>QWCK01002017.1_pt1 | contig 27136 bp, 18 predicted proteins | sample 1972571 | NCBI WGS metagenome assembly QWCK01 (sample SAMN09866710, study PRJNA288562) | Human gut metagenome isolate term2_stool, whole genome shotgun sequencing... | isolation source: gut | host: Homo sapiens | place: USA: California | reverse complement strand
GTTAGCAGCCCTTGTGGGTCATGATGTCGAGCACCATCTCGTCGGTCAGAGACATGGCATCCTTGCCGATGCTTGTGAGGTTGCGGATGCTTCGGTCCACATCGTTGTCGATAATGCCTTCGGCCGAGGTGACATATTGTCCCTCGATGCTGAGCAAGGCAGAGAGAAGGGCCGACGATACGCCCGAGCAGATCTTGATAGAGCAGCTCGGCTTGGCACCGTCGCAAATCATTCCGGTGAGGTTGGCCACCATGTTGTTGATGGCATGGCACATGTGAGTATAGTTGCCACCCATGAGATAGACAATGCCGCAACTCGACCCTGTGCTGGCCACCACGCATCCGCAGAGTGCGCTCAGCTTGCCGAGGTTCTGTTTGATATAAATGGCGGTGAGGTGCGAGAGGGTGAGGGCGCGGATGAGTTCCTCTTCGGTATTCTCGTTTTCCTCGGCATAGATGACCACAGGATTGGTGGCACAGATGCCCTGGTTGCCCGAACCGGAGTTTGACATCACGGGGATGAGTGCACCACCCATGCGTGCGTCGCAGGCCGATGCCGTGACAGAGATGATGCGTGAGTAGATGGACTTGCCGAAAATACCGCAACTCATGGGTCGCTCGATGGTCTTCCCAAGGTTATGCCCGTAGTTGCCCTTGCGGCTTTCGCGTGCAGCCCGGATGTTGTAATTGCGCGTCTTGAGAATAAAATCAATTTCATTGACAGGAGTCGTGGTGGCAAATTCCCACACGGTTTTCATGTCCAACTGTATGTCTTTTTTCTCTTCCTTGTTGTTGACGGGCTGACGTTGGTCTACGATGACTTGACCATTGTGCTCCTCGTAGACCAAGTTGGTGTGTCCGCCGGCGATGATGGCCGTTGCCTTGTTGCCTCCGGCTTCGCACGTAATCTCGATATAGAGCTTTTCGCTGATATTTTCTTTACGCTTGATATTGATGCGTTCGGGGTCCTGTATATAGGCTTTGCCTGCTTCTAACGACTCGGGGGTGAGATCCTTGATGACCTCGAGCTTGTATTCGCTTTTGCCAATGAGTGCACCGAGTGCGATGGCGATGGGCAAGCCTATCATGCCCGTGCCCGGTATGCCCACGCCCATGGCGTTCTTCAGGATGTTTGCACTGAGCAGGGCTGTGATTTTTTCAGGCTTCTGCCCGAGTATTTCGGTGGCACGGGCCGTGCACAGTGCCACGGCCATGGGCTCTGTACAGCCTACGGCAGGCACTACTTCCTTGTTGATAAGGTCAATGATTTGATCGCGGATCGTTTTTTCTAACATCATACAAAAGATAAAGAAGGGGAACAGAAGAAGAATGATGCAGGTGGAAAGGCCTTACTTCTTATATGCTTCCAATCCGCTGTTCAGGAACTCAAGGTATGCCGGAACATCCTCCTTGTAGCCGTAGGATCCGACCAAGGGGAGACCGTTGTTGTCGAGAGCCACGTAGAATGGCTGTGCGTTGGCACCGAACTTGTGGCTCTGAAGATAACTCCATTTGTCGCCAATGGTGCGCAAGGTGCGCTTCTTGCCATTGACTTCCACTTCCATGGGCTCGGGCAGCGAGGTCTTGTCGTCTACGTATAGCGATATGAGCACATAGTCTTTTTTGATCTTATCGGCCACTCTCGGGTCAGTCCAGACGGATGCTTCCATCTTGCGACAGTTCACACAGCCGAAGCCTGTGAAGTCGATGAGCACGGGTTTGCCCTGTGCCTTGGCTGCGGCCATGCCTGCCTCGTAGTCTTTGTAAGTGGCTTCTACAACTTGAGTATTGAGGTTGAAGTCCTGCGTATTGATGGGCGGAGCAAACGCTGATACGGCCTTGCAGGGTGCGCCCCACAGTCCGGGAACCATGTAAACGGCGAAAGCCAATGAGCACAGACCGAGCATGATGGAAGGAACCGGCATGGGTTTGTGGATGTTTCCGCCGATTTCATCTTCCTGAAACTTGAGCCAGCCAACGAGATACCAGCCCAAGGCGAAGAAGATGATTATCCAAAGTGAGAGAAATACCTCGCGGTCGAGCAGGTGCCAGCCATAGGCTAAGTCGGCCACACTGAAGAATTTGAGGGCGAAAGCCAGTTCTATGAAACCCAGTACCACCTTGATTTGAGTCATCCATGAGCCGCTTTTGGGGCTTTTCTTCATCAAGGTGGGGAACATGGCGAAGAGTGTGAACGGAACGGCGAGAGCCAAGGCGAACCCCAGCATGCCAATGGCGGGAGCCACCCAGTTGCCTGAAGTAACCGTCTGTACGAGCAGCAGGCCAACGATGGGGGCCGTGCACGAGAAGCTAACCAGCACCAATGTGAATGCCATCAGGAAGATGGAGAGCAGGCCCGAAGTTTGTGTGGCCTTGTTGTCAACACGGTTTGCCCAGCTGTCGGGAAGTTTAATTTCGAACCAGCCGAAGAAGCTGACGGCGAAAACAACCAGCAACAGGAAAATGAAGATATTGAATACAGCGTTTGTCGACAGTGAGTTAAGTGTGCTGGGACCGAATATTGCCGTTACACCGATACCCAAAGCGAGGTAGATTACCACGATCGAAATACCGTAGGTCACGGCATCACGGATGCCTTTTTTCTTGTCATCTTTCGATTGTTTCAGGAAGAAACTCACGGTCATGGGGATGATGGGCCATATACAGGGCATCACTAAGGCGAGCAAACCTCCTACGATTCCCATGAGGAATATATATAATAAGGAATGGTTGGCGATGTCGCTGTTGCCGCCAAACTGTTGCAACTGCTTGATGGCGGGTTGCCAAAGGTCGGCTTTTTCGGTGTCCGTCAGGTTGCTTTCGGCCACAACGGCTGTGGCGGCCGAGTCGGTTTGTGCCTCGGTTAGGGTGTCGGCCTCGGTTAGAGTGGCTGTAATCGGTTCAGTAGAAGCCTTTTCGGTCTCCTCTTTCTTGACCTCAGACTTGTTGTCAACTACGGCAGGACTCTTGCCCGACTTCTTGATTTCCACACTGGTAGGCGGCAGACAGTTCTGATCGTTGCACGCACCATATTCCAAGTATGCGTCAATGGTGTAGGAAGGTTTGGTAAATCTCACCCGCTGCACAAACTGAACGCTGTTCTCGAAATACCGGAGGTTCATCTCAAACAGCTTGTCAAAATTCGAAATTTCCTTGCCTCGGGCCTGAAGTTTGCCCACAAGTTCCACGCCGTCAAGCTTGACTTTGTTGAATGTCGCAGATATGGGACCATCGGCTCCAAGTCCGGTGGAGTATACATGCCAGCCCTGATCAATCTTCCCGGAGAAGATTATTTCGCCTTCGGCCGTGTTGTTGGTCTTAAGTTGTGAGGTGAATTTCACCGGATCAAGCATCTGTGCATTGGTCAGAATGCTGACGAGCATCACCAAAATCAAGGTCGTTGCTTTTTTCATAGGGTACATTCCTCGTATTAATTTAGCGGTTTGTAAATATTGATTCGAAATATAATATCAGTTCGATCCTGTATCATGAAAGGAGCTGAGGAAGTCCTACCTGTATGCAGGAGTTCTTCCTCATGCGCATTTAACTGATTTGTGAGCCGGGCTTTACGCCGCTGAGCGTAGTCGTCACGGCCAGAGAGTCGTCGAAATCAACGGCAGAGAGTATCATGCCTTGGCTCTCGATGCCCATCATTTTGCGTGGAGCGAGGTTGGCAATAAACAGCACATCCTTGCCCACAAGTTGTTCGGGCTGATAGAATTTGGCAATGCCGGAGAGAATCGTGCGGTCTTTCCCACTGCCGTCGTCGATGGTGAACTGCAACAGCTTGTTGCTTTTCTTCACCTTCTCACAGGCTTTGATGTGACCCACGCGAATGTCGAGCTTCTCCCATTCCTCAAAGGCAATGTTCTCCTTAAAAGGTTTTGCCTTGTAGTCCTTGGCAGCAAGAGCGGCCTCGTTGGCTGCCTTGGTAGCGGCGAGCTTGTCGAGTTGGGCTTGGATGGCGTCGTCTTCAATCTTTTCGAAGAGCAGGGCCGGTTCATTCAGCTGTGCTCCCGGCTTAAGCAGTTCGATGCTTCCGAGTTCCGACCAGTCGAAGTTCTCCATGCCAATCATGCCGCGCAGCTTCTTGCTCGAGAAAGGAAGGAATGGCTCGAAGGCAATGGCGAGATTGGCCACAAGTTGCAGGGAGATATAGAGTATGGTCTCCACGCGTTTCGGATCGGTCTTCCACACCTTCCAAGGCTCGCATTCCGTGATGTAACGATTACCGATTCGTGCCAGGTTCATGGCCTCTTTCTGTGCCTCGCGGAACTTGAACACGTCAAGGTAGGCTTCTACTTTCTCCTTGATGTCTTTGAATTCCTGAATGGTTTGGCGGTCAGTGTCGTTGAGTTCGCCACAGGCCGGAACCACGCCGTTCCAGTATTTCTTGGTGAGTTGCAGTGCGCGGTTCACAAAGTTGCCGTATACTCCCACCAGTTCAGAGTTGTTGTGCTCTTGGAAATCCTTCCACATGAAGTTGTTGTCCTTGGTTTCAGGCGCATTCGCGGTGAGGACATAGCGCAGCACATCCTGCTTTTCCGGGAAATCAACCAAGTATTCATGCAGCCACACAGCCCAGTTCTTGCTCGTGGAAATCTTGTCGTTCTCCAAGTTCAGAAACTCGTTTGCCGGTACGTTGTCGGGCAGGATATAGTCGCCGTGAGCTTTCAACATGGTTGGGAAGATGAGGCAGTGGAACACGATGTTGTCCTTGCCAATGAAATGGACAAGTCTCGTTTCAGGATCCTGCCACCACTTCTGCCATGTGCCCCACTGCTCAGGGTTGCTGTCGCAAAGCTCTTTGGTGTTGGAAATATAGCCTATCGGCGCATCAAACCACACATAGAGTACCTTACCGTCAGCACCTTCCACGGGTACGGGGATACCCCAATCGAGGTCGCGTGTCATGGCACGGGGCTGCAAATCGAGGTCGAGCCAACTCTTGCATTGGCCGTATACGTTGGAGCGCCACTCTTTATGGCCGTTGAGAATCCACGCTTTCAACCACTGCTGATAGTCGTTCAGGGGCAGATACCAATTCTTCGTGACCTTCTTGACAGGCTTTGCACCGGAGATGGTGGAGTGCGGATCGATCAGCTCTTCAGGGCTTAAGTCAGAGCCGCACTTCTCGCATTGGTCACCGTAGGCATTGGGATTGCCGCAGTGGGGGCATGTACCCGTGATATAACGGTCGGCCAGAAACTGATGCGCCTCTTCGTCATAGAGCTGCTCGGTCTCTTTCTCCACAAGCTTCCCGTCGTCGTACAGCTTCTTGAAGAAGTCGGCGGCGAACTTGTGATGAATCTTTGAGGTGGTGCGGCTGTAGATGTCGAATGAGATGCCAAATTCCTTGAACGACTCCCTGATCATCTTGTGATAGCGGTCGCACACCTCCTGTGGTGTGATGCCCTCTTTCTTGGCACGTATGGTGATAGGCACACCGTGCTCGTCGCTGCCGCCGATGAATACCACGTCCTGCTTCTTCAGGCGAAGATAGCGCACGTAGATGTCGGCAGGAACATATACACCGGCCAAGTGACCGATGTGCACGCCGCCATTGGCATAGGGCAGGGCGGCGGTGACGGTGGTACGTTTAAATTTCTTTTCTTCCATCTTTTAGGAGATTGATTATTTAATATGCAAAATTACAAAAAGTAATTCATAAAAGTGTTCTATACCTTTATTAATTTGCATACAATGACTTTTGGTAGCTGCTGCGCGGTTCCAGGAGCGTATGGAGTGTGAGATTTCCCGTTTTTGTCAACATGTCTGGAGGTAGGTTCAGACGCGGGAAAGCCGTTCTACCAGTATCTCCACGAGCCGCGGTACGGCATAGGTTTCGAACTCCCCCTCGTCAATCCAGATGTAGTCCTTGGGGAGCGGTGGCTTGGTGTCGGTCTCAAGGAGGTAGAAGTCGGCCATGATGACTCGATGGGTGAGCACATGTTTCACCTGGTTTGCCACCATGGTGAGTTTGCCGTCCCATGCCGGCAGTTTCTGGTTTTCAAAGACAACTGGCTCCCATAGCCCTTGCCAGATGTCGCCTTCACCACGTCGGTGGATGGCGACCTGGCCCTGATGTCTGATGTAAAAGTAGACTATCCGGCGTGTTTTCACCCGCGTCGTCTTCAGCTTCACGGGCAGCTCATCTACTCGGCCTTGCCTCAGTGCCTCGCACTGCTCGTTGAACGGGCACACGATGCAGGCCGGCGACTTGGGTGTGCACTGTGTTGCCCCGAAGTCCATCATGGCGGCATTGAAATCTTCCGGGCGGTCGGCGCGCCCCCGTCCCTCGGTCATCAGTTGTTCGGCCAAGGCCTGAAACAGCTTCTTGCCCTGTGTAGAGTTGATAGGAGTGTCGATGCCATAGACTCTCGACAACACCCTGTGGCAGTTGCCGTCCACCGCCGGCACTGGAAAACCGAATGCAAACGAGGCGATGGCTGCTGCCGTGTAATCGCCCACACCCTTGAGTTTTTTAATGTCGGCAGGTGTGTCGGGGAATTTGCCCATGGCCACAATCTGCCGGGCCGCCTTGTGCAGGTTGCGTGCCCTGCTGTAATATCCGAGTCCCTGCCAGAGTTTCAGCACCTCGTCCTCGGATGCCGCCGCCAGGTCATCAACGGTGGGATAGGTCGTTATGAAACGCTTCCAGTAGTCCATACCCTGACTGATGCGCGTCTGTTGGAGGATAATCTCACTCAGCCAGATGGCGTATGGGTCACGCGTGTGGCGCCATGGCAAGTCGCGACCATTGACCGAAAACCACGCGAGAAGGGTGTGGACAAAGTGATGTGGAGACATGAATGGAGGGAATTTTATAATTTATTGGGAGTGTTGCCGGCTCGGTTCAGGCCGACTGTTGTGTCAATGCTCATGCCGGCAGCGCTCTGCACATTGTGGACAAGTGCCCTTCACCACGTAGTTGACGGTTGTCATGGAGTAGCCTTCGGGCAGATCCACTTGGGGCACAGGCATGTCGTGGAGACAAAACAGCCGGTGGCATTGCTCGCAATAGAAATGCACATGCATGTCCTCGTCCTCGTCTTCGTCGTGGCTCAGACATAGCTCATACTTCACTCCGCCGTCCCCATCCTCCAGCACATGCACCAATCGGTGTTCGCGGAAGAGCATCAGACTACGGAAAATGCCACTCTTGTCGATGGTCACGATCTTGTTTTCCAAGTCGGAAATCGACGAGGGGTTCATCGCCGCGGCCAAAGCTTTCAGCACCACGATACGGTTGCTGGTGGGTCTGATGCCGTGCTTTTCGAGCATTTTTACGCATGTAGATTCATCCATAGTACTTGCAAAAATACAAATAAAAATGTTGTTTTATCCTCGATATGGTGTTAAATTTCTTATCTTTGCATATCTAATCGCGATAAAATATCAATCAATGAAAATACAAGAACCATCCTTCGAGATATGGTTGCAGGAGCCGGGACTCCAAGGGGTGTACCGCCAGATCGAGCGTGCTGGTCGTGTTTGCTACAAGAGTGAGACGCACCGCACGGACGAGTCAGCCCGACCCTTCGTGGAACGAATGCTCAGAAATGACCATACGGCGATGTTGGAGCATGGCACGGTGTATCTTGCCCTCAAGGTCTCTTCTTCTGCCGACGACGCGGAGACGCGCTTGGAGACAACAGTAGCCCAGAAGTACGCGCAGAATAAGTTTTCTCATGTTCATACAGTGGACGGTGTGGCATACATTACGACTAACCTACGTGTTCTTGCCGAAAACCATTGGATGGACGATTTGCGGTATTTTGTGGAGCCGACAGCGCACCACGTGCGCCGCATCACGGTGCACTTCACGACCCAGATTGGCACCACGCGCGAGTTCAACCGCCACCGCGCCAACTCGATGGCCGAGCAAAGCACCCGCTACTGTAACTATGCCAAGGCAAAATTTGGTAACGAGATAACGGTGAACTTGCCCACATGGGTGAAGGAAGTGGACGAAACGGCTTCGCTTCCCGAGCTTTTCGAGAAGGTGATGGCTGGCACGGCCACTGATTTGGAGAACTGGACGTTTGCCAATCTTGCGGCCGAAAAGGCCTATATGAATCTCACAGCAGCCGGGCGCAAGGCGCAGGAGGCACGCGCCGTGTTACCCTTAGACACCAACACCGAACTGGTGCACACGGCTTTTGTGTCCGACTGGAACCACTTTTTCGACCTCCGTGCTATCGGCACCACCGGTGCACCCCATCCCGATGCAAAGATACTGGCCGAGCCATTGATGGAGGAGTTTCGCCGGCGGGGACTGATAGCAGCAGAATAGTTTGAAAGATCTTTCCATCCTTCATCCCCTCCATTCGTCTGTTCGGCCGCGCCCGCGGCTGAACAACCCGTTTTATTACACCCCCGATGCACTAACTCGTCAGGCGGTCGACGAGCTTGTCGACTATCTCTCGGGTGCTGATTCCCAGCATTTTTCCTCTCGTCCGATCAGTCCCGAATTCCAATCAGAGATTGCCAAGGGCAAGATGTTCGGCGTGTTAGTCGTGGATCACAGTGCTTCCCCATCATATTCTTCCCCTCTTCATTCTTCCCTCTTCTCTCCCCATTCTTCACTTTCCCCTCTTCACTCTTCCCTCTTCTCTCCCCATTCTTCCCTCTTCTCTCTTCACTCTTCACTTTCCCCTCTTCCCTCTTCTCTTTCCTATCTTTCCGGCTACAGCGGTCAGATTTGCGGACGGAGCGACTGGCCCGACTTCGTGCCCGCGGTGTTCGACTATCTTCAGCCCGATGGATACTTCAAACGCGAGGAGGCAGAAATCGAGAAGCTAACCCGCGATATTGAACACCTCCCCCCGCCGCTCCAGTGGGAGGGGAGTTCGCAAGCCGGTGAGAAACCCGAGTTTGACAAGAATAGGCGAGCGGACGAAAGCCATGAGGAATTCATCCGCCGTCGGCAGTTTGAGAATGCAGAACTGCACCGTTGGAAACTCAGAGTGCGCGCGGAGCGGCAAGATTTTGAAGCCAGGGAGCAACAGAAAGCAGACAGGATAGCTGCCCTGAAGCGCCTGCGACGACAAAAAAGTGACAACTTGCAGGCGTGGTTATTCCGTAATTTTGTGATGAGAAACGCACGGGGCGAGCAACGTGACCTGATCAGCCTGTTCGGAATGGATCATGACTATCCGCCTGCCGGCTCCGGCGAGTGCTGTGAGCCCAGACTGCTGCAATATGCGTTTGCCCATGGGTTGCGTCCGGTAAGCATGGCTATGTTCTGGTGGGGCGAAAGTCCGAAGCAGGAGGTGCGCCATCATCTGCAATTCTATCCTGCATGTAGCGGAAAGTGCAAGCCCATTCTGCGGTGGATGCTCCAAGGCATGGATGTCGATCCTAACCCGCTGGAGCAGGAGGAGGCACACGAACTGAGGATTGTCTATGAAGACGACACCCTCTGTGTGGTGGACAAGCCTGCCGGCATGCTCTCGGTGCCGGGGAAGGGCTGCCGTGAGAGCGTGCTCGACGTGATGCGTCGGCGGTGTCCCGATGCCACGGGAGCACTTGTGGTACACCGGTTGGACATGGCAACGAGTGGACTGATGGTGGTCACCAAGACGGCGGAGGCTTATCGGGAGTTGCAGAGGCAGTTTGCCACACGGAGCGTGAGAAAACGGTACGTCGCTATCTTGAGTCGGCAACTCCAGAAGCCTAAGGGAGAAATCGCCCTGCCGCTTCGTCCCGATCTCGACGACAGACCGCGCCAGGTGGTGGATTCGGTGTATGGAAAACCGGCGCTGACGCAATATGAAATTATTGACGGTTGCCGTGTGGCGCTCTATCCCCGCACCGGGCGCACCCATCAACTGCGCGTGCACTGTGCCCATCGCGACGGACTCGACAGTCCCATCAAGGGCGACGAGCTTTATGGCCGACGGGCCGAACGACTGTACCTGCATGCCGAATGGCTGGCTTTCAGGCATCCGGCGACGGGAGAGGAAGTGGAGTTTACGTCGGTGGCTCCGTTCTGATGAATCACGGTTTCCAGTCCGTTTCTTTCCCGCAATGACAGCACGACGTGTAAAAATAGATGACCATTTATCGGTCCAATTTTTTGAGCAAACCAGAGCAAAAAGCGCCATGTTTTGACGACCAAAGTTCGTCCGAGCGACACAAAAAAATCGGTTGGCCCTGCGAAAAGGGCCTTGTCGTGGTGCCGTTCGAGTCGATTGGTTGTGCGAAGCAACCTTAGTCGCGGTTCGGTTAGGGCTTAGTCGCCTTGCCATTCGATAGTCAACCGCAGGCGATGAAATGGAAGTGGAAACAACGGTTTGGCTAACTGACTGACGGTTAGCGTTCTACGAATTGCTGCAAATTTGGCGAATTTCAAATCCCAAACTTTGTGTTTTGAAATTCGCCAAGCCTGAAGGGCTGTTTGTCAAGATATCTTATTAAAAACCGTTCGCCTAACTATGCCAGAAACATTATCAGTATTTGTGCGATGATAACTCGGATAAACATGCCCAACGGATACACCGTGGCGTAGGAAACACTTGGAGTGTCGCCCTTGATGGTGTCGTCGGCATAGCCCAGGGCCATGGGGTTGGCCATGCTGCCACAGAGTATGCCGCAGATGGTTCCGAAGTCGTATTTCTTGGTCCTCAGGGCGACAATGCCGATAATGAGCACGGGGATAACGGTTAAGAGAAAGCCGATGCCTACCCACGTGATGCCCTCGGGTCGAACCACTGTGCTTAGGAAGTCTTTGCCGGCATCCAAGCCAAGGCACGCGAGGTATAGCGATATGCCGAGCTTGCGGAGCATGAGGCTTGCGGAGCGCGTGGTATAGGATATGAAATGCATGCGGGGCCCCAGGGCGCCAACAAGGATGCCCATCATGATTGGGCCTCCGGCGATGCCCAGGCGAACTGGTGTGCTCATGCCTGGGAGGGTAATGGGAATGGTGCCGATGGCCAGACCGAGGATGAGTCCGAAGAATATGCTGCCGATGTTGGGCTCTTCGAGTGTCTTGACAGAGTTGCCGAAGAAGTGCTCGGCATTGTTCACGTCTTCGTGTTTGCCGACGATGGTTACGCGGTCACCGTATTGCAGACGCAAGTTGTGACTGGCCAGCAGTTTGATATCGCCACGAATCACGCGGCTCACATTGACGCCATAGACTTGCCGCATGTGCAGGTCGCCAAGTCGCTTGCCGTTCAGGGTGCGCCGGGTCACCACGCAGACGCGGCTCTCCACGTTCGAGTCGATGGCATTCCAGTCTATCTTCTCCCGGTTCCAGTCTTTCTTTTCCTGTTGGCCGAAGAGCAGCACGAGGGCTTCATCGTCCTCTCTGTTGGTCACGACAAGCAGTGAATCGTTGGTTCGAATCACCGTGTCGGCCAGTGGAACGATGACTTCGTCGCCACGCCAGATGCGTGAGATAACGAAGCGCAAGTGTGACATCTGCACAATCTCCAATATCGTTTTGCCGTCTACGGCGGGGTTGATCACGTTGAGTTGAGAGATGACGGTGTGGTTGTCGTCATCCTGCGATTTCACCTCGAGGTCCTGGGGCTTGACAAAAAACTTACGGATAAACACCATGGCGAGTATCACGCCCACCACACCAAGCGGGTAGGTGACGGCTGTTGCCAATGCCGCGCTGCCATTGGAAATACCAATATGCTCGAGGGCTTGGGTGGCTGCACCGAGCGCAGGAGTGTTGGTCGTGGCACCGCAAAGCAGTCCTACCATATTGGGGAGGCTCACGCCGGTGATGGGAATGAGGACAAGCGCCATGACGGTTCCTAAGACAATCACCGCCAATCCCCATAGATTGAGGGCCATACCCTCTTCTCGAAACGATCCGAAGAAGTTAGGCCCGACGTGCAGCCCCAGGCAATAGACAAATAGGGCTAAGCCGAAAGTCTCGATGAAGTCGAGGGTTTGGGCATCTGCCGACAAGCCAATGTGGCCGGCCAGGATGCCTGCGAAGAATACGAAAGCAATGCCAAGCGATATGCCCATCACCTTGATTCTTCCCAGACCCAGGCCCAGAGCAATAACCAAGGAGATGACGATAACCGTCTGTAAAGGCGAATGAATGCAGAAAAGAGAAGATGTCCAATCCATGACGCGCGTTGTCCTGTAGAATCGTGTGCAAAATTAGTAAAAAGCAGGGAGGTGGAGAAGTAAAAAGACAAAAAAGGTTGGATAATCGAAAAATAACGGAAAAAAGGTACTAAAACGTTTGAAGACTCGTTTTAACATTGTAATTTTATTGTTGATTTAAATCTATACTGAGAAAATAATGGCAAATTCCGAAAACTTCTATTGTCTGATCTTAGCCGGGGGGAAGGGTCGGCGTCTGTGGCCGTGCAGCCGGGAGAACTTTCCCAAGCAGTTTGTTGATTTCTTCGGAACGGGGCGCACGCTCCTGCAGCAGACCTACGACCGGATGGCAGCCATTCTTCCTGCCGACCACATTTTTATCAATACCAATACGAATTATCTGAGCTATGTGATGGAACAACTGCCCGATGTGCGGCGCTCGCAGATCATGGCCGAACCCATCCATCGCAACACCGCGCCCAGCATTGCGTGGGCAACGCACAGAATATTGCATGCTAACCCCAAGGCAAGTTTCATTGCAGTTCCCTCGGACCAGCTCATTATCCATGAAGATGCGTTTCGGAGGAATGTGCTTGACGGGCTGACTTTTGTGTCTGGTAACGATGTGTTGCTTACCATGGGCATCAAGCCAACCCGACCTGAGCCGGGCTATGGCTATATCCAGTTGGCGGAACCGTTGGAGCATGATGTGTATGTGGCGAAAACATTTACTGAGAAGCCCAACCGTGAGTTTGCCAAGACATTTATGAAGAGCGGCGAGTTCTGTTGGAATACCGGCCTGTTTCTGGCCAATGCAAACCACCTCTGGCAACGTCTCTCCAGACTTCTGCCCTCGGTGTTACGTACGCTCGATGACATCAACTATTATGCCTCCACCGAGCAGGAGGATGCTTATATGCTGGATCACTTCCCGTCTTATCCTAATGTGTCGGTGGAAATGGGACTTCTGGAAGGTGCCGAGGGAGTGTGTGTGATGAAATGTGATTTCGGTTGGGCTGATGTCGGGACGTGGCATGGCATCTATGAGGCTCTGCCTAAAACACCCGATGACAACGTGATCATTAACTCTGATGTTATCATTGAGAACAGCCGCGGCAACGTTATCAAACTGCCCAAGGGAAAACTTGGTGTCATTGATGGACTCAATGACTTTATTGTGGCAGAGAACGACAACGTGTTGCTGATATGTAAGAAAGAAGATTCTTCGGACCTTATCCGCAAATATGTTACTGAGGCCAGGATGAAGAATGGAGATCGGTATGTGTAAAAGAATGGAATAACGGCCGCCTAAGCAGGCAGGCCGTATGAGTTTCTCTGTTTATCCGGGTGATTACTCTCCCTCGTTATGCGTGGGAAGTGAGGGGTTAGAGGCTTTCAAACGCCTCGAATATCTTCTCTGCGGTCTCCTTCATTTCCTCTTCGGTTAGCTTCACATGCTTCTTGAAATCCACGTCGCCTTCACTGTTGATGGGCATAAGGTGGATATGGGCATGGTTAACCTCAAGGCCAAGCACCACCTGGGCAACCTTCTTGCATGGAAAAGCAGTGCGGATGGCCTTGGCTACTTTCTTGGCAAAGAGTTCGAAAGCAGCCAGATCGTCATCCTCCATGTCAAAGATGTAGTCTATTTCCTTGCGTGGAATTACCAAGGTATGACCTTTCACAACAGGGTTGATGTCCAGAAATGCATAGAAGTTTTCATCCTCGGCACACTTGTAGCTGGGAATGTCGCCATTGGCGATCTTAGTGAATATTGTAGCCATGGTTGTTGGATTATGCGATGGAGATATTGTCTATGCGCAGCTTCAACGTACCACGCGGCACTTTGATTTCCACTTCCTCGCCCACCTTTTTGTTGAGCAGACCCTGCGCAATGGGGGTGTGGATGGATATTTTGTTCTCTTTCAGGTTGGCCTCGCTTTCGCTGACGATGGTGTAGGTCATTTTCTTCTTGGTGGCAAGATTGGTCATCTCCACTTTCGACATAATCTGCACTTCATCGGCCGACAATCTGCTCATATCGACAATCTTTGCCTGAGCAATTGTCATCTTCATCTCGTTGATCTTGTTTTCCAGATGAACCTGGGCCTCTTTAGCGGCCTCATACTCCGAATTTTCACTCAAATCGCCCTTGTCGGCAGCCTCGGCTATTGCAGCAGAAGCTTTGGGGCGTTCAATTGCTTCAAGTTGGTGAAGCTGGGCTACAAGTTTGTCATAGCCCTCTTTTGACATGTAAGCCATTCGTTATTTCTTTTAATTGTTAATGCTTTTTGTAAATATAAACTTTAGAAAACAAGATTCCGACATCTCTACAATGTCGGAATCTTGTTTTCTAAAGTTTGTGTTTTTTCGTGTTTCTGCAAAGATAGGTATAATCTTTGATATGGGCAATTTTTTTGGTTGTTTTTTCCCGATATCGTGAATCGGGTCAACAAAATTTCCCAAAAAGCTTATACCACTATGGCATAAAAAGACCCGGAACCGATGGTCGGCGTCCGGGTCTGGTTTGTTGTTATACAAGGGAGTCGGGTTGCGGCACCCTACTGTATTGTTTAGAGTTCGAACTTATAGCCCAAGGTGATTTGGAACACGCTGTTCTTAGCCTTGGTTGTATCAAAGGCCTTGGTTACTCCGAAGTTGTAACGACCGTCAACTACGAAATTGCTGATTTCGTAAGACAGACCAACAGGAATAGACAGGTCTACTGTTTTGGCATCGGTTTTGTCCTTGCTAATGCAGAATCCAGGCTGCAAACCGAGTTTCACGGCTAATCCTGGAACAACATACACATTGGCCATAACCGGTACATTGATGTAGCCCGTGTTGAGTTTCTTCGAATCTAACTTAACGGTTCCTAACAATGGAATGTCTGCTTTGCCACCGCCCCACTTGGATCCTTGCATGGAGTAGAGTACACCGGCAGAGAAGCTAACCATGTCAGTTGCCTGATACTCGAGTTCAGCACCAGCGGCCAAGGCAACTTTGGCATCACCTTTCAATTCGCTAAGGTTTGCGATATTAACACCGATCTTTGGTTGAATGGTCGTTGTTCCAACTTCGTGCTGTGCGTAGGTTGCTACAGAAGCAAGCATTACAACTGCTGATAAAATAAATTTTTTCATAATCTTCATGTATTTATTAAACAAAATTATCCTTGAAAATTCGACGGCAAATATACGTAAATTAGCTCGGGCGGCATTATTTTGTTATATTTTTTTCACTATTTTACATTTTTATAACTACTTAAACATCCCTTTCCCTCTTTATAATAGTCCAAAAGTTGTTTAAATATCGGAGAGTGTGAAAGAACTTTAAGATTTCCCGTAAGGATCAGTTGCTTGCGTGCGCGAGTCATGGCCACGTTGAGTTTACGGTCTATCCAATGTCCGTTCTCCTCAAAGGTGTTAGCTGTGAGAAAGTTGAGCTGGTATCGCTGTTGTATGGTTAGCGAGTAGATGATGATGTCACGTTGCGAGCCTTGATATCGCTCCACGGTGTCAATGCTGATGTTTTCGAGGGCAGAGATGTCAAGTTTCTCGATTTCCTGGCGTATCATGGCTATCTGGTTTCGGTAGGGAACGATGACGCCCACAGTCTTGTCAGGGTCGAAACACTCTGCGGTGAACCGATGAATGCGCCGCAGTAGGTCAGTCACGATGCGCGCTTCATCGGCATTCACCTTATCGGATATGTCGGGCTGACGGCAGTCCTCCGAGGCAAAAAAGAGCATCCGATGCTGCTTCAGGAGGTCGTCTATAGCGTCTTCCGATGCTGCGGAGTAGCCAATCGAGTTGGTTTCCTGGTGGGGCAGGGGAACCGTTGTGAGCCGTTCGTCGAAGTAAAATGCCGTGCTGGGGAAGTGGGCAATGTCCGGATGCATTCGACCTTGACGCCGAAGAACACCCATGAAGTCCGTCCGTCCGCTCTTTTGTTCCAACCTGATCAGTCGTTCGAAGAGACTGCTCTTGCAGTCTTGCAGTCCGATAGCCTGCAGCTCAGGTTCTGTCACCGTTGCATCGCGGTCGTTTTGCTGCACCACAGCCGGCAGCTGCTTGTAGTCGCCTATCAATATAAACTTGTCAATGTTGCATATCGTTTCATCTTGTCCGCTTGCCGTAGCACGGTGACTGGCCAGCAATCCGATGATACCGGGCTCGAGAATCTGTGAACTTTCGTCGACGATCGCTGTGGAAAAATGCTTCAGGCTGAACAGAAACGGTCGGGATTGCAACATCGATGTCGTTCCCACCACCACACGGGCATCGAGCAGCATCTGTCGCATCGCGCTCAGTTTGGGTTTTTCACCAATCCTGCCTGACAGGAGATAGGGCTTGAACTGAGGTGCACAGCTCAGCTCATTACCTATTCTGATAAAGTCGATACCGGCCTCCACGAGCATACTGCAAATCTCATCGACCGCACGGTTGGTATAGGACAGAAGGAGAATGGCGTGATCCGGCAGCACAAGACTTTCCTCCATCATGAATCTCAGCGCCCTACTGGTCTTGCCGGTACCCGGTGGGCCAACGAGCAGAAAATAGTCCCGGGCCTGTTTGGCCTTCAGCAGAATGGGGTCGAGCAGGGTGTCGTAGCTGCGCGACAAAGTCACGGTTTTGTCGCTACGCGGTGCGCGTTGGCCAAGCAGAAGCGCCTTGCGATCGGCGGTGGAGGTGACAAATTCGTAGAGGGAATGTATGGCTGCACCCCCTCCCACATCGCTGTTGCCATGCTCAATGCACCACGCAAACTGTTGATCGGGGCGTGCATCCGCTCCGGGAGAAGACAGGAGGGCTGAATAGGGAAGTCGTTCGAAGATGTCCGGATTCTGTTGTCCGTTGTTCAGTTTCACGGTGACACGGTCAGGATGAATCTCCGAGAGCCCACCCCTAAATACCATCGCCTTCCGAATGTCGGGTTCCTCGTTTTCGGGATACGCATAAAGACACACCATATCACCCCTCCGGAAGTTGGGCAGGAAGTCTTCGCCCTGCACAGGAACTGCCAGAGTGACAAGGTCATAACTGTTGTTGCCCTTTTGTTCCCGGCTTTTCTCCTTATTGATAATGGTCAGTCCGGTATAGATATTACCCGTCTCCTTTTTTTCCTGAAGGGGCATATTCCAGAGGTTGGCCACACAGTTGCCCGTGCCTTCCACCACCCCCACTTTCGACATGAGGTTCTCGCGGATGGCAAATTGCATCATCCTGCAGAAATAGGCACGCTCCAATGGCTGTAGGTGTTGCAGGGGAATGAGGGTGGCTTCGAGCGGCGGGCGCAGGTAATTTTCGTAAAAATATCCGTTCAGTCCCGTGGTGTTCAGGTTGTCGGAGGTGAGTTGTGGCAGGATGTGAGCAACCCCGTTGTGGGCCATGTCAAACTCGAGGGCGATGGCTTCGTTTCGAAAACGTATGGCCTCATAGACCAGTTTCATGAGATTGGCCACACTTATCAGCCCGCCCGGAAGGGGATATTTGGAATAGAGCAACCGTATATCAGTGCTCGATTGATGAAAGTTGTAGTAGAGTATACCGAAATACAGCAGCAGCTGCACATAGTGCTTCTCCATCATCTGCGAACCATGGGCGTTTCTGGTGTTGCGTTCGAGCATGATGTTGCGCCCCGACTTCTGCTCCACCAGCAGTTTCAGGTCGGTGGTCATCAGGTCCACACGTCCCTGTATGCCTAATTTTTCGCAGACAAAAGAAGGCTCAAGGATGGCCTTGTTCAGGTCAAACTCCCTGCGCAACTGTTCCACAATTTGTCGCAGGTTGGCTACCTGGGCAGAGGCATCCTGCTTGAATTGTTCTGCGTCGAAATCCAGACAGGTGCTGTATTCCAGCGCCTTATCCTTGAAACTTCGTATCAAGGTATGCCGGATGTCGGCTTTCGGATTGTTGATGATGTCGTCGAGCGCGCTGCCCGCAAAGTTTCCGAGCAGTATGGCTTGGCTGTTGGTTTTCTCCTGCATGCGGCTGACGAGGTAGAGCAACGGGTGGTGTCCGTAGTCTTCGAAGCACGATGCGATGACCGAGATATCGAGCAGGCAGTCGGGTTCCACCACGATCAGGCGTGGCGTGATGGTGTTTCCATCCACCTCGCAGCCCAGCAAGTTAAGGCTCATACCCACTTGCAGAATGTTGTTCAGATATCCCATGTCTGCATATTGCGTCTCCTTGGTATAGCAGACGGTTTTCATCGACTCCGCACCCTCCTCGTCTACCACCACCGTGATGGTGTTTTCGTCCCACGCATTCACGGTGCACCGCTTGTCGGGCGCATTGGCATGGATGGATCTGTCCGTCGTTTTCCGGTTCCGTGGAAGTTTCGATGTGAGGTTGTCGGGCACAGCAACGCCAAACACTCGGCCGATGAGCGTGGCCAAGGCGCTGGCATCATACAGTCGGTCTTCGGGCAGGAGAGCCTTCGTGCGGTTGCTGTTGCGTCGCATTCGCCGTATGGCATTGGCCTCCTCGAGAGGGATGTGGAATTGGCGGATGAGCGTCTCGACCTGCGAGTTGAGGTCGCCAAACCCATGTTTGGAGTCTTTCAGTCCCTCCGCACACGTCAGCACGAGCGTTTCGTGCATAATTTTATTACGCACGGCGGGAGCAACCTGGTCATCGGAGAGAACCGTCGAAATTCTCCCGAACAATTCAGAACAGTCCATCCAGCTCCCCCTTGAAGATATCATTAGACAATTCCTCGGCCAACGGAACAGTGCTGCTGTTAACCGTCAGGCGCAGGGGTCCCTTGCTCAGAGCGCTTCCGGCAGCGGCCTCCTCGGCCACCTGGGCCTCCCATTCCAACAGCCTTTTCTTCAGCTCCCGTCCCCAGTGGTATTCGCCTACCGACCCGTCGCTGTGGATAACCCGATGACAGGGAATGAGCATGGCCACGGGATTGCGGGCGATGGCCGATGCCACGGCACGCACGGCTCCGGGCGAACCCAGGCGGTCAGCCATGTCCTGATAGCTTGCGGTCTGGCCGAACGGAATTTCACGCAGCTGGTTCCATACCCCGATCTGGAACTCCGTACCACGCAGGTCGATGGTCAGGGGCTTGTCCAAACCTTCAAAAATGACACCTGCTACGGTCTCTGCCATCTCGTTGTCAATGGTGGTGGAGGTGTAAACACCCCACCGACTGCCCAGCTCGTGGATGGCTTGCATCCTGCTGTGTTCCAGAAACTGCAGGTCGCAGATGCCTTTTGCCGTGGCCGCTACAATGATTTCGCCAAAGGGGCTGTCGCTGAATCCGTAAACAATAGTTCCCATCATGGTACAAAGATATAAAAAACGGGTGAAAGCCTACCGCAAGATGTAAAAAAAATTGGGTTATCCGTTGTGGAACTTCAGAATTTTCTTAATTTTGTAAAGCGGCCTTGTGGCCTTGAAAACCGACAATAATATAGACAGTTATGGATAAAACAGAACTTATGCGCAGGGCCATTGTCCTCAGCGAAAAGAGTGTGATGACAGGTGGTGGCCCTTTCGGGGCAGTGATTGCCAGAAACGGCGTGGTGTTGGCCGAGGCTTCCAACAGTGTGACCATCGACCACGACCCCACGGCGCATGCTGAGGTCAATGCCATCCGGGTGGCCTGCGATCGCTTGCACACTTTCGACCTGTCGGGGTGCGAGATCTATTGTTCCTGTGAGCCATGCCCCATGTGTCTCGGAGCCATCTATTGGGCCCGACTCGACCATATTTACTATGCCAACAATCGCAAGGCGGCTGCCAGCATAGGTTTCGACGACGATTTGATCTATCAGGAGATAGGCCGGGCCATGGCAGACCGCCAAAAACCCATAGAAGAATTGCTGCCCGAGGAGGGCCGGAAAGCCTTCGACCTGTGGCGCAGCACAATCAACAAGACTACTTATTAACCCTTCTTGCTCCCTTTCGGGATGCTTCTGTCATTGTCCGTTTAGCCTTTTGTAGAACGTTATGATTTCTTCCCACGTCTTGAACTCATCGCTTCCGAACGCAATGCCGGTGCCCATGAATTCTTCACAGGGGTTGGTGTCGATGAAATAGTCGCCATAGAGCAGATGCTTCCGGTTGGTGTAGATCACGCGGTCGTGGGCCGGCGTGGACAGATACTGCTCCACCCAGGCGGCGTTGGCAGCAAAGGTTTCGTGCTCGTTGGTCGGAGCCGGCATCACGATGTACACGTCATACGTCTCGACAAGCATCGAGAAGGCCTTGACTAAGCTCGAAGCCGGCTTGCCCCAGCCATCGCACAGTGTGCTTTGGTCAATATATACGATGTGGCGTTCGCGCCCTTCCTGTTTGTCATCAATCCATCTGATGGCCGGCACCACACCGTTCATGAACGAGCGGTCGTCCATGCGGTGCTCGCCGTGGAAGTGGGCCGCCTGTGGGTAGTGGCTCCTGTAGAGATCGAACGTATGCACCACCGGATCAGCATCGCCGAAGAGTCCCCATACGCGACGCTGTTCCTCGGTTTTCTGTTCGGGAGTCATGGCTTCCAGTTCCACAAAACACCGCTCGGTCATCTCTTTGTATTCTTTCTCCAGTGCCTTGGTCACGATAAACTCTTTCTCGCCGTCCTCGCGTGGGTTTTGCCACGTCTGCATCCCCGTCATGCCGTGGTCTTTCATGGTTTGTCCCATTTGAAAGGCAGGGTTCACCAAGATGCGGTCGTAGCCGTAGAGCATCTCGGTGTACATGCCACCCATCGACGTACCGATGATGAGGTCGGGACGCTCCTCGGCTGCCTTCTTTTTCAGAAAATCCAAGGCTTCTTCCGGATGCAGCGGAATGTCGAATGCGACGACGCGCGCATGGGGAAAGACCTGTCGGATGCGTGCCACCGTACCCGTCGCTGCTGACGAGCCGAAGCCGTGGTTATACATGATGGTTTTCCCGTTCATCAGGTCGGGAAATTGTTTGATGTAAGGATTGTCCATGGTTCTTTCTTTTGGGAGGTCGAAAAATCATTTCTGGAAGTTGCCTCCGCCGGCACCTCTGCCATTCCCGTGGGGTGAGGCAGGGTCGTTTATGCAACTCCCATAACTATTGCAAAGATACAAATTTTCACCTAAAAAGTCTCGCTGTGATGCTTCAATTTATTTGGACATTCGGTCATGAGGATCTCTCCGGAGTGACTACCAGCTGTTTTGTGATGCCCATTCGACTTGAACGTCATCACACAACGGCCGCCATACACGTGTACGTCGGCCGTCATACACCTGTCTGCCGAACGCGATACACGTGTATTGCGGCCGCCAAACGCCGGCGATAAAACGTCATGATGAGGCCTGTTGGTTGTAAATATGACACAAAACGAATTTAAAAAATGTTTAATGTGGTAGAAATAGCTAAATAAACATTATCTTTGTGCTATCTATCTGGCATTTTCCTGCCTTCCCAATCATGAAGTTGATAGATTCATCAAAAACCTAAAAATAATGACAAGACAAATTCTTAAAGCCATTGTAGTGGTCGTGGTGTGCCTGCTGCCCGTGAGTGGCGTTTCAGCAAAGAAGAAAGCCAAGCTCACCGATCGCGAGTATTGGTGCCACCAAGCCTACACCATGGCGCGTCCGGTGTTGGAGAATATGGCCAAGGGCGAATTGCAGAAGAACATGCAGCTCGAAGTAAGCCCCAACTGGGATGGCCGTAACAAGAAAGTGGCCTACATGGAGTGCTTCGGCCGACTGATGGCTGGCATCGCGCCCTGGTTGGCTCTCCCCGACGACGCTACGGCCGAAAGCAAGCAGCGTGAGCAGCTGCGCACCTGGGCGCTGGCAGCCTATAAGAACGCGGTTGACCCACAAAGTCCAGACTATCTGGCTTGGCGCGGACATGGACAAGCGCTGGTGGACGCAGCCTATGTGGCTGAAAGCTTTATCCGCGCCTACGACGTGCTGTGGAAACCATTAGACGATGTAACGAAGAAAAGATATGTTGAGGAGTTTACGCAGTTGCGTCGCGTAGATCCACCCTACACCAACTGGTTCCTCTTCAGCTCGGTGATCGAGAGCTTTTTGGCCAAGGCCGGTGCCGAATACGATGAGTTTCGTGTGAACACGGCCTGTCGCAAGGTGGAGGAATGGTATGTGGGCGACGGATGGTATGCCGACGGTCCGGTGTTTGCCTTCGACTATTACAGCAGTTATGTGTTCCATGCCATGTATCTCGAAACCCTGCAATGCATGGTTGATGCGAAGGCCAATACACGCTTGGATTATCAGAAATACTGGAACCGCGCTTTAAAACGTGCGCAGAAGTTTGCCATTATCCTTGAGCGTTTCATCTCGCCCGAAGGCACATTCCCCGTTATCGGTCGCTCAACGCCTTACCGATTGGCTGCCCTGCAACCGCTGGCACTGCTGGCATGGTATCAGAAATTGCCGAAAGACCTGAGCAACGGACAGGTGCGCGCAGCCCTCACGCAGGTGGTGCACCGCATGTTCGACCATCAGAACAACTATAATGAGGGTGGATTCCTGACCATAGGCTTCTGCGGGTCGCAGCCCGGAACGGCCGACTGGTACACCAACAACGGCTCGCTCTATATGTGTTCGCTCAGCTTTATGCCCCTCGGCCTGCCGGCCAATTCGCCGTTCTGGACTTCAGAGGCAGAACCCTGGACACAGGTGAAGGCATGGGGTGGACAGCCATTCCCGAAAGATCACCGATGGAGCGACGATATACAGACGAGAGACAAGTGGTAAGATTAATAAAAAACAGGGCTTACGGGCTCTTGATTTGTGATATGAAAAGAATACTTTTTTTGGCCGTATTGGCCTGCATGACCCTTGCTACGCAAGCCAAGGGATGGACAAAAGAACAAGTGGCCGACGTGATCGCCCAAGTGAACAACTACTGGCAACAGAACAACAAGGCTGAGACACGCAGCTTCTGGGATCCTGCTGCCTACCATACGGGGAACATGGAAGCTTACAAACTCTTAGGCAACGAGGCATGGCTCGACTACAGCAAGCGCTGGGCCGAGCACAACAACTGGCAGGGAGCACGCGAGAAGGACCCGTCGAAGTGGAAATACAAGCACTACGGCGAGGGGCAAGACTTCGTGCTCTTCGGCGACTGGCAGATATGTTTCCAGACTTATATAGACATGTATTGGATTGAAAATGCCAAGGGAGGCTCTGCCCGCAACGAGCGCATGGTGCAACGTGCCAAGGAGGTGATGGGCTATCAGGTGCGTACCAAGGCCAATGACTACTGGTGGTGGTCCGATGCACTCTATATGGTGATGCCCGTCATGACCAAGATGTACAAGCTGACGGGCGACGAGATCTATCTCGACAAGCTCTACGATTATCTGTTATACTCTGATGAAATCATGCTCGACAAGGAGACTGGTCTCTATTTCCGCGACGGGAAATATGTGTATCCCAAGCACAAGAGTGTCAACGGCAAGAAGGATTTCTGGGCACGCGGAGACGGATGGGTGCTGGCCGGGTTGGCCAAGGTGTTGCAGGACATGCCCCAGAGCTACCGCCATTACGACTTTTTCCTTAACAAGTATAAGGTCTTGGCCGATGCTGTGGTGAAAACACAGCAGAAGGGCGGCTACTGGACACGCTCGATGCTCGACCCCAAGCATGCCCCCGGCCCTGAGACATCGGGCACGGCTTTCTTCACCTACGGGTTGTTGTGGGGATTGAACAATGGTGTGCTTTCCCCGAAACATCCTGCTGCAAAGACTGTGAAAAGAGCGTGGAATTACCTGACTAAGACGGCCTTGCAACCGAGTGGGAAGGTGGGCTATGTGCAGCCTATTGGCGAAAAGGCCATTCCCGGACAGGTGGTGGACCAGAATTCGCAGGCCAATTTTGGTGTAGGAGCGTTTCTGCTGGCTGCCTGCGAATATTATAGATATTTGGATAAGAAATAAGAAGAGAGATACACTGCGAATTTATCATTAAAAACCAAAACCATATTCATTATGAAGAAAAACCTTTTGATAGCGGCTGTGGCTGCCATGGCCCTGAATACGAATGCAGCGATTGCCGGGAAACCGGCAGCTGCAGAACCAGACCCGCAGCCCACTTGGACGGAGTGGAATGACCAGCAGGTGAACGCGGTGAACCGCTATAGGTTGCACACCCAGTTCTTTAGTTATGAGAATAGGGCGTTGGCCATGAAGGGAGATATGGCTAAGTCGGACAAATTCATGTCGCTGCATGGCACCTGGAAATTCCATTGGGTGCGCAATGCAGACCAACGCCCCACTGATTTCTACAAAACCGATCTCGACGATTCGTCTTGGAAGACCATGTCTGTGCCTGGAATTTGGGAGGTGAACGGCTATGGTGACCCGGTATATGTGAATATAGGACTGGCCTGGCGCTACCAGATGGACTGGAAAAATCCCTTGAATGTGCCTACGAAGGATAACCACGTGGGAAGCTATCGCCGTACCATCGACATACCAGCAGGCTGGGATGGCAAGCAGATTATTGCTCATTTTGGGTCGGTAACCTCGAATATGTATCTCTTTGTCAATGGCCGCTACGTTGGCTATACGGAGGATTCGAAGGTCGCTGCCGAATTCGACATCACCAAATACGTAAAGCCGGGCAAGAACCTGATAGCCTTCCAAATCTTCCGTTGGTGTGACGGTTCGCTGAGTGAAGACCAGGACTTTTGGCGGCTTTCAGGCGTATCGCGCGACAGTTATCTCTATACGCGCAACCCACAAGTGCAGGTGAGCAATATCCGTATTACTCCTGACTTGGGCAACAACTACGAGGATGGTGAGCTGATGGTCAATGTCGACGTGACGGGAGACCCCATCATCGAGTTCCAATTGCTCAACCACAACGACCTTGTGGTGGGTAAAACTACTGGAAACTTCCGCAGAATGACCCATGGAGCATCGCGTTTTGTGGTGCGGAATGTGAAGAAATGGACGGCCGAGACACCTTATTTATATACACTGCTGGCCATCGTGAAGGATGCTAAGGGCAATGTCGTGGAGGTGATTCCGCAGAAGGTGGGCTTCCGTAAGGTGGAAATCAAGAACGGACAGTTCCTTGTTAATGGTCAGCCTGTGCTGATTAAGGGTACCAACCGTCACGAAATGGACCCCGACGGCGGCTATGTGGTGACGCGTGAGCGTATGATTCACGATATCAAGATAATGAAACGGCTCAACATCAACGCCGTGCGCACCTGTCATTATCCGAGTGATCCTATTTGGTATGACCTTTGCGATGAATATGGACTCTATGTGACGGCAGAGGCTAACCAGGAGAGTCATGCCTTCGGTTATAAGGATGACTCGGAGGCTAAGAAGCCATGCTTTGCCAAGCAGATACTTGAGCGAAATCAGCATAACGTCGAGATGCACTACAACCATCCTTCGGTGGTGGTATGGAGTTTAGGTAATGAGACGGTGGATGGACCTAACTTCACGGCCGCCTACCAATGGATCAAGAGCCAAGACCAGAGTCGTCCCATCCATTGGGAGCGTGCAGGACATGGTGACAACACGGATATCTTCTGTCCGATGTATTATTCGCATGATGCCTCCGAGCGTTATGCCAAGAATGCGAAATACAACAAACCTCTGATACAATGCGAGTACAACCACACGATGGGTAACTCTGGTGGTGGACTGAAGGAATATTGGGATTTGATTCGTAAGTATCCCAAGTTCCAAGGTGGGTATAACTGGGACTTCGTAGATCAGGCGTTGCATCGCAAGCCCGATTTCAAAGCTAGTCGTTCACTGGCCGACTACGAGGCCATTGCAGCCAAATATGAGGCCGGTACGGGAACCATGTCGCCCGTCTACACGTACGGTGGCGACTACAATGACAGGGATGCGTCGGACAATAACTTCAACTGTAACGGCGCTATCGGTCCTGATCGCCAACTCAACCCTCATGCTTACGACCTTGCCTACTGCTATCAGAACATCTGGGCCGAACCCATTGACATGAAGAATGGCAAGGTGTCAGTCTATAATGAGTACTTCTTCCGCGACCTTTCCAACTACAAACTTGTGTGGAATCTGATGCAAAATGGTCGGAAAATACAGAGCGGCGAGGTGTCAGATCTGAATGTTGCTCCTCAGCAAAAGACCGTTTTGACCTTGCCCTACAAGGTTCCCGCAACAGGAGAGGTAATGCTCAACATCGAGTTTAAGCTCAAGGAGGCCGAGCCTCTGATGTCAGCCGGACAGACTGTGGCCTATCGTCAGCTTGCCGTGCGCGAGGTATCACCCACCCTGCCCATGATGCAGGGGGTGAAATCGAAAATCAAACTGAAGGACGACAAGAAGGCAAATGTCTACCACATCACTTCCAAGAGTAACATTGATGTTGTGTTTGACAAGACCACCGGGCTGCTCACCAAGTATAATGTGGATGGCAAGGAACTCTTAGGTGAGGGTGGAACCCTGCGCCCCAACTTCTGGAGAGCCGTGACCGACAATGACATGGGCGCACAATTGCAGAAGAAATTCAAGGCTTGGCGCAATCCCACGATGAACCTCAAGACCCTATCCTATCAAAAGATGGGCAAGGATGCTGTTCGGGTAATTGCCAAATATGACATGCCTGAGGTGAAGAGCGGTCTCTCGCTTACCTATACAGTGTATGGCGATGGCACCATGGAGGTGGAGCAAAGCCTCAATGCCATGACGAAAGACAAGGTTGAAGGGCTCCTCCGCTTTGGTATGCGAATGGATCTGCCCTACAAGATGGATAAGAGTGAGTTCTATGGTCGCGGTCCCATCGAGAACTATATTGACCGCAAGGAGAGTCAACCGGTGGGTATCTATGCACAGACAGCGGACCAGCAGTTCTATCCCTACATCCGTCCGCAGGAGACTGGTACGAAGAGCGATCTGCGCTGGTGGAGGCAGTCGGCCAATTCCACCACGGGATTCAACCTTAATTCTGACAAGCTCTTTAGCGCCAGTGCATTGCACTACAGTGTCGATGATCTCGATGAGGGCGATGAGAAGGATCAGCGTCATGCCACGGATCTGAAGAAGAGTAAGTTTACGGAGCTTTGCTTTGACCTTGCACAATT
>QWCK01002008.1_pt1 | contig 27188 bp, 42 predicted proteins | sample 1972571 | NCBI WGS metagenome assembly QWCK01 (sample SAMN09866710, study PRJNA288562) | Human gut metagenome isolate term2_stool, whole genome shotgun sequencing... | isolation source: gut | host: Homo sapiens | place: USA: California | reverse complement strand
ATTTTCACGCTGCAACCTCCTTCCTAAAAGAAGATTGCTCAATATTTCTATGAGGTAGGATATACTTCCTTGAAGTTCCCCCCCCCCGATAAAATATTGACGTTTAGCCGTTTCTAGGGTGTTTTTGTGTGGGATATATGGAGTTGATATTTCTCCTTCTTCCCGTTTTATATCTTTAAACTTTGCACCTATATCTTTTGTTTTACCAACCGGATTTGTGTAAAGTTTAATATTAGTCATTTCTTGACTTATTTTAATAGAATGTTCAATTCGCTTATTTATTGGATAATCTTTGTATTCTATTACGTTATTTTCCGCATTTACAACCATTACTCCAAAATAACCACTTCCATTATCAGTTTGGAAACATTTTAAACTTAAACAATATTTCTTACCAACAACAAAACCTAAGTCTTTAAAACTCCATGAATGGTAATGATAAATACTTGGTTTAGGCTGTAAACTAATATCTTTCCCTGTATATAAATTAGGGTTAATTAACATAAGCCAACCCCCAATCTTTGACTATAGAGGGTAGACTTCGTGATACCCCCCCCGATTGGGAAAATGGCTTGATTCTCAGCTTTTACCTTGCTTTTGTGTGGTAAGTATGGTGTCATTTGGTCTCCTTTTTCTAATTTTAGAATAGTAAAATCAGCAGAAACACCCATTGTATTATCAATAATATTCGGATAAAGAGAAATTCTATTCATTTCCAAAGTATATACAAAAGTAACACTATTTCTCTGATTACAGACAAACTTTTTGATAAGAATACTATCTCCAGCTGCTTCTCTGAAAAAACCCAAAGAATATTTTCCACTTCCTTTTTCATTTTGTTTTACATATAAGCTTAAGGTGTATTCCTCCCCTTCTTCTAAATTTAAATCAGAAAAGTTTATTCGTTTGTTTACATACATAGAGTTTTGAGCTTCTATGTGTAATTCATTTATAGGTAATAAATTCTTATTTATCTGTATCATAGCCCCTCCTCTCTTATAACTGACACCTTATCCTCTGGCATAGTAACACTTGTGAAAATCATCTCACCAGTAACCTTCTTGCCGAAGTCAATTTCATAGTCCTTTATTTGTGGGTATACGTGTATAGCATATCTTAAGGCTTCGTCTGTCATGCTATAGAAGAGTATCACTCCTTGATTTGTAGATTTTATTCTGAACCTATACTTGTCTGAGTCGACATTGACTTTTAGGAAGTCATTAGAAATAACTTTCCCAACTTCCTTATATCCCATTTTGACCTCGCCATTTTCAATTTTAGGGGCCAATTTGAATATCATATCATCTTGGGTATATATATCCTTTGTCATCATCTCTTCTTTTTCATCGACTTTAAGACCTGTGCCGTCTTGTACATACATTGTTTTCTGGTCGCTAAAGGTAACTAGATGTCCACCATCTTTATTTTCAATTGATAAAATTCTAATCGACAATTCTTTTTTTTGCTCATCGTTAAGGTCATCATATTTTAAGGGATCCCCCTTCTCTCCCTTAGGACCTGTAACCTTCTTTATATCTTCTTCGGCAAGGTCATTTATACCAATTCTACCAATTTCAATATAAGGCAAATCAATATACTTATGCTTCCCATCCCCTATCTTAATCTTAGTAGTATCAGCTTCTATAGCTAATTCCCCATCAAGTAGGACAAGGTTGCTTGCCTCCCATTGAGCCTTAGTTCCACGCTGGAACATAATTCGTCCAGCTTTCACTCCTATAGCCATTAATTAGCCTCCTCGGACTCTTTTCCGCCTTCCTCGTTGGCTTTTTCCTCATCTGTAGGATCTTTTGGACCTTCCTCTTTATTAGAGGATTCTTCTTCGCTCTCATCTTCTTTAGGAGCTTCCTCCTTACCTTCGCTTATATTCTCATCTTCCTTAGGCTCTTCCGCCTTCAAAGGCTTTCCATCAGGACCTAGCCCATCCATGGCTAGAAGCTCTTCTACATCTTTTCTTAAAGCTTCAGGTCTAACATCATCAATAGTCCTAAATCCTATGATGATTCCCTTCTTATAAGCCTTGGCAAATACACTATATTTCTTACTCATTTAGTCCTCCTATAGTTTCGTAAATCTCAATGATTGCTTGCGATTGTGCTTCCTCTATTTCTTGCCTAGCCATATCGATTGCCTCGTATATCTCGACAATAGCCATAGCAGAGGCTTCTTCGTTGTCCCTGATATCCTCTTCAAGCTTCTTAGTGTCAGCCTTAATTACAATTTTATTCGCTTGTTCTTGCACAGAAAAAGGAGCATTATATAGCCCCTTATCCCTTAAGTCTTGAATTTCTTCTAATGGTTTTGGGTTGTAAATTTTAATCAAAAGAACCTCCTATACTGCTTATATAGCTTGCCATGGTACTTGTCCCCTTCTCAATTGTAACTCTAATATTAATGCCTGCCTTAGTCGCTGTCTTAGCCTTATTTTGGAAGTTAAAAGCCTTACCTGCTTTTACCATGGTTGTAGCATCCTCCCATGTAGGCTTACTATCGTAAGAGTTATTGCATACCTCATACTTGACCGTTGCTCCCTTAGCTACAAAAATACCTACAGTAGATACCAAGACTCTCTTAGCTAGTGTTTGTCCCGTATCTATTCCTTTACTTGCAAGCTCCATGACAAGTCTTGCCATAGTCCTTGTAAATCTTACAGTCCTTTTAGCTTTGAAGCCCTTATCATCTTCGGCGACAATATCAAGCCTATGCTTACCCTTTGAGATTTTAAGAAAATCAAGGCCTTCAATCTTGATATTTTGACTCGCTCCATCTACTATCTCTTTTCTTGGAATTAGAACCTTATCATCAAGATATACTGTAGCATAAATCTTGTCTTTCTCAGGATCAGTCGCAGAATAAGAGAAACTTAAGGACTTATCTTTATTTCCTAGATCAGTATCCTTACCAGAGATAATAGGAGGCATATTATTTCTAACAAAACTTACACGCCTGTAGCTTGTAGCCTTGCCATCTGTCGCCTCCACCTCTATGGTATTAACCTTATTAATTTCAAACTCTTTGATTTGTTCTGTAGTTATTGTGATAGAGTACTCACTATCAAGGGTGATATTATTTAATACTCTTAAGGTAGTCCCATTAACTCTTTCAACTACCCTTACACTATCAGCTTCATTATCAAATACCTTGTAAGTATAAGTAAAGCCAGTATTCTTAGCCCCTAAATTCTCATCTTTTCCGCTTATAGTTGGTGCGGAATTTACTTTCTCAAAACTAATAGTCCTTGTAGATTTAGCCCCAATACTATCTTCGGCTATAATCTCTACCTTGTGGCGACCTAATTCTAGCTTAGCCATATCTACAGTGTAATACTTACGTATACCAAGACTTGTAGGCGTAGGGCTTTGCTTAACATATCCATCAACTAGGATAGATACCTTAACCTCGTCCCCGTCGGCATCTTGGACTATATAATCAATTGTAAAGTCTTTATATAAACTTCCCATATCGATATTAGAACCTGATATATTAGGAGCGGTGTTGGACTTGGTAAAATAGTAGGTCCTAGTAGTAGAGGCGTTAGACGTATCAGTAGCGGTTATTGTGATAGTATGCTCGCCTAAGTCGTACTCATCTGCCCTTATCCTTACGCTTTGCTCCCTACCTAGAGGGACTACAATAGGGTATTGAATAACCTTATTATCTATCCTGATTTCAACCTTAACCTCGTCTCCGTCTGGGTCATTTACTGTATAAGTTAGGTCAAAATCCTTCTTGACAGTTCCTATTTGAGTACTTGTTCCGCTTATACTAGGCTCACGATTAGCTATCCCTTCATATACATAGTAAAAGCCGCTTTTTATACCATCATCAGGATAAGCTGCCCTATCTTCACTTACTACATCATCATAATATGATCCTTTAATCTCCCTATACTTAGTTACATACTCATAGTCTGTATAAGGTTCCTGTACTGTGTAGGACTCATAAGTGTTATAAGGGACCTTTTCTGTGTAAGTTTCAGTTGTTTTATATTCATATCTTATGATATAACCCCACGTACCACCAGTGCCGTTTTGTGTAATAGTTGTACCTAGGATATACCATCCGCTTGTCGCTGCTTTACTTGAGGCAGCTATAGCAGCTTTATCTCTTGTAGCATACCCACCTTGGCTATACGCATCCTTTTTAGTTACCTGCCTAGTCTTAGTCTCATCCCTATACTTAGTAACCAGCCTTTTCTTTGTAACATCTTTATACTTCGTTACTGCTTGCCTTTCCTGATAGGATTCTTGTTCTAGTTGGTATCTCGACCACTTGTAGACTGTCATACTAATACACCCCTTCCGTTGATTTCATCAAAATGACCTTCTAATATAACTAAGTCGCTATTAATATTTTTAGCACTAGCGACAAAGGAGTTATAAGGCATGTTATTGTTATTTTGTCCGATAAGGGTTGCCACTTGGACTGCTAATTGCCTAACTGTATCAGATAGCATATTTATCTTAATTGCATTAATTAAATCGTTCCATTCCATCTTTCCTAAGTGTTCCGCATTAACTGGCGTACCTTCAGTAAAGATAAATCCATCATGCCTTACGTGCTGGATAAGAGGATTTCCGTCCTTATCCTTTCCTACATCAATTTCAGCCCTTACATCAGCAGTTTCTGCCACATGGTCATACCAACCGACTAGGTCAATATTTTCTAGGCTTAATTGCTGCATAAGCTCTTCGCTGTCATACTTGCCTGATGATATCAAATCATAATAAGCAGGTAAATTAAAACTATTTCTCGCCATCTATCCCCCTCATTTCAAAGATACTTATAGGGTCTTCAATCTCTTCCTCTACAAAACGTATATAAAAAGACGATACTATGGCATAACCGCTCGTCTTAATCCTTTCAGCAGGCTTAGACAAAAGCAAATTCCCCTTCTCGTCTTTAAGTCTTATATCAGTAATTGTTCCCTTGCCCTTTGAAGTATTTACATAAACTTTAAGCAGGTTTCCTTCGACCTCTTTTCTTAAGATCGATACCTCCTGCTCTACTCCATCAAGGACTACCTCAGCACATTTAATCTTATCCTTAGTCTCCTTAGCTATTTGCTCAATTAAATAATCACTAATCACTAAATATCACCTCCAAAGTCGTAAGTGTCTTTCCTATCAACATTTTGAATGTACAAGGTTCCTTCAACCCTATCTCTAAGCTCCCCAGACCTAAACTCACTACCTGCGTATCCATAGTAGTTCCTACTATCAAATTCACCAGTACGAGCTTTAAGCACAATCTCTTCAAGCTGTCCTATAACAGATGGATAAGGTATATCTCCGCAAGGATGCTCCCCGCATAACCAGACCTTATATGAGTCATTACCTGATTGAGATTTTAGTCTAAGATCTCTTACAAAATTAATATTGACCCTATCCTCAAGATGAGCTGGTGTTATCTCTCTAATTGCTGCGTGAAGCTTTCCTAAGTCCACATCTCCGCCTTTAATATAAAGCTCCAAAAGGAAGGCATATTCCTTGTATTTCTCATGATATACCCCAGGAAGACCAAAGGCCTTGCATATATCTAGGATAACTTCTTCTGTAGTAACTTTCTTTGCCCCAATCTTCAAAAGGACCTGCTTAAGCCTGTCGTCAATTTCTCCGATAGACTCCAATCCATAATCTGTTTCAAACTTCTTTAAAAACTTAGAAGGATTCTTTGTTTTATCCAAAAGGCTTGCAATAAGACCATAGAGAAAGTCATCAAGGGCTCCTTCAATCCTATAAAACTCCTTATCTTCAGCAAAGAAAGTATCGTCCATGTCGGCAATTTGCCCAATATACTTGGGTAGCCTTTTCTTAAACCTATCCCCTCTCATGAGATAACCACCTCGCCTACTTCAAAGATTTCCTCATCTCCTAAATCTAAAGTATCAGATGAACCATTTACACTAAGCTCATTGATCTCGGCCAGGCCTTCTATTGAATACAGTATATCAATAACCTTGGCCACTGTAAGCCTATTCTTCTTGTATGAAATTTCAGCATCCAGATAAGCCTGTAGGGCTTTCTTCAGTTCGCTAGATATAATTAGTCCAGTCTTACTTGTAGAAGTCTCTAATTCGATTTTAGCTTTAATATCAAGCTTTCTAACCTTAGCAGTCGATACAGTAAGCAAGGCCCCGATAGGTGCTAGGGCTTCTCCGTCCCTTTCTCCTTCGTGGTCAATATGGTATTGCACAGCTTCTATAAGTTCCTTACTCGCAGGCTTCTGCATACTATCAAGGATTGACACCTTAACAGTTCCAGGTCCCTTCCATAATGGGAATACTTTAACACGACCGACTCCATCAACTTCCATGGCCCAGTGCATATAGTGATATTTATTGCCACTTGTACCAGGATAACGCATTTTAAGGAGGATTCTTTCCCTTAGACTCTCGTCCCCCTCAATATTTGCCCCTCCGCTTATGGCCTTGGAGTTCGTAACTCTTTCAAGTCCTTGTAAGTGGGCAAAAGCAAAGTCGGTATTTTCAGGGCAGAAAGTCCCTTCACCCTTCTTAGATGAAGCTATTTCTATATCAACAAATCCTGCTTGCCCAATATAGGCAATCTTAAGGGTGTAATAATCATTACCTAAGGCACTTACTACAAATCCAGCAGGTATAAAGGTATTAGGCTTACCGTAAAATCTAGCAAGTCCTGTAGATCTTGTTTCCTTCTTCCTAAAGACACCTACCTCTTTTCCCTTTGCATCTAGAAATTCTTCAGTAGCAGTTTCAGCAAAGTGCATATCTATAAGCCATTCCACATAGTCATAAAGCCTAGCCACTTCCTTTGCTACCGCTTGGATATTATCCGATGCAAAAGACCCTTCAACCTTATTAGGAGGGTTCTTCAAATCATCTTTCATTCTTTTGGCTATCTCTAGCCAATCGACTTTTTCAAGCCTTACTCTATCTGTACTTGGCACGATACCCTCACAATCTTATCATCAAAGACTGTCGTATAATACACATCCACATCAAGCCCACTCTTAAAGGCCTTCATCTCGATCTTATTAATCGAAACCATAAAAGGATGGACCATCACAGCCTCTGTTATATATCTCTTAATTTCAGCCTCCTTAAACTTTGAGGATATAACCTCCCCAATTAGGCTGTAAATTTCAGTTCCAAACTTATCCGTATAAGCACTATGTCTAAAGCGATTAGTAATCATCGCCTTATATATCCATATCTTCATAGCCTCGTTGCCATAAACATAATAATGCTTACCTCCCCTTGTCAATAGCTCGTTATTTTCAAAATCATAAGCATATTCACAAAAGCCTTCTCTTTCTAATATTTCATCATCTTCGTCAATGCTTTCTACATAGGTCATAGATCTTGGTAAAATTGCCATACAACCACCTATCCCCTATGAGTTGGCGTATATAGTTCTTTATCTTCGCCAATCTTAACTAGCCTGCCATGGACTATGAAAGAATTTCCCCTATCAGTAACATCTATAAGATCCCCAACAAGAAATCTCCTTTCAAACATATCAGGCTCCAACTCTAAGTCTCCAACATCGACAAATGCGTCACCCTTATTTGTTCTTGGGCTACCCTCGGGATTAGGATCTTGGGTCTCTACATCAATCTTTTCAAATTGCTTTATCCTATCAACAGCAGGAAGGTAGATCGTAAAATGTTCAGATGAATATTCTTGCCCATTAATTGTAAAAGCAAAGGGCTTAAGCTTTGTTACAATACCAATCTCTGTAGCATCTTTTTTCCCTTCAAGCTCCTTTACTGACCTAACTATGTTCTCCATTTCCTTCCTCCTTTCCTTCATTCTTTGTGTCCATCTCAAGCTCATTAGATAGCTTTAAATCTACAGTATGGACACCATCATCAAGCTTATGGCTATCGCTAATTATATAATAGGTGCCAGATACTATAGATGATTTTAATTCTATAGACTTACCAGCAACCATATCCCAGTCTCCTATACAGGTTACCTCTATTTCTTGCTTAGCATCTTGCATAAGCCCCGCCAATTCGCTTGCATCTCCCTTAAGCACTTTTTGGATTTTACCAAATCTTTCTTGGCTCTCAGGATCTTCCTCTACATCTTCTTTCTTATCTTTCTTCTTATCTTCTATAGCCTTAACTTCATTTACAAGTTCATCAAGACTCTCCTTATAAGATGTATCCAAAAGCTTACCTACTACAGGCTCGTCTAGCTCTTCAAGGACTACAGGATGCTTTTCTCCAGCCTCAAAGACGTTTATTTTGCCATCAATATCTATAAGCTTATATTTCTTTCCAGTCGCTTCGCTATCCTTAGTATAACAGGCCATTATTGCATCATAGCCAGTAAGACCCCTTAGATTAAAGTTATACTTGCCAGTATCTGCAAGCTTACCTACTTCCAGGCCTAACTCACTTATTATAGCCTCGCCTGCTTCCTTGGCCGTCTTATCCGTGTAAACTTGGACACTAGGCTCATTCTTATTTAAGTAAATTGCCTTATCATAGCAAGTAACATCTATGGCCACATCATTATCCTTAGTAGCCTTAGACCAAACAACGCCTTCAAAGAACTTCTTTTCTCCGCCTTCTTCGAAAATTTCCTTAAAAACTAGCCTATCTCCTAGATTAAGATTGTAAGCTTCAAAAGAATTGTCGACATCTGCCCTAAGAGCCTTAAAGGATAAGGTCCTAGTTGATTCCTTTATAGCTCCCGACTGTTCAACATCTCCAACATACTTGGATATATCAGTAACATTGCCCTTAGAGTCGGTAGCATTTACTTCAATAGTTATCATTAGGCCCCCTTGGTCGGCATTTTAAGCTCAACGCCAATTTGTAAAGTTCGTGGATCAGATACACCATTAAGCTTGGCTATCTCTCTCCACCTACTCCCATCTCCTAGCTTCTTATCTGCCAGGTTCCAAAGAGTATCGCCCTTTTTAACCGTATAAGAGCTTTCAGTCTTTTCTTTATTCTCATTAGGCCTATCCTTAAGATCTCTCTTATTAGAAGCAGGTTTTGACCTCTCAACATTAAGATAAGAGTACTCTCTTAAGCTTAAGGTAAAGACCACATCTCCCGAACCATCAGAATTTTCATGGCCATATTCGAAATTTTCTATAGCCATTGCTAGATTGATATCAGTATCCATAATAGCAACCCTTATAGGCTTTCCAGATAATCTCCACTTCTCGATCTTTTGAATGCATTCATTAGGACCAGGAAAGTTCTTTGTAAGCAAAAAGGGATAAGGCTTAGACGGAAAAGTAGACGATATAGTCATCTCCTTTAACTTCTTACGTCCAATCGCTAAGACCTCACCCATATTAATCGTATTAAAAGAATAAGTATTATGAGGATTACCTAAAGAGTGTTCTTGTAAAGGCCAAGGTAATTCTAATACCTCGGCCCTATTATTAAAAGATAAGACTAATTGCTGCATTGTCATACAACTACCCCCAATCTCTTAAGTTCATCGGATATAGCACGCCCTACATCTTTATTAGTCATATTCGCACCATTTACATTGATTACAATAGATCTATTATCGGCCGAACTATCGACTGTCTTAGTATTCTTTACTTCGTTCTTGATAATCCTGTCGGTCTTCCCAGCAGGATAAATTTTTGTACCACGGGCAAGCTGAATCATCTCTTCGCCTCGTTCATTTACCCTTGTAAGCCCTCCAGAAAAGTATTGGGTACCTGTGGCATGGCCTTTTCCGCCTCCTCCGAACCATCCTGTAACAGAATCTATTATTGAACCGCCAATTCCTGATAAGGCGCCAGCAATTTTCCCTGGTATTTCAAAGAAAGCATCAATAGCTGAACCAATAGCTCCTACAAGCTCATTAAACTTATCAGCAGCCCACTGAACCGCATCTTTAACTATATTGAATGCACTTGTTACTGCTCCAGCGATAAGGTCTCCTAAGGCTTGAAGTACAGGCACTACATAAGTCCCTATAAAATCACACAAAGATTGGAAAATAGGTATTAGCACACCCATAACAGTCGTAACAACACTAGATATAGCAGGGATCAAAGACCCACTAATCCATGTTATTAACTCACTAATCATAGGGATAATATTAGCAGATATCCACTCCACAACAGATTGTATTACAGGACTTGCGGCGATTATAATATCAGCCAAAAAGCTTAAAGCCTGTCCTGCCAAATCAAGCATAGTAGCAAAGACATCCATCTGACCACCTACGCTATCTCCAAATAAACTAGAAAAAGCTTCCACCAAAGGGGCAAAAGCTTCCTTCAATCCCTCAAAGGCAGTAGCAAACTTCTCCTTCAAAGGCCCTATAATCTCGCTAAATTTAGAAGAAAGATTTTCAAAACCTTGTTTGAATTTGTCAATAGCAGGCTTCATAAACTCGCCAACCTTGCCAAAACCAGCCTTAAGCTTATTAAAGCCATTCACAGCAAAGTCTTTGATGGTCTCTCCTACATTTTGAAAGGTTGGAACAAGGCCATTAAGCACATCATTTACCTTAAGCAAGGCAGGTGTCATTAGTCCAAACAAACCGCCTTGTTCCCCATTCTCGCCTTGTTTTCCACCAAGAAGACCAGCCCCAAGCTTACTAAGAGCAGACTTGAAATTATCCTTAGCACCGCCCCAAGTCTTAGCTACTTCCTGTGCGGCAGTACCAGAGGCCGATTTTACAGCATTTCTAAATTCATCAAAGCCTACAAGGCCTTTAGAAATCCTATCCTGCATTTCATCAGCAGAAACCCCTGCTTGTTCAGCTAGCTTAGCTAATACAGGAAGGCCCCTATCTGATAACTGTCTCATCTCGTCTGCTTGTAAGTGGCCTGTAGTCTTAACCTTATTCATAATGCTTGCTACGTCATTAAAATCTGACCCAGTAGCAGCTGCCGCATTTCCTACTTCTTTAAGATATCCTTCAAGCTCACCAGGCTTAATACCAGCAGCAATAGCTCCAGCAGAGGCTGTCATTGCATCCCCCATTGAGTATTGAGTTCCAGTAACAGCAGCAGTCGCAGACTTTGTAACCTGACCTATCTGCTTATTATCATAACCAAAGCCTCTAAGTCTAGCTTGTGAAGACTCTATGCTTGTAAGTCTGTTAAAACCTGCACCCAGGGTAGAACTAGCAACACTACCTAGAGCTCCTATCCCCTTTGTGATTGCTCCAGTAATAAGATTTCCGCCTATAATAGACTTCATCATAGATCCAGAGCCACCACCTCCAGAGCCTCCTCCGCGACCAAAGCCAAGCTTTGATCCTATAGCTTTAATTCCAGAAGCCATCATGCCTAAGGGCGAAAGCTTACCCATAAGCTTCATTCCGCCCTTCATAACCTTAAAGGCACCACTAAAGCCTGACTTAAGCCCTCCACCTATAGCAGATAACTTATCCTTGAATCCTCCGCCCATAAATTTGGCTAAACCAGAGGACTTTTCAAGGTCAATCTTTACAGTATGCCTTTTTCCTGTGAAGGAAGTAAGTTGTCTTTGAAGACTCTTTGCTTCCTTTCTCGCATTTCGTAAAGCACTTAGGTCCGTCTTAAATCGTACGGCCTTACCACTAAGACCCTTAACCTGACTCTTTATTTCAGAAATATTACTCTTAACCTTATCCAGTCGGCCAGTCTTAGCTGTAATATCTACCTTATAATTTCCTTTGCTTATACCATCTAAACTCTTTTGAAGGTTATTGACTCTATTTTCAATATACTTAGACCCAGTATCCTTGATATCTACTTTGTAAGTTCTATTAAAGGCAGACTTAAGAGCAGAGCCCATAGAAGAGGCCGTGCCCTTAATCTTATTCATAGCATTGCCCATAGCAGAGGTAGAAGCTTCAATCTTTTTAGCCTTGGCCGAATAATCATCTACAAGGACTACTTTTTCTCTAATTGCCATTTCTTAGCCTCCATTTCTAGTTGGGCGTCCATTGCTCCCAATACTAACATCTTTTCGTAAGTATCGAGGCTAAAGATATAATCAAAAGTATGGCCCTTATCTAACATATAGGCAACAATTTGCATTTCTGCATCATTGCCCAACATTAGTTTTTTATCTTATCGACAACCTTAATATTATCCTTATCAAATCCAGCCTTCTTAACTAAGGCATCAGCTATACTTGTAATTTCTCCAACCAATAAGATTTTTTCTACAATATCGACAGGATCCTTACAATCATAAGCCTTTAGAAGTTCCTCATCTCTTAAATTAGGCTCTAAGCAGCAAGCATGTAAGAGGTAGTTATTAGCAAGAGTCTGCTTCTTTCTACCTTTAGCATAGGCCTCTGAATCTTCGTAATCCTCCAAGGTTGGAAGCCTAAAAACAAAAGTGCCCGTTTCAGGCACTTCTATCTCAATTTCTTTATTCTTTTTTTGATTTATAAGATCTCTCTTTTTGATTAATTCTTTAGCATTTAACGCCATTTGATACCTCCTAATATATTCCTTCTGCAACATCCACATCGTTAGGAGTAAAGCCAAACTCAAACTCTTTCTCCACCACTTCGGACTTGTCAAAATTTGATAAAGGCAAACTTTCAATCCAACAATTTCCAATATTAATTCTTTCAATTTGACCTCCTACTGCATCTGGATCTTCGAGAGCCACAGATGCAACGAAACGAGGGTCCCTACCAGCTTTCAATACTGCAAGATACTTTTCAATTCCTCTAGTATAAACATGCTTAGTAGTAAAAGATCCGCTTCCAGCGAGTGCTGTAATCTTTTTATCTACATTGTTTCCGACATATACTTCTCCTCTTTGAGGTTCAATCTTTGCTTCGAAGTTTTCAACCTCAAAAATCAATTCACCATCAAGATGGAGAGTTCCAAATGCTCCAGCAATCCTCCTAAATCCTCTATTTTCAGTCATTCATTCCTCCTTACTCATTCCAGAAATTGATATACAAATCTTCCATAGCATCAAGTATTGATATATAACCATTTAAGAAGACGTTAGATCCTGTATTAAATTCCTTGATCTGTTGGTCTGTCATTTCATCGACCTTAGCCCCACGCTTAACCGCATATCTATAGCATGCTTCAAGATCAATATCAACCTTATTCCTATCAGTATCCTCTAAGACGGTATTTTTAAGTTCGGCAAAGTACACCCTATTAATAAGAGCTATAAACTGTTGTTTATTAGCGTAAGTATTGAGAATCTTACCTACATAGTGTTTGTTCCAGGTGTCCCTAATATCGTCCTTGATAAGGTGCATTGCCTCGACTATCTTTATCTTAGAAAAGTCCTCGCCTTTTCTTGCATGATAAGTTGTAAGAGAGTTTACACCCCTAGCAATCTTGTATTCTTCTCCATCAAAGGTTAAGAATAGTTTCCCTTCATTTACTGCCTTGTCCTCATCTTCAGCAAATGGCAAATCTGCATCAGTAAGCAGTGGCCATGAGAAATAAGTAAAGGATCTAGTAAGCGGAAGAGCTGCCAATTGACTTGCAATAAGAGCGGTAAACTCTTGACCTGTATAAGTCTGTTTGTCATAAACAACCCTAGGTACAGTCCAGTTAATAACAGATTCACTATCAGCAGCATAATTAAAGCCTACATACTTGATAGTTCTATCCTTCTCCTTAACCTCTTCCTCTTGCCAAGACTTGATTTGTGTAATTTCTTCTTCACTAGCATTAGGTGCTGCATAGTAATTAAACTTAACTAACTTTAGCTTGTTCATAACATCTTTAAGAGGATTCTTTTCTCCATAAACCTCTACAAGCATCTTTCTAGGTCCAGCCTCAAAGCCCAGTCTAATAAGCTTAGCTACTTCTTCGCTAAACTCAACCTCTTCAGGCATATCTATAAGGCTATTAAATTTGTATGATCCCTGCTCATCTTCCGTGCTACCCTTTAATAGTAGCAAGACAATTCCTCTCTCGCTCCTTTGGATAGCAGTAAGACCCATGGACTCAAACGTAATCTTTACCTTAGGTAATCCCATAGTTCCCATAAATTCCTCCTATAATTCATAATTTAGTTTCATTTTTTCCATATACTTTAAGCCCTCATCTTCATAGGCTTTTCTATCTTCTTCCTTTGTAAAATCAACATCTTTTACAAAGTCTTTCTTATCTTTTTTAGGCTCAGTTTCACCTTGTTTAACCAGGTCCATTGTAGAGTCAAAATCAGTTCCCCTAGTATCTTGACTAAAAGGCTTAATATCTTTTCTATCAGTCATATATTCAGGCATAAACTCGTCTGCAAACTCAAATTTCACCATAAAGTGCAAATCTTGATCTACTAGTTTATACTCGGGAGCTTGTAGACAATGTATAAATCTCTTATCAAGGATTGTCCTATCTTTCCCATACTTCCTAACGTAAATCCCCATAGAAAAAGCACTCATCAGCCTATCGCAGACCTCAAGTGCTTCTCCTACCTCATTACTATTAGAAAAATAAATAATATCCAAGTCTATTTTCTTGTTTATAATATGCTTACTATGTTGGGGAGTGGTAAAACTTACTAGCTCTACACTCAAAGAAGGAGTATTTAACCTTCTTATCCTCTCCTTATACACTTTAGCATCAGGAAAAACTTCTCTAAGCGTGTCATTCACAGAGCTAAAGACATCACTAATACTAATCACTTAATCTAGCCCTCGCAATCTTAACAGCTCCCCTTAGAGCCTTCGGCAAAGCCTCTTCAAGTCTATTAGTCCCATCTCTTAGCATATAAGAGCCTGGTACATAATCAGCCTTAAGCCTTTTACCTATGGCTGGAACATACCTTCCAGGTTCCTGTCTATGGCCTAATTCCACATAAAGAGCGTATTCAAGGTTATTAGCAAGTTCCATCTCAAAGATAAAACCTGACTTAGTAACCCCCTCAAATACCCAGGACTTTCTCAGATCTCCATTATCCACAGGAGTATTGGATCTAACATCATCACGCCAAGTAAGACCCTCATCGTTCATAGCCTTTGTAAGCTCCTCATCAAAGATAGCAGGTAATTTCCTCATCTTTTCAAGTGTTAGATCAAGACCCTTAATATCAACCTTAACAGTCATTAAGCATCATCCTTCCTAATCAAAGGCACTTCTATATGAGACTGATACACGATTCCTTCCCCTGCCCTGAATTCTCTCTCATGGCCTAAAACATCAGCTACTATCCAATCACCAGCCTTAATATCTATCTCGGGCCTTGCAAAAAGAACCGCTATATAATTAATAGGTTGGGTAGTATCTGTAATATCTTCACTAGATCCAGAAGTAAAAGAGACAGCACAAGGGATGTCATCATATACTAACTCATTTTTAAAGTCGTCAAATCCTAACTCATCTACAGCAGGAGTAGGCCTAAAGACCTTAGCAGTGTGATAGTATGTCTCGGCTATAATATCCGCCTCTAAATCGAAAATAGGCCTTGTCATACCAGGCCAACCTTCCTATACTGCCTTATCCTAGCCTTATAATCATTGATAAAGCTTTCAGGACTTAAGGCAAGGTTAGAAGGAGACCCATACTCAGTTACCTTAGCCCTATCTCCATAAGAAATGGTAGTATCTCCCCTGGTTACCGAACTAATCTGCCTAGAATCAGGACTATTAGCCTCATCTAAAGCCTTGGTCTTGTAGTAGTTAGCCTGGGTATACTCTGCCACCATCTTAATAACGATAAGCATAAGTCCCGTAGGAAAATCAAGCCTATTGCAATAACTAAGCACCTCCGCCTCGATAAGGTCAAAGTTAAAATCTAAAAGCTCATCACTGACAGCCTCATTGACCTCATCTCGCAAAAGAAACCTAGCCTTTTCTTTCTTATCCATAAGACCTCCTATTTCTTAGAGGTAGTCTTCTTTTCCTCTTTTGGGGCTTCCTTAACTTCCTCTACAAAGCCAGGCACCTTTTCGTTAAGTTCCTTAAACCTATCTTCATTGACGATAAACTCATCGCCCTCATGTCTATAAACATCATCTTTTAGATCATAAAAACATCTGGTAGTCTTAACCTTCATCTATTCCTCCTATCCTGCTATTTGTGCCTTAATGATAGCAACCTTATTGTCATCTGGTACATAGTTAGCTAATTGGCCCGCACCTTGGATAGCGATACCATTGTAATCAGCAGAATCTATAGTCCTATAAGTGTCAATACCTAGACCAACAACACCTATATTATCAGGTACAAAAATAGTCGCAGTATTTTCTTGGAAATATTCTTCTGGTAATTCTCTAAGGACAAAGCCTTTGAATTTATTTAAAGTTTGCTCATCCACATTTGCAGAAGAATTCTTCGCAGTAGTGGTAAGTTTAGCGTTGATTAATATATCGTAAATATCTGGAGTAACATAAGCATTCCATACCCTAGATTTAGAAACCTTTTTGTTTACAAATTCTTTTCTAGCTTCAAAGAAAAGCTTGGTAAGTGCTTCCTCAGTAATGGCTACTTGCTTAGTTTCTCCTGCATTATTATCAAGGATCTTACTCATGTATTGATTTAAGTATTCAACCCATTTTTCAGCATGTAGTGCCGCTCTTTCAGCTAGGACTTGGGCTGGTATATCATTAACAGTAAACCTATCAATACCTTCATGGATTGCTATAGGTTCGTCATATTGTACGGCCTTATCAATTGACTTAATTTCTTGTCTTGGTCCAAACCTATTAGAATTTCCAGTACCAGTACCAAAGGCCACATTTTCGCCCATATCGTACTTATTGATAACTACATTAGTTGGTGATACTTTTAAGTGTAGAAAGTCCTTGTCATATTCAGCACCTTCCGCCACTTGTAGGCCACCACCAAAGGTATTAAAAAAGTGTTGTTTTGTTTCAAATATCTTCTCGATAACTTCTTTGTATTTTTTTGAATAGATCTTCATTGCCATAATAAAAAAACTCCTATCTTATTTTTTCAGCCGCAGCAAGCCATGGATCTAAAGGCTCAGCCTTATCGCCTGTCTTTGGAGCATCCGATTGATAAATTTCTTTCTTAATTCGCTCCAAATCAGCCTCATAGGTCTTCTTAAAGTTCGCTATATTTTCCTTGGTAGTCTCGATGTCATCCTTCATCAAAAACTCACCGAACTTTTGAGGGATTTTATTTTCCTCAAGGACCTTAGAAGTTTCGTTTACAAGCTTCATAAGCCTAATCTCTTCCTGGGCTGCCTCAAGCTTTTTCTGTGTTTCAGCTCTTTCTTCCTCAGCGATTTCATCCGCAGTCATCTTAGCCCTAGCCGCTTCCTTGGCCTTTTCAGCCTTGACAATTTCATTGACCTTATCCTTGGTAAGCATGCCCTTAGTAGCTTCCTTAACCGCTTTATCAACCGCTTCTTGTAACTCTTCTTCGCTATAAGAGATAATATTTTCAGCCTCTTTGCCCTCGTCTTGCTTGTTATCCTCAGCCCCTTTATCAGGCTCATCGTTAGCTTCAGCACCTTCTGCAAATCTCTGTAAATCAATATCTCTAAGTAACAAATCTTTCATAAAAACCTCCATTTATAGTCCGTATGACTGTCTATTTCCACACTTCTTTTAAGTCGAGTGAGTCAAAGACCATATGGCGGCAAGAGAGGGACTCGAACCCCCGCACCTTTTAAGACCTAGCTAGTTAGCAACCAGCCCCCTTCACCAACTTGGGTATCTTGCCAAACAAAAAAGACGGCTTTCACACCGTCTCAATTAATTATTTATTTTTCTCTATCCATTCTCGCCATTCCTTATATTTTAAACCTAAAGGAACCTTGATATTCCTGCCATCCTTATCTTTGGCCATTCTAGTCCTATCACCATAGTCTTCTCTATACTTGATAGTCGTAGTCCTACAATTAGCATGAAAAGGCGGGTAATTTATACCGACCTTGATCTTATCGACTGGATAATGCTTGCCATCTTTTTCTTGGCAAATAGAAGAAGTTCTATTGTCTAAAGTAACCAAAAGCTCATATTCCTCGACCTTTAACTTTTTATAGGTCAAAACATCAGCTTGCCCCTTAACATAGGCAGTCTCTGTCCTGATCAACCTCTTAGCATTAGAGTAATATTGCCTACCATAAACCTTGGCAAAGTCCATAGATAGGTTTTCAATCGACCTACCAGCAATAATATTCTTAGCCACCATAGCCTGGGCTCTTTTAGCTATAAAATACGAATTATTCCAAATATTTTCAGAATAATTAGCCCCCGACCATGGCAATTCTAGGACTTTCTTAACTTGATTTCTTGATATTCCTACCTTGTGCCTATTCATAAGTTCCAAAGCCTCTGGATTTTTATCTTTATACTCATCATAGACATTTTTATAATAACTATCCTCAATGGAATCAGACAGAAAAGACCCTATAGCTTCTTCCTCCTTGCTAGCAATAATAGCCGACTGTGCTAATATTTCAGCCTGCAAAGCCTCGAGTCTATTAATCCTAGACCTCATAGCAAGGGTATTAAGCTCCAAAAGCAAGGCCTTATCACCAGTAGTCTTTATCTCGTCAAGATATTCCTCCATAGTCATACGCCAAACCCTAAACTCTTGACCCTTGATTAATTCCTGGGCCTTCTTGCTACCGACATTATTGTCGGCACCAAATTGACCGTATAAGCTTTTAATTGACTTATCTATATCTTTACTAGCCTTATCATAATAACGACTTAATTCAATTACTACAGAGTCAGCCTGACCCAATAGGTCTAATAGCCTATCCTCACTCCTCTTTTGCCAGTAGGTCTTCTTCTTCATCGTGACCTCCTAGATTTTTGTAAGCCTGCATAGACTTATCAAAGCTTTCTTGGTCTTCATCGGCCTTTTTCTCAATCTCATCGGCTGGATTTTCAATAAAAGGTAGCAAAGACAACCTTGTCTCAGTCGATACATCCTGACTTAAGTTTTGTACAATCTGAGTTAATTCTAGAATATTTTGAGGAAGACTATCAGAAAACTGCATTTCAATCTGATTTCTTATAATCTCGCTATTGTTTACAATATTTAGGTAAGAAGCAATTAGATCCATACGCTTAGAAAGCGACTCCCTAAAATACATCTCCTTGGTATTTCTCAATTCCTCGGCAGTCAAAAGCTTAAGCCTCAAAGACACACCAGGTAAATTAGTACCAAAAGACTCGTCAGCAAAATCAGGGGTAAAGGAAAACTTATGAATATCCTTATTGACCCTCAATTTAAAGTTTTCTACCCAGCTATCATTGACATCTTTGACTACCCACTTTGCATCTCCGTCTGAATCTAAAAGCAATATTCTTTGCTTATTCATCTTCTTGATATCTTCCTCATTAGTAGCCCCATAATTAATAAGGGCAAGATAAGCATCTGAAAATTGGTCCATATCATTAAGGGTATTAGATTGCTCACGGTTATAAGCATCAATCAAAGATATAACCTGCTCAAAATCTCCCTGGACTTCCTTGTTATTCTTAAAATGAATCAAAGGCACAGCACCAAAAGGATGAGGTTTCACTTCCTCAAGCCTAAAGACCCCAGAAGAAGCCTCGTCAGTATAAAGATATACAGCCCTATCGTCATATAAGTAAGCATAGGTGGTAGTTTTATTGTCAAATTGAGATACATAGTATCTAATACCAAACTTAACCCTGTCCTCGATAGACATATCATAAATTAAAAAGGCGTTATCAGGTTCAATAGCCTTAAACCTGACATCCGCCTTATCATCAACCCACAAAAGCTCGTAAGCCTCACCCTTGATCGAGCAAGTCTTAGCCAAGGTCAAATTCTCCTTAGCCTCGTTATTGTAGTTACAAATATTTTGATATTCTTCTAAAAATCTATCGTCTTCTTCTTCATCAAGGGCAGTAGCAACATACTTAACAGACTGACCCATAAAAAAGCCAGTATTAAAATCAGTAATATACTTAGGATAAGGATGGACTAATTTATTATCTTTTTCCTTATCCGCCGCCCCGTTCTCAAGAATAACGTGCTTACCCAAATAATAATCTTGTAATTTAACATATCTACCAATCAAGGCAGAATGCTTCTTGATATAATCCCTCACATCAGTAGGGCTTAATTCATCTTTTAAAGTTCTAAACATAATTATAGGCCTAGAGCCTTCTTGCTCATAGACCTTACCTTCCTTTCAAGCATATCTTCACTTAGTGCATACCTAGTGGCATCAATTGAGTGATTGTCCTTATCTTCAAGCCTTGGAACAGTATCTCCCCACCTGTCAGTCTGATAGTCGATATTTTCAAACTCCATAGCCGTATTAGGACACCTCTTAGGGTCAATAATAATAGCCTCCAAATCGTCAAGCCATTTCTCTCCAAACTCCACAGAGCCTGGTTTTTTCTCAGCCCCTCCAATCTGGATGCCATAAGTCTTGACCTCAGCAATCGACTTAGGTTCAGCAGAATCAGCAATTATCCTAGTATCATCAAAATGGTATTTTTTAATCAGATTAGCCGCCTGGCGGTTGGAGATCTTAACTCCATATAATTCATCAAATATAAAAATCCTTCGCCTGGTCTTATCATAATGAATACGAACCATAGCCAAAGGATCAGTAGCATAGCCCCAGTCGAGGCCTTGTCTTATATTGTCAAAATTATCTATTTCCTCTCTTTTTATCTCTCTAAAGACTAAATTATCAAAAGGAACAACGCCAGAACCTATAGCCTTACCCAAATACTCCCAATCATATTTTAAAGGCTGGATTTTCTTAACGTGGTCCGCCTCATCTTTAAAAACTTGGGAAATATAAGGATTATCCAAATAGGTAGAATGATGAACATAAGTCAAATCAGAAACAAATTGAGACTCAAACTTCTTATTCACCCATGATTGTTTACGTTTAGGCGGATTGTAAGAGTAAAAAAGCTTATACGATAAGCCTTCAGGAAGTTCAGCCCTCAAGACCGAATTTTCAATCATGGAAACTTCTTCCTCAGTCTTAAACTCCGCAAGCTCCTCAATCCATAAAGTAGCAACAGGAAACCTAGCCACCTTCAAAGACTTAATCTTTGCTGGATCATCAGCCCCACGAAATATAATTGAATTGCCACGGGGCAAATAAGTAATCTTTAAAGGGCTCTTACCAAAATTAAAATAAGCCCCCACGCCTAATACATCGACAGCCTCCTTTAATTGCTCGTAAACCGACTCATAAAGAGTATTGCCTACCTTACGAACACAAAGGACAGATATAGGATTATTGATAACATCCAAAATAATCTCTAAAGAAATCATAAAAGACTTACCAGACCCACGGCCACCTTTTAAAACATATCTTAAATACTCTTTATTCTTAACCTTCTTGTGAAAATCAACAAAACAAGGATTAAAAATAGTTGAAAGTCTAGCCGATATCATCTATAATCTTAACCACCTCATTAGCATTGAGGTCAACCTCTTTAGCTTTTCTATCCATCCATACATCAGGCTTCCTATTCTTAAGCCAAAATATAAGTGCAGTAGTATCAGGCGGATTATATTTCTTGTTCTTAATTCTCTTAGTTAATATAAAGCCGTTCGGGGTCATTTCCTCGATTGTTTGCTCTTCTACTACAAAGCCGCCCAAGGCCTTTTTGAAAAGTGCATTTTCAGCTTGAATATCTACGACTTCTTTTCCTCTTTTTAAGGCCTTACTTATCGGGTCATACTTCTTTTTCCACTGATAAAGAGTTTTAGGATTAATTCCCATATTTTGAGAAATCTGCTCTTCAGTAAGTCCATCCCTGGCCCAAGCTTCAATCTTAATTAAGTTGTCTATTTCAAGCCATTCCTTATATTTAGCTCGTGCCAATTGAAATCACCTACCTTTTACAAAACAAAAAGGCTAAAAACGTTGAAATATCCCCATTTAAGCCTTGACTTTTTTTGAAAAATATGTTAATCTAAACTCATGAAAGCATTAAGTATACACGCACAATATGCTACGCAAATAGCAGCAAACGCAAAAACTATCGAGGCCAGAAGTTGGCCTACAAATTACAAGGGAGATATATTAATTTGTTCTACAGTTAAAGATAGAACTAAAAAAGGTTATAAAGACAAATATGTTTTTGGCCATGCTGTAGCTGTAGCTAATTTAAGTTTGTGTGAAAGATTTAGAGAAAATCACAAAATTAAAGCCCAAATCAAAAGAAACGTAAGAATGGACGGTATGTATGCATGGCACTTGACAAATATCAGACCTATCAAGCCTATACCTGTTAAAGGTCAGCAACGCATATATAACACTAACATTGATTATTCTGATCTAGAGTTTATTGATGTGAAAAATGAAAAAGAGTTATATAACTATTGGAAAAACAACAGTTTTATATCCTAATAAAAAAGACTAGCTTAATCAAAAGTTAGTCTTTTTAACATTTCTACATTTATAAATTCTTCACTAAAAGGAACCCCCATTTTTTGGAACAGCTCTTCTCTTTGAGTAGAACTATCACAAACAACTGTAAAATAATAACTTGCATCGTTATCTTGTTTTTTCTTTTCTATCATATCAGATCTATCTTCTTTAATATCTTTTAAGGTATCCTTAGCTTCTCTTGTCGCTTGGTCGTCTTCATACATCTCAACTAATTCAGAATCTCCAAATAAAATATCGATATCTGCTTCTGAAAAGCCCATCATAGATATATCTGCACCATCATCAGCCATCATAGTAAGGCCATCAATATCAAAATCCCCCATCATAGAGGTATTATTCATCTGTACATTTAATTCCATCTCTTCTTTCTTAGGTATATCTATAATTGATACTTGCAACTCATAATCTTGAGTCTTCTCGAGCTCATCCATAATTGACAACCTTTGATGCCCTGAAACAAGATTACCTGTCCTTTTATTCCAAACTAAAGTAGAAACAAGACCGAAATTCTTAAGGCCTTGCTTTAATCTTTTTCTAGCCTCATCATCAATATATCTTGGATTATATGGAGCATTTTTAATCTTAGATCTATGTATAATTCCTGTTTCAAATTTTTGATATTTAGCTATTGCCATAAAACTCCTCTCTTTTTATCTCAACATCTACCAGAGGAAACATTGATTTTATTTTTTCATAATCCCTTGGAAAATACTTTTTAATATCGCTTAAATCTTCATACATTAAAGACCTAAAAGAGTGTCCCATTGTTTTATTCTCTAAACTAAGTGGTAATCTTTTTTGCTTATTATAAGATCTTACATGATTGATATTCCAATAAGCTATAGGGTAAAATCTTCCTCTTTTAAAATCAACGCTTGATGACTCTTTAATCATTGCACGCCTAATAATACTGTCTGATATCCTTTCTCCAGCAGCTATCCAATATATGTCTGTCTTTTCTCTCATATAGTTGTATAAATCAACTGTCTTAACCATAGGTACATCTAAGTCAGGCAATCTATAAGTCCCATACCTTAAGAAATCTGATAACATAAAATGAGGAACTCTTAAAAACTCTGTATCATATCTTTTTTCATAATAATTAAGCGTTCTTTCCTGAAATTCTAAATCAGGCACTATGTACATAAAATAAGGCTTTACATTTTTAAAATATTTAAAACACAAATCAAGGCAGGCGGCAGAATCCTTGCCGCCCGAAAAACCAACTAAAACGGAATCTGAAATAGTGGATTGAACCTTGATAGGGTCAAATAAATGAGAATTTCCCATAATCAACCACCTTGTCCACCTCTAGATTTTGTAACTCTAGCTCTAGAACTTCTCCTTCTTCTGTTACCTGTACCGCTATATCCAGCTCTAGCTCTATTTCCACCTCTTCCAGTTACTGCTCCATATATCTGAGCATTTGTAACTCGTCCAGGTCTTCTACTTCTAGCCATATTCTCACCTCCTTTCCTATAAAACCCTTATCTAAGCCACCATGTATACGCAAGCAAATGACAACTCTACGTAATATATAAATTATTGAAAGAAAATTTTACCTTAAAGAAAAAATCATAGGAGTACATGGCAGCTTAGATAAAAGCTTTACATACACAAAAAGGCAAGCCCTATAGCCTGCCCTTTTATGGAAAACAAATAAAATAGAGGTGTGTCCCAATTAAACACACTACTATAATACCATATATAAAGGCTTCAAGTGTGCCAGAATCGTGCCGAAATCGTGCCAGCCTACCTCACATCTACATCAGGCCCCTCAATTAAATACAGCCTCTTATATATGTAAAGCAACGCTTTATCACTCAATCTTCTGACCGTACTCTTGCTATAATGTAGCCTATCCGCTACCTCCTGAAAACTCATAGCCTCCGTTCTACTTTCTACCATCCACATATGCTTAATGATAAACATCTCCTCTTTAGAAAGTCCCTTAATAGCAAAAGCAATAGCCCTAGTATCTAAATCAATCTGCAGAAGAGTACGCTTAAGCTTATCAATATCATCAAAGACATCTACCATCTTATCCTCCTGCTTGCTACCTCCACCCTTAGTAGCATCAGAAGAGGACCATGAGGCCCCTATTGATAAACTATCCTCTAAAATAGATATCTTAGCCTCAACGCCTTCCTTAATCATCAAATCCTTCCCATAGGTTCTAAGTCTTGACTTAGCAATAAAGATTCTTTCCTTCTTCTTATTCTCTGACCTTAACTTGTCAAAATCCATCATAACCACCTCCTTACAACAATAAGAAAACCATAATCCATGCAAACATAAATAATATTTCCATAACACCCCTACTTTTTAAAGCTCATACAAACATCCCTTAGGCTCTACTGTAACTGGCTCGAAATGATACATGCAATCTTCATTCTTGCCCTTCTTGCCAATATAAATTTTGGCGTCTGCTACATCATCAAATATCTTATCGACCTTAAAAGAATTTTGTACAAATTTAAAAACAACATATACAACCCTATCTGCCACTAGAACCAAATCCTTTCTCCCCTCTTTTCATTCATCTTTTAGATCCTCCTTATTACCACTTAATCCTTATCCCGTATATATATTCTCTTTTTGTCAAAAAGTTTTTTGAGTATTTATATTCCACACGAAAATTCGGCAACATCTCTTGTAATTTCAACAAAAATCTATCCTTAGACATCCTACTTTGTTCATACTCGCTATAATTGTCTAAAACTAAAATATAACCAGTATATCCTTGGTAATTCGATATTTTAATCTGGTGTTCCAAGTCCTCTCTTGCCCACCATCTATCAAACCAAACATCAAAAGCTTTCTCGCGTTCTTGCCTTAAATTCTCAACGTTCAACATAAACACCTCCTAAGGTTATAAATCCTCACTCTTGATAAATTGCCCATTTATAGTCTTTCCAGTCCTTTTGCTTATCTTTTCATATGCCTTAGACAAACAATACACAGGATCTATACCTATCTGCTCACAAAGGATAATTAATGTTACAAAAATATCCCCCATTTCAAGCTTAAGATTTTTCCATGTTTCAGCTTCTTTAATTGAGAAATCTTGTTCAATATTTTTATCATGTTTGAAATTTTTATATAATCCCCAAATATTAAACTCAGTCTTAAACTCAAAAACTTCCTCGATAAATTTCATAAACTGCTTATCAGCATTTTCGCTATGGAGCAAATCCTTATCATCTGCCCATTCTAAAACGAACTTTTTTAATTCTTCAAAATTCATCTAACCCAATCCCCCTTTTTAAGGCTAAAAACTACAGCATTATCATAATTTCTTTCCTCAAAGTATATTTTTTCTATATCGTAATATTCGTATCCATAATTTTCTAAATAGTTAACGTTGTCTAGCTCAATTGAGCTTTCTTCATCAAATTGTTCTAAAAATTCAATGAGTTCTTTAACTTTCATTCTTTTTCCTCCTTATAAATGTCTTTCTTCGTATTGATATTTCTTTGTTGTTAAGCTACTACTACCATCCCTATTAACAACACGTCTCATGTTCTCATCTGTTTTTAAATAGTTAAAGTAATAAACTTCTTTCAAATCTTCTTCAGTATAGTCTTCCTTTGGATTAAGTTCTATCCATCTTTTGATTAAAGGCTTAGTGTTATACCCTCTTGAATAAGCCTCCTTCTCAAATTCTTCTTTGTTCGCTTTAATATCTCCTAATCTCTTCCAAATTTAGCAAAGGCACTATATCACTATCTACTTTAAAATCACACTCATACTCTAAATCGCTATCTTCAACATAAAGATAAGCTAAAACATCATCGTCATCATCAAAAAAAGATAATTCTTTAATTAAATCTTTTACTTTCACTTCTTAACCCCTATTTTCTCATCAATAACCTTATTAGCTACAGCCAAAGCTACCGCTCCAACTAAATAAAGCAAAAGGCTCTTCCAACCATATAAATCCACAAAAATCCTAAAAACCATCAACCATAAAAGCCAGTCGTTAATATCTCTTTTCCTAATCATTTTTTAACCTCTCTTTCTCCTCGATTCGCTTAATTAATTCTTGTGTCGTCATCTAAAATCCTCTCTAACCTTGATAATGTAGATCTTGCCATTTCACGGTCTCCCATGTATAAATGTCGCAAATCACGATGACCGCCATAATATGTTAAATCTCGAAAACATAACAATAGATTTTTACACTCCACCTCTGTTAGTTCAAAAGTAATATTTTTTGCTTTTAAATCCTCATTTAGTGTTAAGAATACATTAGGCGGATCAAATTTCCATTCAGCCGTTCCTACAAAAGTCAATCCATGTTCAGTCATTTCTTTATCACTTTTCTTATTTTCATATATCAAGGTAGCATTAAAATTATCAACTATCCCTATCTTTAAGTGCATCTGGTATTTATATTGTGCTAGCTCCATAGCCTTTAGAATATACTTAAATGTATAACTCTCTTTACAAAGATAGCCCTCAGGTTGATAGCCATATTCACTTGGTAGCTCCCTTGTTCCGTAAATATAATATTTCATTCCTCCACCTCAGCCATTAGTAATCCTCTCATACTCTTCATTAACTATCTGTAATTCCTCTTCAGCGTTTTTAATTTGTATATTTAAATAAATTTGATCATAACCATCTTCCGAATTATTCAACCTTCCTTTAAGATCTTCTATGTGTTCTGGTAACAATTTGTTCGCCCAAGCATAAGCTATCCTATCTTTCTGCCACTTTTTCATTCTTCCACCTCCGTCTTATACAATAAACTAACCTTTCTTCGATTCAGCTCCTTAGCTTCTACAATCCTCGCATAAAGGCTAAGAATGGCCCCATGTCGTCTGTATTCGGGATTAAGGCCTTGGACTCCCATCTGTAAGCAATCAAGCAAGTCCATTAATGCTTGCTCTGATAA
>QWCK01002006.1_pt1 | contig 27227 bp, 20 predicted proteins | sample 1972571 | NCBI WGS metagenome assembly QWCK01 (sample SAMN09866710, study PRJNA288562) | Human gut metagenome isolate term2_stool, whole genome shotgun sequencing... | isolation source: gut | host: Homo sapiens | place: USA: California | reverse complement strand
AACCATAGAGTGATATGAAAAATATTCATCTGTATCTTTCGGTTCATCTAAAATAGCAAATGTTATTTTCTTTAATATAGATTTAGCATAGGGCTTTAACTTTAAATATGTTTCAAAATCGATAAACACGAGTCTCGCTTCAGACCTTGTAATTATATTTATTAAATCTTCAGCCGGCAATTTATCGTCAACGGGAACAATTACATTATCAGAACAAGCTATGGCAAAATAAGTCGTTCCCCACTGATAGGAGTTTTTGCCTGTAACGACAATTTGCTCTCTGTTTATTTTTTTTGATATAAGTTCGGTAGCCAAAGCTTCTACATCATTTTTAAATTCTTCATAGGTGATTTCATAATAATAACCCTGATCTCCCTTTATCATAAACGCAGGAAATTTCGGGAATTTATTTACCGTTTTATACAGCATATCCCGAAAATCTGTAATTTTATCAACTTCATAAATTGCATTTTTAAACATTATTATTACCGACCTTTTTGATCTTTGCGGTTGATGTTTTTTCAAACTCACAGTCTTTAATTTCTATTTTTCTGATATGTTTGTATCCGGGAAGAATCGAATTTATCTTTTTTACACTTTCTTCAAGCGCCTTTTTAACTTCTTCATCTGTCATTTCAGACAAATGTTTTTTTTCTTTGATTGCGTCAAAATTAGGAAATATATTTGCCTTTACAAGAGTGTCATATTCCTCCGGATATCCGGTTACAACTGCTTCGGCAACAAACGGATCCTGATTTAGATAAAATTCAACTTCTTCAGGATAAATATTTTTTCCGTTTTTACTTACAATAACGTTCTTAAGTCTTCCGACAATTTTGATATATCCTTGTTCTGTTATTTGTCCGAGATCTCCCGTTTTGAAATATCCGTCTTTATCAAAAGCCTGTTTGTTTGCTCTGTCATCATTATAGTATCCGAGCATGACATTATTGCCCTTGACTCTTATTTCTCCCACGCCCTCTTTGTCGGGATGCTTAATTTTAACATTTACGCCCGGAATCGGAAGACCAACAGTATCAAAAGTCTCCAAATTCTCATAAATTTTATCGCCAACCAAAGAAACAACGGGTGCACATTCGCTCAAACCGTAACCCGTGTATATTCTAATACCGAGGCCTCTCAAATTTGAAACGATGCTTGGATTCATAGCTGCAGCACCTGTAATTATCAGTCTTAAACTATTACAAAATGATTTTTTCAATGCTTCCATAACATAAGATTGAAAAATTTCGTTGGAAACAAGAGATTCGTTTAGATTTTTTTCGTCAATATTTTTATTTACACTTGAAACAATGCGATTATATGCTTTTTCAATTATTAGCGGAACAGTTACTAACATTGTCGGCTCAAAAGTTTTCATTCCCTTTTTCATGCCAAAAATATTTTTGCATATATAAACACTTGCTCCGAGATATAAAGGACAAACCAGTCCAAAAGAACACATATATGTATGAAAAAGCGGCAAAGCCGTTAAGTATCTGTCATTTTCATCAGTTTTTACTACCTTAAGGGTTGAGGTTACATCAAAGCATATATTTCGTTGAGATAACATTACTGCCTTTGGTTTTTGAGTAGTGCCTGAAGTAAATAATAAAACGCTCAGTTTATCACTGTCGATTTCAATGTTTTGAAACTCTTCATAAGACTTATCTTCATTTAAAACCAAATTATTTCCTTCGGTTATCATTTGAAAATAACTTTCCTTTTTTTCGTCTTTCTCAGGAACAAAAGTTAGTTTTATTTTAGGTCTCAAAGGGAGTCTCTTGGTGCTTAACTTTTCAAAAGATTCTTCATCGACAAACATCAAATCGGCTTTACATCTTTTAATAATATTTTTTAGTTCTTCATAAGGCAAATCGGGATCCAAAGGAATAATAGCAGAACCTATGCAAGTAACCGCAAAATATATAACACACCATTGATAACTGTTATGACTGAGTAAGATGATTTTCTTATTCTTATAACCGTCATCGATGAGCTTTGTAGAAAGTGCAACAACATCATTATAAAAATCATTATAAGTAAATGAAGTCTTACCTAAAATTTCATTAGGCAAAACAAAAGCAATTTTTTCGGAATATAGTTCTTTGCTTTTAAAAAGTAAATCTCTGAAATTATCGACTTCTCGAATTTTATAATTTGGCTTTTGCATTTTCTTAACACTCCGAGGAGATTTTAACATATTTTAAAATGGAATATGACAATAAAATTAACATAATAAATTAACAAGTCTTAATAATATTAACACTTTATTAATATATTCTAATTAGATGGCTTTTCCGGATCAGTCGGGTCCCATTTTTTCAGCGGAGAATTTTCATCAATCATTATCTTTTTCGGTCGAGGCAATGTATCAACATCAGATTTATATACAATCAACTTTGTACCAAATTTAATATTATCGTAAATCCACTTTGCATCAATTAATGACAGCCTTATACAACCGTGCGACACCGACTCTCCAAGCTTGTTAAATGATTTGTAATCCAAATCCGCAGCATTTTTACTTTTATATGGAACGGAATGAATCATATAAGAGCCGTTAAATCGAGTTATGTATCTACCATAAGTATCATCTACCATTAGGCACCACAAGATTTTTTCTTTCATTTTAAACTCCCCTTGCGGAGTTTCCGAGCCCTTTGCTCCGCTTGAGCAAATCATGGCTTTAATCGGTTTTGTAAATTTTCCGTCTTCATTTTCATAAACGGTAAGTAAATTTGTCTCTATATTTACTGCGACTATATAATTGTAATATCTTGAATAGTTCTCATCAACGTTCAAAAGCATTTCCCTGAGCTTTTGATTTTTCGGATCAGACAAAGATTTCACATTTTCAAAATTATTCTCGGTTTCAAAATCCTTTTCAGGATTTGTTTTTGTCGTTGAAACAGAAGTTGCGGTTTGCTTTTGATTTTCGGTCTTTTTATTTAAAATTTTATTAATACAAAGAATCAAAATTAAAATTACTATCGCAATTAAAATTATTAAAGCTTTTATTACGGTGTTGTTTTTCCTTTTATTGTTTTTTTTCAAATCGACCTCCGTAAATCAAATAATTAAACTAAAGTTCCTTATTAGTATATTGCTTGCATCGGTCTTATTTAGCTTAGTATTTTCGACAAATTTTATCTGATTTTCATTAATCATTAACAATCATTTTCGCGACCTTGTAAATGTCACCACAGCCGAGAGTTATTACTAAGTCTCCGTCTTCGGCATGATTTATGATGTAATTTTTAACATCTTCAAAAGTTTCACATACCACACTTCCGGGAATTTTTTCCTGTAACTGTTCGGAATAAATTCCATAAGTGTTTACTTCACGAGAACCCATTATAGGTGTCAAAACAACATGATCCGGTATTTTAAGAACTTCTACGAAATCATCAAAAAGTCTTTTTGTTCTTGAAAACGTAAAGGGTTGGAAAACCGCCCAAACATTGTTATATTCCATTTGCATTGCGGCTTCTAAAGTAACTTTTAGTTCTGTCGGATGATGAGCATAGTCATCGGCAACGGTAAATCCGTTTTTTAAACCCAAAATTTCAAATCTTCTTTTTGCGCCGCTGAATCCTTCAATATATTCTCGAATTTCATCCAACTTAAATCCAAAATCATAAGAAATTAAAATAACTGAAAGTGCATTTAAAATATTATGCTCGCCCGGGATATTAAGTTTCACTCTGCCTATATTTTCACCATGTAAAATCACATCAAACTCGGCAAAAGCCCCTCGATTGTATGATATATTTTCGGCATATATGTCATTGTCTTTGCCAAATCCGAATTTTTTACAGATGCTCTTATCTAAATTTTCAACAGCTTTTAAGGTGTTTTCATCATCGCCGTTGTAATATACACCCTTTTTCGCCTTACTTAAGAACTTATGAAATGAATTTATGAGGTTATCCATAGTTTTGAAGTATTCCAAGTGATCCCCGTCAACATTTGTAATAATTACATAGTCCGGGCTTAAGTGTAAAAATGTATCCTTAAACTCACAGGCTTCACATACAAAAATATCACTGTCGCCACATCTTCCGTGGCTGTCAATAGAAGGCAAATACCCTCCGACCAAGGCACTTGGATCTTTACCGGCTTTATAAAAAATCTCGGTAATCATAGAAGTTACAGTTGTTTTGCCATGTGTTCCGCATACTCCGATACAATTATCATACATTCTTGAAAGTGCACCAAAGACTTCCGAGCGTTCAAATGTCGGAATATATGAATTTTTAGCCGCAACAAGTTCGGGATTATCCGGCAAAATCGCGGCAGAATATACTATCATTTCAGCTCCCGCTATGTTTGACGGAACTTGATTTAAAGTGATTTTTGCACCAAGACCTCTGAGCTTGTCAATATTATCTCCGGTATTATTATCTGAACCGGTTATTGTATAGCCTTTTTGCATCAAAATTTCGGCAATCGGGCACATACCCGAACCACCGATTCCTATGAAATGAATTATATTAACTTTTTTTAAAATATCATCAACAAACATTTTTCACCCAAATTAAAGACTTTTTTAAATTTTAACTGTTTGATTATATCAATTATACAGTTAATAAACAAGATTAAGGCTAAGTTTACGCGAAAGTTTATCGTGCAAAATTTTGCGTTATTAATATTTATAATATAATTAAAGATAAAGCTGATATATAATCTAAAAACACCTAAAATATGTTAAACTTAATTATAAATTTATTTGGGAGAAAATATGGTTGAATTTATAGTCGGAAGATCTCATACAGGCAAAACTACACTATTATACGAAAAAATTAAAAATAGCATTGATGACGGTAAAAAAGTGATTTTACTTGTTCCCGAGCAAGCTTCATTTGAAACAGAACGTAAAGTCTTGAAAACATTCGGACCTGTAATCTCCAATGAAATTCAAGTTTTAAGTTTTACACGACTTATGGTTTACCTTAATATTTTGGAAGACGAAGAACTGAAGGAACCGTCAGATTTTTCAAATCTCTTGCTGTTTTACACAGCCCTACAAGACTTAAAAAAGGAATTGAAAATTTATAACCTCGATAAAGTTTCGGTTTCTTTCTGTAAAAATCTTTTAAGTCTATACAATGAATTCAATTTATTTAATATTACTCCCGAAATGCTCAAAGATATTAAAGATACAAATTCTGCCTTTAACGATAAAATATATGATGTTTCTTTGATTTTTTCCTATTTTGAAGTTTTAAGAAAAAAACATTTTCCAAACGCAAAATCCGAAGATAAAATACTGTTGAAAAAATTAGAAAACTTAAAGCCCTATGTGGGATACAATCTTTTTGTTGATGATTTCTACGGCTTTTCCGAATCAAAATATGATATTCTCGATGAACTTCTTAAACAGTGTGAAGACGCATATTTTTCCCTTTGTCTTGACATAGACTCATCGGAATATATGACTTTCGAAAACAATATAAACACATATAAAAGGCTAAAAAAGCTTTCCGAGAAAAACGGTTACAAAATAAAAAGAACTAAACTCACAGATTATGTAGGATATGAAAGCAAAGCATTAAAAAATCTGTCGGACAACGCACTTTCTCCGCTTGCCGAAATATTTGAAGAGCCCTGCCCTGAAATTTCGATTGTAAAATCGGAAAATATTATTCAGGAATGTGACTTTGTAGCCTGTGAAATAAAGCGACTTTTGAGAGAAGAAAATTACAGATATAACGATATTGCTGTTGTTACGGCAGACTACTCAAAATATGAAAATGAGCTTAAATCTTCATTTAATAAATATAAAATACCGTATTTTGAAGATAGCAGAGAGTCAATATTATCTCAGCCTTTAAGTGTTTACATATTAAAGGTTCTGGAAATCTGTGCATACGGATATAAAAGACAGAATATAATTTCTCTCTTAGGTACACATTTGACCGGAATTGCAGAAGACGATCTCTATGAATTTGAAAATTATCTTTATATGTGGGAGATCGATGGATCAGACTTCTTAAAGCCCTTTGTTGAAAACCCTTACGGTGTAACAGACAGAGATAATGAAGATGCAGACAAAATTTTAGACAAGTTTAATTTAATAAGGTCCAAAATTACAAAACCCATAGAAAAATTAAGAGCAAAATTAAAGCAGTCAAATTTCAAAGACAGTGCAAAAGCCCTATATGAATACATTGATCAGGTAAAATTAAGTGAAAATTTTGCCGATTTGATTTTTGACTCAAATTATTCCGAAATGAAGTAAACAGTCAAAATCAAATTTGGGATAAGATGATAGAACTTATTCAAAATCTTTATGATTTGCCGATCGAAAATAATATCAGTGCAACAAATCTATTAGAAGTGGTTCAATCCGGCTTTGAGATGATGACTTTTGCGTCAATTCCCAAACACATTGACGAAATAACAATCGGAAAAGTTGACAGAATTAGGCCCGACAACATTAAAGCAATTTTTCTTATCGGAGCCGTAGAAGGAGAATTTCCTTCTGAACTTAAAAAATTCTCTGTATTTAGCAACAATGAAAGAATTTTGCTTTCCGATATAACAGCCAAGGAAGTTTTTTCAAACGACTACTATACCGGCGAAAATTATTTTTTGTCATATAAGGTTATGACTTCTCCAAGTAATAAACTCTATGTAACCTATCCGGAGTTTAATGAAAGCGAAAAAAACGAGCCTTCAATTTTATATGAATTTTTAAATGAAAATTATATAAACTGTTCAAAAGTAGACTTTAATAATATTCCGCTTACAAAATTTATCGAAAGCGATGTGTCTGCTCTTGAGATTCTCTGCTTACTAAATAATTCCGATTCCGAATTGAAAACAGAGATAGAAAAAAAACTTTCAAAGATAAAAGGTTATGAAAACATTGTAGAATACTTAAAAAGCATCTCTCCTCCCTATGATTTTGACTTGAAAGATCAAGAAATTGTAAAAAAATTATTCAATAAGGATATGAACTTATCGGCTTCACAAATAGAAAATTATTATAGTTGTCCGTATAAATACTTATTGAATTATAAACTTAAAATCAGAAATCTCGAAAAGGCAGAATTAAATCCCAGGTATCTCGGAAGCATAATTCATAAAACTTTTGAAACGATATTCAAAGAAAACAGTATCGACAAAATTAAAGATTTTACGATAAAAGACATAAAAACTCTTGTCGGTCCTATTGCGACAAAGGCTTATGAAGATATGTTCGGTCCTTTAAACATAAAGAAAAAACGAACTGTAGCTCTTTTGAAAAATCAAATTCGAGTAATAGAAGCAATTTTGCTTAGAATGGTCGGAGAATTAAAAGAAAGTGCATTTGTTCCGTCGGATTTTGAATATAATTTAGGAAAAAATCCGATAAATTTAAATTTAGAAAACGGAGAACAAATAAATATAGTCGGATTTATTGACAGAATAGACATTTATGAAATTGACGGTAAAAAATATATAAAAATTGTCGATTATAAAACGGGAAAAAAAGAGCTCAATTGGAGCAGCGTCCTTTCGGGACTTAATATACAAATGCTCGTTTACTTGTTTATCTTGCTTGATAAACATGACTGTGATTATTATGGGCTGTTGCCCGCAGGAGTTATGTATTATCCCGCGAATATGCCGGACATAAATTTAGATTTTGATTTTGAAAAAGATGACTTGCTTAAAAGCAGACTTCAAGAGGAAAAGATAAGCGGAATGTTCCTGAATGATTTGAAAGTTATAGGTGCTTTGGGAAAAGATTTATCAAAATACGGAATTAAGATAAATAAAAAAGGAGAAATCAGCGGAAGCCTCATAAACACCGAAGACTTGGTTGAACTTAAAATGACTTTACTTGAACTAATAAAAAATATGATTGAGAATTTGCAAAAAGGCAAAGTTTCTCCTTTCCCGATGTCAGAAGGTAACTCTTTTTCACCCTGCACTTACTGTGAATATTTTGATGCTTGTATAGTAAGAGACGAAAATAAGAAGGTTGTAAAAAGCGTCAAAGGTAATACCTTAAGCGAAATCAAAGAAAATTTTATGCAAGAGGAAAAACAAGATGAGTGATAAAAAAATAAATTGGACAAACGAACAAATTGACGCAATCGAAGCAAAGGACAATGCTATTGTAGTCAGTGCAGCTGCGGGTTCCGGGAAGACGGCCGTTTTGGTTGAAAGAGTTATAAGAAAGATAACAGATAAAGAACATCCGATATCTATCGAAGACCTTATCATAGTTACTTTCACTGTTGCTGCAACCATGTCAATGAAAGAAAAAATTAAAAAAGCACTCAGAAAATTAATAAAAGAAAATCCAAACGACGAACATTTAAAAAATCAACTGAAGAAACTGCCATTTGCAAGAATTTCAACAATTGATTCTTTTTGTCAAACTTTAGTTAAAGAGAATTTTCAGTCGTTAAATATTTCTCCGGATTACAATATCGGGAGCGACGCCACTTTAGATTTAATGAAAAAAGAAGTGTTGGAAGAACTTTTAGAAGAAAAATACAGTGAATCCGACAAAGATTTTTTGTTGTTGGCAAGACAGATGACAAACGGTAAAAATGACAATAATATTGAAGATACCATCGTTTCACTGTTTGAATATTCAAGTGTTTTCGCCTTTCCCGAGAATTTCTTTGATTTGATTATTAAAAATTACGAGGATAAATCCGAAAATAATATAATTTATCAAGAAATGCTTTCATCTCAAGATTTAATAGTTAATACAATAAGTGAAAAATATAAAAAAGCCCTGAGTTTGATTGTTGACAACGGAAAAAAAGAAGAAAAACTTACCGATTATCTGCATAAACACAGAGAATTGATTTCGAACACGAATAAAAAAGAGCTTTATAAAATAACTTTTGACAGAATGCCTGCCACTACACAGATAATAAACGGTGCAATAATAAAAAAAATAAATGATGAAATTAAAACCATTGTCAAAGACCCGATTTTAAGAATTGATAAGATCTCTCTTTTTACCTCATTCGACCAAGGTTTGCCATACATCAAAACACTTGTTGAGCTCGCAAAAGAATTTTCAATAAGATATAAAAAATTAAAAATAAAAAACAATGTTTTTTCATTTAACGATATTCTTCATTTTTCCATTGAACTTTTATATGACAAAAATCAAAGACCGACTCTACTTGCAAAAGACCTAAAGGACAACATAGCAGAAATTATGATTGATGAATATCAAGACACAAATGATGCACAAGATCTTCTGTTTAAAGCTATATCGGATTCCTTCAAAAATTCATTTATTGTCGGAGATATAAAGCAAAGTATATATGGATTCAGACATGCGATGCCCGATATTTTTTCCGAAAAAATTAATAACCCGAACAACAAAAATATAAAGCTGTCATATAACTTTAGAAGTTCAGCAAATATCCTTAATTTTGTAAATGAAATTTTCGAAAAATCTATGACACAAGAAACTTGCAAAATAAATTATTCAAACGGGCATGAACTTAAAACTCTGAGTAATGAAAAGGGTCCAAAGGTTAAAATCGAACATATTTCATCCGGTTTTCGAGAGTATAAAGAAAAAGAATTGGATCATGTGATTAAAACCGTAATAAAATTACATGATGAAGAAAAAATTGAATATGACGACATCTGCATTCTTTTTAGAGCCAATTCCGGAAATATTTTTAATGAATATCTAAAAGCTTTCAACGAACATAATATCCCCTGCGTAACCATAAAAAGACAAAACTGCATGGAAAGCTATGAATTCGGTGTTATTTCATCATTTTTGAAAATCATTGAAAATCCCACTAACGATGTTGCCATGCTTTCTGTTTTAACAAGTCCCTGCTATGCTTTTACAACAGATGAGATTGCTAAAATAAAACTTGACAAAAAATTTAAGAATATTATTTCCTCTCTAAATGACAAAAAAGATAACCCGAAAATTTCAAATTTTTTAGATGAATTAAAATATCTCAAAGAAAAATCTTTGATCCTCTCCGTTTCAAAAATCGTAAGGTTTATTTATGAATATAAAAGAATCCCGGAACTGTTTTCATGTGTTAAAAGCAGGGATATTTCATCGGAAAATTTGACCGATGTTTTAAATTTTGTTGAGAGTTATGATTACAATAATTCAACACCGATTTCCGCCTTCTTATATTCACTTAATAAAATTCAAGAAAGCCAAATGCAATATACATCAAAGCGATCTGCACAGACGGGCAAAGGCGTTAAAATCATGACAATTCATGCATCAAAAGGTCTTGAATTCCCATATGTTATACTTCCCGGCATTTCGGCAAAAACCGGAAATAACAGCAAATCAAATGATATGATTTTAGATAAAGACTTCGGCCTTTCGATAAAGTACAGAGATTTTGATACGTTTTCCGTTCAAAGCACACCGGCATTTGAAATTTTTAAACTCCGCCGAAAAAACATTGAACTCGCTGAAGAACTGCGTGTGTTTTATGTTGCTATGACTAGAGCAATTAAAAATCTTCACATTATAGTATCGGGAAAATCAGTTGATGATGATTTTATTTTGGCTCAGTCAATGATGCAAAACAACAAGCCTTTTACTTACGATATTAAAAACTCTAATTACTTTAAAAATATTTTACTTGCGGGGATTGCAAATGATATTAAATTTGCCGGTAAGACAGAAATCGATTTCAAATCCGAAAATGATCTGAGTGATATCGATTCATTTGAATTCAAAAAAGCCGAGCAAACAGACGAAATTTTTAAAACAGAAACCAATGATATTTATCTTAACGAAAAGCCGGATAAAATTGAAGAAAGATTGACTTATAAATATCCCTTTGAAGCTCTGACTCAAATTCCCGCAAAGATTACCGCGTCCGGATTCAATATCAAGATGAAAAAAGAGAATTTTGCAAAAACAAAACCCGAATTTTTAACAGACGAAAAAAAAGATACGTATTACAAGGGAAACGCCTATCATACACTCATGCATTATGCCGATTTAGAGGCTCTTTCACTTGATTGTCCGTCAGAGATAAATAAACTTTGCAAAGAGAATATTCTTTCACCGGAAGAGAAGAATTTAATAGATGAAAATCAAATCAAAAAATTTACAGAGTCAGATTTATTTGATTTAATAATGAATTCAGATGATTTTTATCGTGAATATCAATTTGCCGTCAACATTGAAGCCAAAGACCTTTATGAAGATGTCAAAAGTGACGATACACTGTTTGTTCAGGGCGTTTTTGATGCTGTTATCGAGAACACTGACGGTATAATAATTGTAGATTATAAAACAGACTTTGCAAAAACAAGTCAGGAATTGAATGATAAATATAAAGAGCAAATCGATATTTACAGACTTGCCGCCGAAAAAATTTGGGATAAAAAAACAATAAAAACATATCTATATTCTTTCTACTTGGGCCAAAAAATAGAAATATAAAAAAACAAGCGTGATTTTGCAAATCACGCTTGTTTTTGTTTATTCGTTTTTATTGAAAATCTTTATCTCTTCTTTTCCCGTATTCAAGTCGATAAAGTTCAGATAGAGTGAAACCTTATTTTCGGGATTTAAACTTTCCCAAAGTTTATCGCCAAACCCGTTTTCATCGTCTGTTATTTGAATTTTGATGGGCTCACCGACAAATGACGGCAAAGGATCTCCGTCTGTAACATATGTTGAAATAAAGTGTCCCTCTCCTGCTTTCGGGTTACAATAGTCAAAGAAAAATCTCAATACTCTGTCTTTTTCTCCGTCATTTGTTTTTATTATCGATAATTTGTATGAAAATTCATTGTCGATTTTGACAAGTCCGGAAATTCTAGGAGTAAAGTTCGGAGAATCGGGTTCGGGTAATCTTGTATTCAGCGCTTTTCTGAAGCCGCCTTTATTTGATTTTAAATATTCATAAACCGTGTCAGTTTGGTCGCCGTTTGTAACGATAATTCTATCTTTATATCTTATTACGGGATTGTAAATGATAAGAGACGGATCCTCGACCTTTGATTCGTCAAAAGCTTTTGTCTCTATTCCCTTTTTAGTTTCAGAAAAAATTCGGTTTCTGGAATTTTCACTTCTGCCCATAATAAAATAAGCAATAACAGCCTTTTTGTCATCGGCTGACTTTCCTAAAATTATTCCTCTTCCGGGATACGCGTTACGCTTTAACAATTCAAAAATATTTTCCATTTAATTCTCCTTAATTTTAACTACTTTTCCGTCAATTTCGAGTTTTCCCGAACAGAAATATTCACATGCAAGCGGCAAGATTTTCCATTCGGCTTCTCTCATAACTCGCTTTTGAAGTATTTCGGGAGTATCTTCATTTTTTACTTCGACGGCTTTTTGCAAAATTATTGCGCCTCCGTCTGTTATGGCATTTACAAAATGAACGGTTGCACCCGTCACTTTTACACCTTTATTAAGTGCGGCTTCATGGACTTTAAGACCATACATACCATCTCCGCAAAAACTCGGAATAAGCGAGGGATGAACATTTATTATTTTATTTTCGAATTTTTTTGTGAATTTTTCCGTAAGTATCGACAAAAATCCGGCAAGCACTATTAAATCGGCATTTTCTTTTTCAATTCGATTTGCAAGTTCATCGCAAAAATCTTCCTTGTTTGAGTAGTCTTTTCTGATAACCTGCTCAAACGGAATATTATTTTCTTCTGCACGAGTTTTTGCATAAGCTTCTCTGTCTGCAATTACTTTAACAATTTTCCCGCTTTTCAAAATCTCGTCTTTTTGCGCATCAATGAGGGCTTGGAGGTTCGAGCCTCCTCCGCTTACAAGAACGACAATATTTAACATATCTGCACCTTGCCCTCACCTTCCGTGATTTCTCCGATAACTCTCGCCTGTTCTCCGTTATCTATCAGTATTTCAAGAGCAGATTTAACATCCTCTTTTGAAACACAGATCATAAATCCGGTTCCCATATTGAAAGTGTTGAACATATCATGTTCGCTTATCCCTTTTTCGGCAATCAAGTTAAAAATGGGTTTTATATCTAATTTTTCCTTATATATCTCAGCATTTAATTTATCAGTCAACATTCTCGGAACATTTTCATAAAATCCGCCGCCGGTAATGTGAGACATAGCGTGAATTTTGATTTTTTCCATAACAGACAAAACAGACTTTACATAAATTCTTGTCGGGGTTAAAAGTTCTTCGCCCAAGCTTTTGCCAAGCTGCGGAATCATTATATTTATATTTTCTGAATTTATGTCAAAAATCTTTCTGACCAGTGAAAATCCGTTTGAGTGAACTCCGGATGATGAAAGGCCGATGATTTTATCTCCGACTTTCAAATCTTTACCGTCAATCATATTTTTTCGATCTGCGATTCCAACCGCAAATCCAGCAAGATCATATTCATCTTCCGGATAGAATCCGGGCATCTCGGCAGTTTCGCCTCCAACCAAAGCAGCACCGGACATTACGCAACCTTTTGCAATTCCGGAAACGATTTTTTCAACCTTTGTCGGAACATTTTTCCCAAGGGCAATATAATCCAAGAAAAACATCGGCTTCGCGCCTGCACAGATTATATCATTGACGCACATCGCAACGCAGTCTATTCCGACTGTGTCATGTTTATCGGTTAAAAAAGCCAGCTTTAATTTTGTTCCTACTCCGTCCGTTCCGGAAATCAAAACAGGTTCTTCAATACCGGTTAAATCAGGTTTGAAAGCACCCGAAAAAGCGCCTATATCTGTCAACACACCTGCAGTTTTTGTCGTTTGTATGTGTTTTTTTATAAGTTCAACAGATTCATAACCTGCCTGAACATCTACACCTGCCGATTTATAGCTTTCACTGTAACTTTCCATAATGCCCTCGCTTAACTTAATTTTATTGAATATTTATCCGGTTCAAATTTCTTTGGCAAATTTGTCGGATATTCTCCGTCAAAACATGCCGTGCAAATATTTACACTTGATTTTTTTACAATAGATTTCAATGTATCCAAATTTAAATATTCTACTGAATCTGCGCCGATATTTTTTGCAATGATTTCGTTGTTTCCTCCGATTTTATTATAAAGAAAACCGTTTGTGTCACCCAAATCGGTGCCGTAGTAGCATCCATATTTGAACGGTGGTGCCGTAATTCGAACATGAATTTCCTTTGCACCTGCGTTTTTTATCATCTCTGTAAGCTGTTTTATCGTAATTCCCTTTACGATAGAATCATCAACCAAAACAACACGTTTGTCCTTGAAAACAGATTTAAGCATACAAAGCTTTATCTTGACTGCTTTTTGAGTAAGAACTATTTCATCGTCCTGTAAAGTTCTTCCTATATATTTGTTCTTTATAAATCCAAGTTCATAGGGAATATCAGAAACACTCGCAAAACCAAGAGCAGCATCTATTCCGGAATCTGGAACACCAAACACGACATCCGCTTCAACCGGAGCTTGTTTATATAGCTCCTGCCCTGCTTCAAATCTAAATTTATGAACAGATAAATCGTTTAAAACTGAATCTTGACCGGAAAAATAAATATACTCAAAAGAACAAAAAGCAGTTTTTTCACTTTTTTGTCCTATTTGAGATTCAGTTGTATCGGGTTTTATTGAAAATATCTCTCCGGGTTTTACGTCTCTTAGGAACTCTCCGCCGATTATATCATAAGTCGATGTTTCCGATGAAATCATGTAGCAATCGTCAACTTTTCCGATACTTAAAGGTCTCATTCCAAGAGGATCTCTGACAGCTATCATTTTATGAGGAGTCATAACCACAAAAGAGTAGGCTCCTTTTAACTCGGGCATTATCTTTTGTATAGCTTCTTCGACACTTTTGGATTCAATTCTCTTTCTTGCAATTAAATAAGCAATTATTTCAGCATCGGTGTCCGTTTGAAAAATAGCACCGTCTTTCTCAAGCTTTTCTTTTAGATCAACTGAATTTACAAGCTTTCCGTTATTTGCTACCGTCAAGGAACCTTTGAGGTATCTCATTGCAAGCGGTTGAGAATGAACTCCGTCAAAATTCATATCATTGCTGACATGGCCTAAAATCATATCAGGATTTTCAATTAAAGCAAGTTCCTTTAACTTGTTTTTCGGAAAAACTTCGTTGACAAGTCCGCCGGCACAATAGTCCGTAACTTGTCCTGATTTGCTTATCGCCATTCCGGCACTTACCTGACCTCTGTGTTGTAATGCTAAAAGAGCATTACAAACATCATAGACCATATTCGTTCTTTTATTATTTTGAGAATATATACCGAATACGCCACATTCTTCTCTTATCATTGTTTCACCTAATTATATCAAATCTTGAATTTTTTGATCTTTAGCCGCTATTTCACTCTTCATTTGAGTTCTCATTTCAATAAGCTTTTTTTGTAACTCTTCGTCTGACAAGGACAAAATCTGAGTTGCCAATATAGCAGCATTTTTGGAACCGTTGAGTGCAACGGTCGCAACAGGTATTCCGGATGGCATTTGAACAGTCGCAAGCAGAGAATCAAGTCCCTCAAAAGTTGATTTTATAGGAATTCCGATAACCGGTAAAACTGTATTTGCCGAAATAAATCCGGCTAAATGAGCAGCCATTCCGGCAGCGGCTATTATTACACCAAAGTCGTTTTTAATTGCACTTTGAGCAAATTCTGTAACCTTTTCCGGAGTTCTGTGAGCAGACATTACATGAACCTCAAATTCAATTCCAAAATCCTTAAAAATCTGAAACGCAGGCTTTACTTTATCAAAGTCGCTGTCGCTTCCCATAATTATGGCTACTTTTTTCATTATCAATTCTCCTTAATATAAATATCTTTTATTTTTTCAACTAAATGTCCGTCTATTTGTTTTACACTGTCTTCAAACATTTGATAATTTTGATCTGGTATTGCAATCTTCAGTGTAATTTTATCGGTAAAGTCATTATATAATATTTTTGCCTTTAAGTTTTTACAAATTGTTGAAATAATTTGGTATGTTTCATAATCAAGTTTCATCTCAACAAGTTTATGCGGATAAGCGTTTACGACTTCAGCTTTATCAAGACAATCTAAGAAACTTTTTGTATAGGCTGAAACAAGACCGCCCGTTCCGAGCAATGTTCCGCCAAAATATCTCGTTATTACAACTACAACATCAAAAATTTCCTGCTTTTTTAAAACCGACAAAACAGCTGATCCCGAAGTTCCGGATGGTTCTCCGTCATCGCTGTATTTTTCGTCAAGACCGTCAAAAATTCTGTATGCATATACATTGTGCCTTGCCGCATTATGTTTAGATTTAATTTTATTTATAAATTCTTTTGCGTCTTTAACTGAGGATACAGGTGCTATGCTTGCAATAAACTTAGATTTTTTTACTGTGATTTCAGCCGTCGCTTTGTTTTTTACCGTTTTATATGACATAAGAAAATAAAACGGTGCTGTAAGATATAACTCAAGCACCGTTTATAATTATTTTGATTTTTTACTGTCTTTTCCCAATCTACGATTAAACCTTTCAACTCTTCCGCCCGTATCTACGAGTTTTTGTTTACCCGTGAAGAACGGGTGACAATTTGAGCAGATATCAACTTTTAATTCTTTTGCGGTAGAAGATGTTTCAAAGGTGGCGCCACAGGCGCATTTAACTGTTACAGGGCCGTATTCCGGCTGTATGTCTTTTTGCATTTTTTCACCTCTATTACTTCAAATACTATTATTTTCAACGAGACGTGATTTTATCACAAGTTTTATAAAAAATCAAGTTCTTATCTGTTATTGAAAATATTATCTAAATCATCAAAATAGTCAGCGTCGGATGTATCGTCAACAGGTTTCGTATTAACTTTTACCTCTTCGACTGTTTTTTCTTCAACAGGGTTCTCTTCTTTACCGAATCCGGAAAGAATTGTGTCTTCCATCTCATCTAACTTGGCATCTGTTTTAATTTTTTCTGCTGTTTTAGAAATCTGTCCGTCAAATCCGGTTGCAATAACGGTTACTATAATTTCATCTTTCAATGTTTCATCGAAAATACAGCCCCAATATATTTGCGCACCGTCAGATGCTTGACTTGAAATGATTTGAGAAGCTTCTCTCGCTTCATTCATAGTTATATCAAGCGATGCTCTGATGTTCAAAAGTGCAGATTTACAACCGGCTATCTTTGTTTCAAGAAGCGGACTTGAAATAGCTGCCAAAGCTGCTTTTTCAGCCTTGTCTTTTCCGGAAGCTCTTCCGACTCCCATGTGGGCCTTACCGCCGTCACGCATAACAGAACATATATCGGCAAAGTCAAGGTTAATGAATCCGGGTTCTGTAATCAAACTCGAAATACTTCTTACACCCTGACGAAGAATGTCATCGGCGATATCAAACGCATTTACAAGTGTGATGGGTTCTTGAGTATATTCTTCAAGTCTTTCATTAGGTATGATAACAAGAGAATCAACAAATTTAGAGAGTTCTTCTATTCCCTCTTCAGCTTGTTGCATTCTTTTATTTCCCTCAAAAGAGAATGGCTTTGTAACAATTCCGATTGTTAATATGCCCATTTCTTTGGCGATAGAAGCAATTACGGGGCCTGCACCGGTTCCTGTTCCGCCGCCCATTCCTGCGGTTATAAAGAGCATATCCGTTCCTTTAAGGATATCTGCGATTTTTTCTCTGCTCTCCTCGGCACTTCTCTGACCGATTTCAGGCTTTCCGCCGGCACCCTTACCGCTGGTAATCTTTTCACCAATCTGTAATTTATGTGTCGCCTGCGAAGTTTGTAAAATATGTAAATCAGTATTTACAGCGATAAATTCAACACCCGGAATGTCTGACTTGACCATTCTGTTTACAGCGTTACCTCCACCGCCGCCAACACCGACAACTTTTATTTGAACGATATTTTCATATCCTGTCGCCATTTCAAATCCCATTTGGCAGCCTCCTATTATATATAATCAATACTAAAAATTTTCCGTAAATTTTTGTTACATTTTATCATAGATAATTGTAAAACTCAACATAAATTGACTTTTCAAAACATAATTTAATTATGTAAATTATAAAAATTTGATACTAATTATATTAGTCCAAATTATTTAGTCGGTCGAAAAAATGCTTTTTTATCAACCGTTAAGTCAAGATTTCCTTTTTGCTTTGGATTGATTTCATTTTGTCTTTTTAAGGCCTGAACTCCAAGTTCCAATTTTTGATCAATATTGTCAGTATCACCAAGATTTATCAAGATTCTATCGTCATACATAATCTTAATATCAGATGTTTTTGACAAATCGACATAGCTTATTTTATCAAGTTTTTGTTTTTGAAATTTTTCAATAATCGTTAAAAAGGCTTTTTTTGATTCATCATTTTCAAATTCAATCTCATATCCGATTTTCGGATCTTTAATTTTTAAACCTTTAAATAAAGTGGCATTTTTATTATCATTTTTTTCCGATATCTTAAGAACTTTGCCGGCTTCATTTAACGAAATGATTTTACCCTTAAACTCAATTTTTGCTTTTTCAACCGTAGGTTTTACATTTATTATGACAGTCGAGGGCAATTTTTTGGAAATTGTCGTCGTTCCTATGTAAGGTAAATCTGTTCTTATTTTTTTTGATACTTTGTTCTTATTCAGAACAATTAGATTATCCCTGATTTTTATTCCCGAAGAATCAATTATTTGCTGCTCTTTGTATATTGTTTTTCCAACGACCTGCACTTTTTGAATATTAAAAAATACCGTCAAAGACAAGATTATTCCGACTATAATAAGAATTAAAAGTAATAATGTCCCTACAAAAATTCTTCTTCTCTTTTTCATTTTAAGATAGTATAACTGTTTTTGCTTTTTTCTTTCGTCGGAAGACATAACTGCTTTTCCCGATCTTCTATTTGAAGATATGGGTTTCTTGGTATTTATTTTAGATTTTGTCTTTTTTCTCTTACCGTTTTTAGAAGTAATTACTTTAAGGTTTGAATTTCTATTGCCTTCCAATCTCAATTCTCCAATATTTTTTCACAGTTATAGATCATATCGTTTACTACATTTTTGTTAAACAATATATTGGCATTTTTTCCCATTTCTTCGCGCAAATTTTTATTGTTTATCAAGACATCAAGTTTTTCAATCAGCAAATCACAGGTTAAATCCTTTTGTTCAATCAGAAAAGCACCGTTTCTTTTTTCAAGTGTCAAAGCATTGAAAAATTGATGATTTTCGGCAACATATGGTGAAGGAATCAAAACAGAGGCTTTTGAAAGTGCCTCTATTTCAGCAACACTTGATGCTCCCGATCTTGAAACAACAACATCTGCTGCGTTCATGGCGAGATCCATATCGTCAATATAATCATAAATTCTGATATTTTCATTTAGATGAACATTATTTTCTTTCAGATTTTTAATAAACTCAGCTTTCCTGTTTCCTGTAGAATGTAAAAAAACAATATTTTCATCACCTGCTTTTTTAATAATGAGTTGTTCCATCACTTCATTTATAGCACTTGCACCGAGTGAACCGCCAACCGACAATATTACGACTTTTTCATCTTCTATTCCTAAATTTTCTCTTGCATCTGATTTTGAAACGGAAATTAATTCCTCTCTTACGGGAAGTCCTGTTATTACAGCCTTATTTTTTATCTTCATTTTATCTTTGCAATCAGAATTTGTAAGCATTACGAGGTCAACTTTGTTTGACAGCATCTTATTTGCAACTCCAGGGAAAGAATTTTGTTCATGAATTGCAGTTTTAATTCCCATTTTTTTTGCGACCGATAAAATCGGATATGAAATATATCCGCCAAATCCTACTACAAGATCAGGTTTAAATTTTTTAATTATTTTTCTCGAAGTAAAAAAGGCTTTTATAAGTTTAAATAAATTTACAATATTAAGCCAAAGGCTTTTAGGAGCAAAACTCCTCTTGAATCCTCTAAGCTCAATTGATGTAAAATCAAAGCCCGCTTTAGGAACTTTTTCAGATTCGATTTTATCGGGAGTTCCGACAAACAAGATTTTATTTTCAGGATTCTTGTTTTTGAATCCCTGTGCGAGAGCCAAAGCAGGATTTAAGTGCCCCGCAGTTCCGCCTGCTGCAAATATAATATTCATATTAATCTTTCCTAATCCTTGCACTTCTTGAAATTGAAAGCACTATTCCGAGTTCAAAAAGTAAAATCATCATAGCTGTACCACCGTAACTAAAAAACGGTAAACTTATTCCGGTGTTGGGTAACATGTCAGTTACAACACCGATATTCAAAGCGGCTTGAATTGCAATTTGGAAAACTATGCCAAGGCAAAGAAAACTTCCAAATCTGTCATTTGCCCGGTTTGCAATATATAAGCCTCTTACAAGTAAGGCTATGAATAAACCTATAATTATCGCGCCGCCCAAAATACCAAGTTCTTCACAGACAATTGAGAAAATAAAATCGTTCTGTGGCTCACTTACATAAAGATGTTTCTGTGTGGAATTACCCAATCCTTTTCCAAAAAAACCACCTGAAGCTATTGCATAAAGAGCATTATTTGTCTGCCACCTATATTTCATAGGGCTGTAATCTTTATCAAGCCATGATCTTATTCGCGGTGTCGCATGTCCGGGTAAAAGTTCAGGTCTTGAAATGACAAAAGCAACTAAAATCAAGAATAGAACACCCGCCACAATAAAATACCAATTTTTAAATCCTGCGAGATACATCATTAAAACACCTATCGCAAAAACCAAAAGCGCGCCGGAAACATGATTCTCGGCATATATAAGTCCGCAGGTTAAAAGTATAATTGAAACGTATAAAATTTTGTTAAACGTCAGACGTGAAATCTTAAAAGATCCGATATTTATCTTCGCCGTCGGAGAATCAGGATTCACCAAATTATTATTATGTAAATAATACTTATCCATGTGAAACGAGAAAAATAAAATTATCGCAAATTTTGCTATTTCAGAAGGCTGAAATGTGCCTAAAATCGGAATTCTTATCCAACGATGAAATTCTTCATATCCGGGAGGAGGAGGAAGAATAAGAACAATTAAAAGCAGTGCATAGGAAACAATCAAAGTTATATATGCAAAATTTTTAAATTTTCTGTAATCTATTTTCGAAACCATAAACATGACAATTACGCCCAAGAAAACAAAAACAAACTGCTTTTTTAAAAAATATAAGCTATCTCCGCGTTTATAGTAAGCATATGTATAGCTTGAAGAGAATAACATAATAAGACCCAAGGTTACGAGTGACAAGACAACAATCAAAAATGTAATGTCGAAACCGCCAAGTCTTTGTATTTTTTTTCTATTTTTACTTTGAGTAATAATCTTTTTTCTCATACTTTAGAAAAATAATATAAAAGTATAGCAATTATGCAGAATACAGAATTAAACGCAGTAAAAGTTAAAACAATTTTATTCTCAGAAAAACCGCGTTTTTCAAATTCATGGTGAATCGGAGTTGTAAACGGAAGTCTTTTTCCCTTTGTGAGTTTAAAATAAATTCTTTGGACAAAAACGGTAAGTGCTTCAATAAAGAAAACAATTCCGACAAGTAAAATTATCAAAGGTTGATCTATTGCAAAGCACAGTGCTGAAACAATTCCGCCAAGGAACATTGAGCCCGTATCTCCCATAAAGCATTTTGCCGGATAGGCATTCCAAATAAGAAAACCAAATATTGCTCCGACAGTAATAAAACCAAGCGCAGAAATACTGAAAACTCCAATAATATAAGAGATTATAGAAAGAGCAAAAATTGATGTTATTGAAACACTTGAACAAAGTCCGTCTATTCCGTCAACAAAGTTTACAGAATTAACCGTTCCATAAATTGCAAAAACAGAAATAGGAATATACAACCAATAAGGAACCAAGAAATTTCCAATCATAGGAAAGTACATAGCAGGTTTCCCTATTAGACAAATACAAATAATATAAGCTGAAATCACGAATATCTGAAGCAGGGTTTTTTGCCCGTCGGTAAGTCCTTCATTTTGATTCTTTCTGATTTTAATATAATCATCCATAAATCCTATCATTGCAAAACTAAGCGCAAGCAATATACCGGCGTATAATTTCACTTTAACTTCGCCGGAATAAATTCTCGCCGTGCTTTGCAATGTCTGTCCGGTGAAAGAATCTATAATCATTATAATAAAGAAAGCAATGAGCGTAGCAAAAATAAACATTATTCCACCCATTGTCGGGGTTCCTTTTTTGCCTTCATGCCAAGTTATATCTTCCGATGTAATTTGTCCTATTTTGAGTTTTCTAAGCATCGGTATCGTCTTTATTCCGAGCAAAGCTGAAATTATGAAAGATAGAGCAAATCCTGCAAGTATTAAAATAAATTTCATTTTTTATCTTCCTCCATCATGTCATAAACCATTTTTGCTACCTGTTCAAGCTTTATTCCCCTTGACGCTTTGAAAGTCACAACATCTCCTCTTTGTAAATTATCATAAAGATATTCCGCGAGTTTTGTTTTAGAATCAAAAGATTTTGCAATTTTAACTCCGTTTTCTTTTGCAGACCTTGCCGTCAATTCTGAATAAACCCCTAAACAAAGCACCATGTCAATATCCATCTTTGCAGCCTGAATTCCGACATCTATGTGAGCCTGTTTACTCATCTGTCCAAGCTCGAGCATGTCACCGAACACAAAAATCTTCCTGTGATTCTTTTTCGAGTTAAGAGTGTTGATTGCAGCTCGGACACTGTCAGGACTTGCATTATAGCAATCTTCTATAAACACAATATCTCCGATTTTAATGTGCTTTTCGCGCATCCCGGTACTCAAGAAATTTTCAAGTCCGTCTTTATAGTCGGAAATATCGAGTCCAAGTTCCGAAATTACACTAAAGGCGGCAAGGGAATTTAAAACACCATGTTTTCCAAAAGACGGAAGTTTTATTTCAAACTCACCTTGCTTTGAGCAAAGCGTATAAGACGTATATTCATCTTCAAATTTTATATTTTTAGCGGTATAAGCTGCTTTTTCATTATCAATACCAAAGAAAACAACCTTATATTCTTCATTTTTATATTTTGATAAAAGTTCATCGTCACCGTTTAAAATAAGCGTAGAACTTTTTTTCATACCATCTAAAATTTCGAGTTTTGCTTTCATTATATTTTCTTTGCTACCCAAATTTCCTATATGAGAAGTTCCTATATTGTTGATAACGGCAATATCAACTTGAGAGATTAAAGAAAGAGTTGAGATTTCACCTCTATGATTCATACCCATTTCAATAACGGCATAATCGTAGGTTTTGTCTAATTCCATCAATGTTCTTGGCAGACCGATTTGGTTGTTTAAATTACCTTCAGTTTTAAGTGTTTTATTTTTTTGAGAAAGTAAGGCATGTATCATATCTTTAACGGTTGTTTTGCCTACACTTCCCGTGACTCCGACAAACGGAATATCAAACTTTCTTCTATAATAATTCGCAAATTGCAAGAATGCTTTCGAGGTGTCTGAAACTATTATTTGTGCAATGTTTTCCGGAAGATTAAGCTCCTTCTCACACATAACAGCAACAGCGCCTTCTTCTACCGCAGACTCGGCAAAATCATGTCCGTCAAATCTCTCACCTTTTATACATATAAAAAGTGATTGTGGTTGCACACGACGATTATCTATTTCGCAACCATAAACTTCTTTTTCAATATTAACTTTTCCGAAAACTGCTTTTGCTATTTCGGTCGTAGTCAATTTTTCCATGATTTTCTCCTATGCGTCTGCTATATTTTTAGAGCTCTTAAAATATACTGTTACAGTTGATGCGTATGGAACTTGGGTTCCCGCCTTTGCACTCTGTTTATATGATAAACTTTCACTTTCTTCAATATATCCGGACAATTTTAAGTTTAAACCGGTTGTCTTTGCAAGATTCATTGCACTGCTAACAGTCATATTATCAAAATTGGGAACTGTTACCTTAGGTATATCAATATCTTTTTTGGTTATAAGTAAAATAGTACCATTTTTGGGCAAAGAATTATTGCTTTCCGGTATTTGAGAAAGGACTTTTCCTTCTCCACCTATAACTTTAACCGAATAGCCCTTACTCTGTAAAGAGGATTTTGCTTCATTTGAGTTCATTCCCATAACTTTTGGAACTTTAACATTTAATTTTGTCAGTTCTTCTGCACTGTATTCAGGTTCAATATTGTAATAGCTGAGTATATTTTTAAGAACTTCTGCAGCGGGAGGTGCCGCAACAGAGCCACCATAATAGATTCCGGTAGGTTCGTCAACCATTATCAAAATGGCAATTTCCGGATCGTCAGCGGGTGCAAATCCCGCAAATGATGCAATATACTTTCCGGGACTTAGAAGTTTTTGAGAGGTACCGGTTTTTCCCGCAACTCTATATCCCGGTATAAAAGCATTTTTCGCAGTTCCTCTTTTAACTCCCTCTTCCATCATATCAGTAACAAGATCTGCGGTTTTTTTGCTGATAACCTGTCTTTTAACAGTAGGATAAGTTTTTTTGACAGTATTTTGATTTTCATCAACAATTCTATCCACAATATAGGGTTTCATAAGTTTTCCGTCATTTCCTATAGAAGATATGGCCGAGATAATTTGAAGAGGTGTAATTTGAAAACTTTGCCCGAAAGAACTTGAAGCAAGTTGAACTTTTCCTAAATCATTCAGTCCATGATAGGTACTGTTTTCCGTGGGTGAAAGTTCAGACGGCAAATCAACTTCTGTTTTTTCCGTAAATCCAAAAGCTTCAAAATATTTAAAAAACTTTTGTGGTCCTAATTTTTGACCAACCTCTATAAACACCGGATTACAGGAATTAACTATCGCTTCTTTTAAATCTTGATCTTTATGTCCCCGATGGTCGTGACAAAAATATGTTCTGTCAGCAATTTGAATTTTTCCGGAACAGTAAAATCTGTCTTTTGGTGTCACAACATTTTCTTCAAGCGAGGCAGCAGCGGTAAAGCACTTAAAAACAGAACCCGGTTCATAAGTATCAATGATACATCTGTTTTTCCACTGTTCTTTAACCCCTTTGCTTTTCATTGCTTTCTTTTCCGCTTCATCTTTTATTTTGTCAAGTTCGGTTATATAAATGGGATTTTGTAATTCATGCGGCTTATTCAAATTGAAATCCGGCTTTGTGCTCATAGCCAAAATAGCTCCGGTTTTAACATTCATCACAATGCCACAACCATAATTTGCTTTTTTATCGGTTACAACTTGCTCAAGTGCTTCGTCAAGGTAATGCTGAATAACTGTATCAATTGTCAAAACAAGATTACTTCCGTTTTTCGATGCATAGTATTTATCGAAATCTGTTTCAATGGTTCCTGACAAAGCATCCTTTGCGCTTATATTCCTACCGCTTATTCCTGTAAGTTCTTTATTATAATAATACTCAATTCCACTCAAGCCTCGATCTTCATCTCCGGTAAAGCCTAAAACGGTAGAAGCTGTGTTTGAAAAAGGATAATACCTTTTTACATCGTCATCATACCCTACAATGCCGGAAAGCTTTTTTTGCTTTCTCAATTCCTTTTCAATCGCTACTTTTGTGTTATATTCAACCTGGTTTTTTATTACAATATATCTGTTCTTTTTGTCCTTACTCTTTGAATAAACTTCATCATAAGGAACATTCAGTTTGTCAGATAATATTTTACAAACTGTTTTTCTGTCTTCTTCACTTTTTATGTTATGAGGATCCATAAACACCTTAAAAACATCTGCGGATTTTGCCATTACTTTCATGTTAGCATCATAGATTATTCCTCTTCTTGACTGAAGTTTAATGTCAGAATACTGTTGTCTTCTCGCGGCATTTTTATATTTTTCCCCGTTAATAAATTGAGCTCTGAAAATGCCAAAAAAACCAAGAGCAAACCCTATGACACATAATAATGCCACAATGATGTTTGCTCTCATTTTTATTTTTTTATCCGGTCTGTGTTTTTTCAGATCGAAATATCTTTTTTTATCTTTTATTTTTATTTCTGTTTCTTGCTTCATTTCGCTTTGCTGATCTTAAGTTTTGAAAATTTATCGTTTTCCTCTTTTGAAGTTTTAACAACCTTGTCTTCGGTATTTATTTTAACATATTCGATTTGTGAATCCTGAACTTTTACCATTCCCAACTTGTTTTTAGCAATATCTTCAACTTTTTCAAGAGACATGGCGGATTCAAGTTCAGTGTTAAGCCGGACATTTTCTCCTGCAAGAATTTCCGTCTGACTCTTTATCAACTTTTCCTTTCTTCCAAGTTCATCTATTTTAACTCTCGAAAAAAGTAAAAGTCCAACCATAGAAAACAGGAGTGTTGCAATTAAAATAATTTTAATTGCCTGTGCATTTGCAATCTGTCTTTCTCTTCTTAAACTTTTTGCACTTTTCTTTACTACTCTTGGTCTAAGTCTTTTTTTCGGTACAGGACTTATATTTGGAATTGCAAAAGCATTACTTGAGTTATTCATTTTTACCTCCCATTTAAATTATTCTTTCTATACATCTGAGTCTTGCGCTCTTAGATCGTTTGTTTGATTCTAATTCTTTTTCGCCGGGTGATTTTTTTCTGACAATTATATTGCCTTCACTTTTATGACCACAAACACAAATCGGAAATTCCGGAGGACAGATACAACCTTTTGATAATTCTAAAAAAACATTTTTCACAATTCGATCTTCAGCTGAATGAAATGTTATTATTGCAAGCCTTCCTCCGGTTTTGAGACTTTTAAACATGTTTTCAACACTTATTTTTAAATCTGTAAGTTCTCCGTTTACTTCTATTCTCAAAGCTTGAAATGTTTTACGCGCAGGATGACCGTTTTTCAAATAACTCTGCGGATAAGACTTTTTTATCATTTCTACAAGCTCAAAAGTTGTATTTATTTCTTTTTTTTCCCTGTAATTTATTATGTTTCCGGCTATTCGATCGGCAAATCTTTCATCTGCATAATCTCTAAAAATTCTCTTTAAGTCTTCTTTTTCATAAGTATTTACAACATCTTTTGCCGAAAGGCCCTCTTTTGACATTCTCATATCAAGAAGCGCGTCTTTATGATAAGAAAAACCTCTGTCAGTCGTATCAAGTTGATGTGATGAAACACCTAAATCAGCAATAATTCCGTCGACTTTTTCAATCTTTAAATAATCTAAAATTGCATTTATATTTCTGTAATTATCTCTTACAATTTTTACTCTTGTTTCATCTTTGAATCTTTTTGAAAGTTCTTCAATTGCATCGGGATCTCTATCAATCAAAATAAGTTTCCCTTTATTTGAAAGGTGTTTTAATA
>QWCK01002005.1_pt1 | contig 27240 bp, 20 predicted proteins | sample 1972571 | NCBI WGS metagenome assembly QWCK01 (sample SAMN09866710, study PRJNA288562) | Human gut metagenome isolate term2_stool, whole genome shotgun sequencing... | isolation source: gut | host: Homo sapiens | place: USA: California | reverse complement strand
GGCGGTCGTGGCGTAACTGGTAGCCGCGATAGACTTAGGATCTATTGCCGCAAGGCGTGGGGGTTCGAGTCCCCCCGACCGCACTAAGGGAACATCTGTAACGGATGCTCCCTTTTCTTTTTCTGATTACACCGATTTTACCAAGAAAGAGCGATTCTTTTTTACCGTTTGATGCACATATTTTTTCGCTGTCTTCATATTTCATTAACAACTTCTCTAATACTTTGTGGTCAGTAAATGAAAGAAACCTGAAGCGCTACCGAAAAATTAATATGAAACGAATACTTCTTCTTTGTTCTCTTGCATTGTGGTTCATCGCTCCGCAGCTCACCGCTCAGGAGGCATTCACACAGGAAGTTCGCGGCGAAATCGTATCCACGCTTCCCGGAGATACCATTATTGGTGCTTCTGTCACCCTAAAGGGGAGCAGTCCGCTACTTGGCACCACAACCAATGCAGAACAGAAATTCGCTTTGCGCTTGCCTACGGGGAGGCATACGCTACAGATTAGCTGCGTAGGCTACGAGTCACAAGAAGTAGAATTGCTGCTGGTCGCAGGAAAACAAACGGTACTTCATATCGCCTTAACCCCTTCGGATAGTCAGCTTAGTGAGGTGGTGATTACGGCACCATACGATAAGAGCGTCCCTATGAATAGGCTCAGTCTTGCCGGCTCACGTAGTTTCAGTGTAGAAGAGGCATACCGATTCGCTGCTTCGTTGGGTGATCCGGCACGTATGGTCCGGAGCTTTGCCGGTATTATGCCGGTGAACGATTCACGCAACGACATTATTATCCGTGGCAACTCCCCCTGCGGTGTTCAATGGATTTTAGATGGTGTTGAAATTAGCAACCCTAATCATTTCAATACGGGTGTGGGGATGACCGGCGGACAAGTAAGCTATTTGAATACGAACCTGCTGACCAACTCTGACTTTCACCTCAGCGCATGGCCTGCTACCTATGGGAATGCGCTCTCAGGTATATTTGATTTGAGTTTGCGCAAGGGTAACCTCGAGCGGCATGAATTCTGGCTTCAAATGGGCTTCGGTGGGCTTGAAGCCGGAGCCGAAGGGTACTTTCGCAAAGGAGGAAAGTCGTCCTATTTGGCTTCGTATCGCTATTCGATTCCGGACATAGCACACGCTCTCGGTGTAAAAATGCCGGTGGTACCGCGCTATCAGGATTTTACGACAAAACTTCACTTTGACTTAGGACACGGACAATCGCTTTCGTTCGTAGGATTGTTCAGTAAAAGCCACATACACTTCGCTACAAACGAGTTTGGAGATGATTTTCATTTTGCCGACTTTGACTTTAAAAAACTAAAGTTTGCCCAGAAGGTTTCGATCAATTCAATTGCCGGCATTGCCGGATTAACGCATACTGCTGACTTTTCGAAAGGATCCTTGCGCACACTGCTTTCCTTCGTCCGATCCGATACAAAGATGCCTGTCGATACAATGGACCTGACCATCCCGAAATCAGAACAGAAGTGGAATTTGTTATGGTCCGAAATTGCGCAGGAGAACAAGTGGTCGCTTTACTCGGAGCTTACCCTGCATCCCACGCGCAATGGGCTGCTGGTAGCAGGAGTTAAGGGAGATTTATTTGATGCCTACTACTCGGAACAAGCGGGCGATCATGACTTTGTCGATGGTGTACGCACCGTAGCCGAAGAAAAAGGACTTTTCAGCTTACTTCGGGCCTATGCGCAGTACCGTTACCGCATAGATGCGCATTGGACCGCAACGGCAGGTGTACACGGTATGTACCTGACCATCAACAAGCGGTATAGTATTGAGCCTCGTTTGGGCATAAAATATCAGCCGATACGTTCGCACACATTCGGGCTTGGCGGCGGTTTATACAGCCAAATGATGCCACGTTCCTTCTATTATATACGTCATTATACTGCTGACGGCATTGAGTATCGCAATAAAAAGGTCGATTTCACGCGCAGCGCTCAAGCAGACCTGTACTACGACTGGGCATTTGCCTCCAATTGGCACGCCAAGATTGAGGGCTATTTCCAATACCTTTACAAAGTTCCGGTCGTTAATGATCCGAACTCGGTATGGACTCTTTTGGAAATCGGTGGCTCGGGACAGAACGCCATTGATCGTCAAAGTGACTTGATAAACAAGGGGAAAGGAAGAAATTACGGTGTGGAACTAACCGTTGAAAAGTTCTATTCCGACAATTACTACCTGCTATTCAACGCCTCGCTCTACAGTTCCACCTACAGTATGGGCGATAAAAAGTGGTACAGCACCATTTTTGACGGCCGTTTCCTTATCAATCTCACAGGAGGATACGAATGGGCTATGCCCAAGCATTGGGCAATTTTTACCGACCTCAAGGCTTCTTGCGCCGGAGGAACCCGCTACACTCCGATCCGCGACGACCTATTTCACCAAAAGGGTATAGTGGAATTAGATATAACGAGGGTAAACGCACTCAAAACCAAGACATACTTTCGCACCGATTTGAAGATAGGTGCCCGTAAAATAGGCAGACGGAATACGCAGGAATGGGCGGTGGATCTTCAGAATCTAACCAACAGCAAAAACGTAATGTCCGTGTTCTTTGACAAGCATTCAGGCGACTATTCTACGATTTATACTCAAGGCTTTACGCCAATGGTTACCTACAAGCTATTCTTCTCTGTGCGGTAACCTGCGGAGTAGCAAGAGCCACTTGACAAAGGGTGTATAAGTTTCAATCGAAGGGTATATACCTTTCGCGTGATACCTATATAACTATCCGCAAGCACCCACGAACATTGAGGGAAGATTATATCCGAAAAGCATTTTAAGGATGGATCATTACCGCCGGATTCATCCTATTCCCTTGCGGGAAAGGAGGATGGGGAGGGTTTCGGGGGTGTTCTCTATGCGGAGAGCGCCTTCGAGTCTATCGGCACCGGCTATATAGGTGAGGGTAAGTTCGTATGAAGCAGCACGAAGAATAAGCTGTTGATCCGTTTGCTCAATTTGGTCTATATCTATGGATTGAGGCAGTACATCGGGCAGGGATACTGTGGCGTGCCACGCCGCACCTCTACGCTCTAATCGAAGTTCTACGCGTATTTCGGCTCCCGCATAGGTAATATTTCCTTGCCAAACGCCCTCAAAGCACTGAGCAGAAGCAAGTGAATAGCTCAGGAAAAGAGCAAATACACACGCCAATAGCCTTACTTTCTTCATAATAAACGCTCTATGGCACAACGCTCTTCCTCCCTTTGTGCGCGCATCTGCTTAATAAAGGGCAATTCTTCTGTATTTTCCTTTAACAAAGAGAGTTCCCTTGCCTCTGCACCACTATCCGAAGCGAGCAATCCGTATACCACTTGCATGCGTGGACTCTGCTCCTTGGCAGCATCCCGAAGTAGCTCTTTTTCCAATCGCGCCGATGCTTTCAACGCTTCTGTAAGGCAGGCAGTTAAACGCTCTTCCGTTGTTCCGTCAAACAAATGCGCAAGCAACGCAGTAGCTAAGGGTATCAAAAACCTATTTTGATTATCGCACTGCCGGAAGAACTCTGTCAATTGATCAATGTTCCTCACCTTTTTTCGTTCCAGACGTTTATACAAACGAGTCAAATCAGCCTCTGAAACCGAAATACCGAATAGGTCATAATAGATGAGCGCATCCTTTTTTTGTCGCGCATTAGCGTGCAAAGCTTTTAGTGCTGCGGTGCGATCAAGACACCATTGGGCGAGTGTATTTGCCACAAATAGGACTAATGCCCCCCGATAGTGTTCCATTCCGAACAAAAGATCTGCCCGTTCGATACTTGCGCCACGTACATTATAGCGTTCTACCTCAGTGTGTTGTTCCATAAGAAGCCGCAACGCATTATAACCGGCATACATTTCGCTCACTACGGAGGGAGGAAGGGCGCTATAATCAATTAAGTCGCCATTCTCTTTATGCACACGCTTGTCGCGCCAATACCACTTATCCTGATCGCGCAACGTACCGATGGACGCAAGCAAGGCAGCAGGCCGCAGCTTGGTAGTATTCCCCTCCGCAATAAGCTCCGAGAAGGGGAAGTGTCGCGTATCGGGTTGCGTCATCACGCGCCCTACCACTTTGGTAAAACTACCAATTACGGCAGGCCAAAGCAAGTAGGCATTGCTTGCCGTTTTGCATCCGCGCCCCATAACGCCATAGTGCATCGGACCCAAACGATAGTGATGATTGCTCTGATTGGTGCCGCTCCCGGCATTGAAAAACGATACACAACTACCAATCAAGAGCGTGGAGCGATGCATTGATATAGTATGCGGCCCCAAAAGTGCTGCTGAGGCTTCGCCATTACTGAGGTGCGAATTGGCAAAAATGAGCGTATCGTGTGCCGAGAAAGCCCCTTCCATACACACACCTTCACCGACAAAACAACGATGCAGCACACAGTTCTCGGTAATAACGCTCCCCGGCATCGCCACCACATCCTCCATAATTACGTTATCTCCTATAGAGGTACGGCACAGCGTAGCCCTTTCGATGCGTTTTGCTCCGTAAAGGGTGGAGGCTTGAGCGATATGCACATTTCGAAGCGTTTCAACGTATTCGATACGACTGCCGGAAGCGATCCGCGCATGCTTGTCCAATTTAAGCTCCGCTACGTATTGTTGCGCAATAGCACTGAGTTGCGTAGATACGGAAGGATTGTGCCTTGCAAAAATGGTCAGATAAGCAATCTGCGCCGTTAACCCTCTGTGGAGGAGAAGTGATCGGCTACCGGTTTCGTCTAAAGGAGTTATTTCAGTTCCTTCGCCACATAGCTCCTGTTCGTTGTACACCATTCTGCCAATGTGCCGAATGGTGCAACCGCTTTCTATGTGATAACCTTCTATGACACCGGAGACGTCCGCAATATTTACATTCTGCTCAATAATGCAATTTTTCAGCCGAACATTTTTAACCCTGTACCCCCCTATTAGAGCCTCTTGTCGGGCAAGGGAAATCTCCCCAATGAAGGTTACATTTTCGTAACCACCGGGGCTAAAATCGTCCGTTACACGAATAGCATCCCACAATTTTGCCCGGCAGCCTGCATTCATAAGCTGCTGCTGTTCTTCCCTACGTAGCGCACGCATATTAATAAATAGTATTTTCTTTATTCCTTTAGCTCGGGAATAATCATACCCAAAGCCTCTTTTACCTCTCGATAGGAAGCGTTACGGGTTGGTATGATCAAAATGGAGTCGTATCCCGATATAGTAGCCAGTATGGCAGGATGCCCCATAGCATCTATATCGGCAGCCAAACTATTGGCATAGCCGGCACGCGTCTTTACCACAATGTAAGGCTCGGCATATACCAGCTCACTAAATCCCCGAGTAGGACTGATTCGCATTGATTTAGGCTGGCTGATGGGACTATCCTCCGGCAAACGATAAAATGATTTTCCGCGGGCGCCTCTCACCTTGGTTACCTTCATTTCCTCCAAGTCGCGCGATATAGTGGACTGGGCTGCTTCTAAACCATTGTGCTGCAAAAGGGCTCTCAAGCTCTTCTGATCCGGTATATCTTTACTGTGAATATACTTCGCTATGAGTACCTGCCGTTGCTCTCTAAGGGTTGACATATGCTTTTTCTTGTACTTACTTTTCCATACAAATATACAAAATGCCTGCATAAAATGCATAAAAGAAAATGGGGAAGATATGTGCCGGGAAAAATCTAACGCGGCATCTATACCCTTTCTACTCAGATGTACTCTTGGGAAAAAATACCGCTCTTTTCATCAGAAGATCGGTATCTTTTAGTCAATAGATTTATAACTTTTCTTTGAAAGGTAGAGATCTTTTTTGAGGGAATGCGTACTGCATTCTTTCTGCGCTCTTCCTTGCCGAAAAAGCCTCCTTGAGCGATACCCGTCCCCACCTGTTCGGCTTAGGATTTCCTCATAGGCGCTGTGTACTAACGATGCATCCAATAGCGCAGATTACTAATTCTTCGGAATGTTTTCCTTTCAAGAGCGCAGGAAAATCGAAAAAAGGAGATAAAAAAGAGGGGGATGGCATCTCAGTACCATCCCCCCGATCTTTTGCACTTCTCTACTACATGAGCGAGAAGCTACGATCTATGCGGTCATCTTAGCGACGGCTAACCTTCAAATCACCCATTGCAGGGAGTTTGAAACCACGATTTTCTTTGCGAAGAGCAGCTCTACGGATTTGCATAGCGCTAGACTGCTTATCTAAGAAACTACCCTCTACAATCTGCATAAAGACAGCCTTATCCTTTTCGCTATAGAAGATCTGGAGACCGAGCTTTCTATCCTCAGTGAAAGCTTTGTACCAACCATCTTGGCTCTTTGCTTCATCAATCGTAAAGCCATTGGCCTTGAGCCAAGCAGCTACCTCAGGTTTAGCTAAGTCAGCAGCAGAGGCTGCACTGCATACCTGTGAATTGATGAAAACAGGAGGATTCACAGGAGTACCTACATAGTATGTCCAGAAGATGTTAGAAGCATCAATGCGATCTTCTTTCGTATTGAAAGCAAAGTTATTATCCTTAGATTGGCTAGCATCAAACTCACGGAAACCTAACTTTTCTTCATAAGCCTTGATCTTATCTGCATTGATTGCACCACCAAAGAAGTCTGCTACATCAGGGAAGTCCTTTACATCAGGAATGGTAGCGTGCTCAGCAGTAGCAACATTTTTAGTCAAGAATCTGATGAAGAGCTTGGTGTCGGGTTGACCATTTTCACCTGTAACCGGCTCATCAGAAGCCATAACCGTAATGGAAATATCTCCGACTTCGCAGGTACCTCCGATCGCCTTCTGTCCCTGGATATCCATTACTTGTGCATTTTCGAAACCGTTCTTCTGAAGCATATCAAGCGTAGCGGCACAATCTTCGATAGACTCGGTACCTAAAGCAGCGATAGCCTTGTACTCACCCATAGAAAGACCGTAGCAAGCTACCGGAATAAGATCCAAGTTGCCTACATAAGCTTGGGTTTTGAAGCCCTGCTTAGGAGCAACAATTACATTATCCTTCAGCACTCTACCTACCTTTGCTTCATAAGCGGCAATTTCCTTATCCTTCGGACCCTTGAACTTCATCAAAGGAAGTTGGCTTTTGCCTGCAGGAGCGGCACCTTTTTCAACCTTTACTTCGCAAGTAGCGGTCAGCTGACCGATTGTTACGGTGATCACTGCATTACCCTCAGCAACTGCGGTAACTAAACCTTCGTTGTTTACGGTAGCCACAGCTTCCTTATCGCTTGAGAAAGCAGGAGTTGCGGGCAAGTCAGCAGGAGTCCAAGTAACGTTCAACTTCTGAGTTTGGGTTGCTTTAAGCGTTACAGAGGTAGGCTCAACTTTCACTTCCGTGATCGTCTTGTCACTAACTGTAATATTGCAAGTAGCCTTCTTGTTACCTACATTAACGGTAATAATAGCTTCTCCTTCCTTCACAGCAGTAACCAAACCCTTAGCGTCAACTGTAGCAACTTCGGGTTTGTTGCTGGTAAATGTAGCATTTACCTTTACTTCAGCAGGAGTCCATTCTACCTTCAACTGCTTTGTTTCACCCGGCTTAAGGAGTGCAGCAGTAGGATCCACCTTTACAGAAGTAATTTCTTTTACTTCAGGCTCATCACTCTTACAAGATGCAAATACACCTACTGTAAGTGCAAGGGCGCAGAACATTAATAAAGTTCTTTTCATACCTTTCTTCGTTTTTAATAGTTATACTTAATTATAAAACTCTTTATCGCTTGAGGCACCCTCTGCTGATAAGCAAAGCACTCGGCCGACAGACAGAAACCTCCGATTCAGCACAGTAACGCCGGCTTTCGGAGTCCACATACCCCTCGCCTCGTTGCCGAAAAGAGAAAGCAGTGGGTAATTTCTTGTGTTAGGGTGCACTGTTATAGTCTTACTTATTAGTCTTTCTTACATTGCAAAGATAATGATATTTTTGAATTCCTATTACTTTTATTGGTGTAAATCACATCTTGAGTGTATCCACATAGCGGAAAGCATACCGATTATTTCGCTCTGATAATGTATAAGACAGCACCTATAGCACCTCACATTCCTATACATTTTACCCTCCATACGACTCCGGACACGCACTATTTCATTCCACACTACAAGAGAGGAGAAAAGAGTCGCATTACCGATTCTCCGAAGCGCTTTGTCCGACTTCGCCGGCGCCACTGCTCTAACAGAATGGGGCTGCTATGCTGCAAATCCTCCTTAAATACAGTATTCAATTCATTAGCCACAGCGACATCGTAAATCACCGCTGCTATTTCAAAGTTGTGCTCTAAGCTTCGAAAATCCATATTGGTAGAGCCAACCATAGAGATCTCTCCATCCACCGTCAAAAACTTAGAGTGCAGAAAGCCTTTCTCATACCGATATACCTTTACCCCGGCCTCGAGAAGGGGATCCACGTAAGAAAGAGACGCCTCTTGCACAAAGAAACTATCGCCTTTCTTTGGAATAAGCAGCTCAACCTCTACCCCACTGAGTGAGGCGATCATAATAGCACTATTAAGCGGTTCGGTAGGAAGGAAGTAGGGCGTCTCTATACAGACCTTCTTCTTTGCTCTCAATATAAGGGCGACCATTGTTTGCTCTATAGTGCGCCACATACCATTGGGTGCCCCCTTTACCAGCTGCATACAGAGAGCCTCACCCTTTGTAGGGGGTACTTTGGCGGGAGCATTTAGCTCAGCAATATACTTAGTGCCAATATTGCTCACTACCCTTCTGGTCACTAAGTACCAATCCAAGAGGAAACAACTCTCCATCTCAGCCAGCACATCACCCGTAAAACGGAAATGGGTATCTCTCCAGGGTCCTAAGCTGTCCCCTTTGGCATAGCGATCGGCTATATTCATACCGCCCAAATAACCCACCCGACTATCTATGACTACTAATTTACGGTGGTTGCGATAGTTAGCGCGTGACGAAAGGATAGGGAAAGCCACTTTCATAAAAGCATAAACCTCTACCCCCTCCTTGCGCATACGCAACCAAAAGGCACGCTTCGTACCCCATGAGCCTACGTCATCGTACAGGATGCGTACCGCAACCCCCTCTTTTGCCTTATGAATAAGGAGTGCAGCCAGCTCCTGCCCCAGCTCATCGTCATTGAATGCATAGTATTGAAGATGAATATGGTCTTTTGCGTTGGCGATATCCTGCTTTAAGCGGTCAAACTTACTTTTACCTGTTGTAAAGATCTGCACGGAGTCATAGCCGAGCAAGGGAGAGGCTGAGTTTTTTTCCAGCAAACGCACGGTATTATCCGCATCAACTTCGAAAAGTCCCTCATTGCGCTTGGCAAGCTCCGTAGGAATGATAGAAAGCCTTTTATACACCTTCCTATTAATAAGGTAGACGTGCCGTAAGTCCTCCCCAAAGAAAATGTATAGTATCACCCCGATAACCGGCACAAAGAGCACAACCAAAAGCCAAGGAATAGCTTTTAGCGGATTCCTATTCTCCCCTATAATCACCACCATGATGCTGATCACCAAAAAGAGGTATAAAGCCGAGATAATACCAATGTTCATTTTTTCCCGTAAGCTCTATTCAAGTAGCACAAAGCTACTCATTTATCGTTTACTCTTATGCTTTGGGCGTGCCAGAGGAGGATATGGCTCCTTCTTAACACGCGTCTCGCACGATTCACAAATATAGTCACTTTGCACGATAATAATATATGCGAATCACTATTAGTACAAAAAAAAAGAGTTTTATTTCCTCTTATATTGTTTGTAACGATAAATAATGTATATTTGCGAAAAGAATATATTGTTATATACATTATGATATATAACATGATTACAAAATGCCATTATGCGCCATATAAAGAGATAAATAGAGCCACAAACGCATACACATAATCACTAAACAAACATATTATAGACAACAAAGAAAGTATGATTGACTACAGCAAGTATCCAGCAGAACCGTTCCGCATCAAAAGCGTAGAGCCTGTACATATGATTAACCGCGCTCAGCGCGAGCAAGTAATTAAGGAGGCCGGCTACAACACCTTCCTGATTAATAGCGAGGATGTGTACATAGACCTTCTTACCGATAGTGGCACCAACGCCATGAGCGACCGCCAGTGGGGAGGACTTATGGTTGGTGACGAAGCATACGCAGGTAGCCGCAATTTTCATCATTTGGAGGATACGGTGAGAGAGTATTTCGGCTTCAAGCACTTAGTACCCACACATCAGGGACGCGGTGCAGAGAACATACTGAGTCAGATTGCTATTAAACCGGGTCAATATGTACCGGGCAACATGTATTTCACCACTACCCGCTATCACCAAGAACGCAACGGTGGTATTTTTGTGGATGTAATCCGCGACGAAGCACACGACGCCTCTCTTTCTATCCCCTTTAAGGGCGACATCGACCTGAACAAACTCCAGAAGCTGATTGACGAGAAGGGTGCAGAAAATATCGCTTATCTATGCCTTGCCGTTACGGTTAACCTCGCGGGCGGTCAACCCGTTTCCATGGCCAATATGCGTGCCGTGAGGGAGCTAACCAATAAGTATGGGATCAAGATATTTTTTGACGCTACCCGCTGTGTAGAAAACGCTTATTTCATCAAGGAGCAGGAAGAGGGCTACGCTGACAAGAGCATTGCTGAGATCGTACACGAAATGTTTAGCTACGGCGACGGCTGTACAATGAGTGGAAAGAAGGACTGCTTAGTAAACATCGGTGGCTTCCTCTGCATGAACGATGAAGAGCTATTCATGAAAGCAAAAGAAATGGTGGTTGTGTACGAGGGAATGCCCTCCTATGGAGGTATGGCAGGACGCGACATGGAAGCCATGGCGATAGGACTAAAAGAGAGTATGCAGTACGAATACATCCAGCACCGAATACTTCAAGTACGCTATTTGGGAGATCTATTACTTGAGGCCGGTATACCTATTATTGAGCCGGTGGGCGGACATGCCGTATTCCTTGATGCAAGAAGGTTCTGCCCCCATCTTACGCAAGACCAATTCCCGGCCCAAAGCCTCGCCGCTAACCTCTACGTAGAGTGTGGTGTACGAAGTATGGAGCGCGGTATTGTGTCGGCAGGTCGCGATCCGCACACCGGAGAGAATCACAGACCTAAGCTGGAAACGGTGCGCCTGACTATACCCCGACGCGTCTATACCTATAAGCACATGGACGTAGTAGCCGAGGGAGTAAAGAAGCTGTACAAGCACAGAGAGACCATACGCGGACTGCGCTTCGCATATGAACCCAAACAGCTGCGCTTCTTTACGGCTCGCTTTGAGTTTATCTAACAATATATAATAAGAAGACCTACATACTTTTTTGACAGATGTCCCCTTGCTTGTAAGAGGGGGCATCTTTTTTTCTTCCTTTTTTGGGACGCAATGCTCCATTGAAAAGGAGTACCAATAAAGAGAGAGCATCTTCCCCGAGAGTGCAGCGAGCTAAGCTTTTTTCAAGCGATGGGAGAGTACATTCGACACAAGTTCGTTTCTTAGCAAAAAATAAATTGACTTTCTCTAAACAATTGAGTATCTTTGCAGATAGAATAAATAAACATATAAATTACCCTCTAAGAGGCAAAGCAACGCACAGCCTAAAAGGGTAAGGAATATTAGCCTTTGACATAATAAAATTAGTATCATAATCATCAGTATTACTTTATGAAGAAGCATAATTTCTATGCAGGGCCCTCCATTCTGAACAGAGGGGTAATTGAGAATACGGCAAGCGCTGTTCTCGACTTTGCAGGTACAGGTCTTTCTGTATTGGAAGTATCACACCGCGGTAAAGAATTTGACGCCGTAATGGCAGAAGCACAGCAGCTTTTCAAAGAACTGCTCGACATTCCGGAAGGATACGAAGTATTGTTCCTCGGTGGTGGTGCCAGCCTTCAGTTCTATATGATTCCTTTGAACCTCCTGAAGAAAAAGGCTGCATACATCAACACCGGTACGTGGGCAACTAATGCAATTAAGCAGGCTGGCTATGTAGACAAGGTGTTTGGTACTACTACGGAAGTATTGGCTTCAAGTGAAGATAAGAACTTTACCTACATACCTAAGAACTTTACTATCCCCGAAGATATTGACTATTTCCACTACACGAGCAACAATACCATCTATGGTACGGAAATCCGCAAGGACTTTGACTGCAAGGCTCGTTTGGTATGCGATATGTCCAGTGATATTTTCTCTCGCCCGGTAGACGTATCTAAGTACGATGCTATCTATGGTGGTGCTCAGAAGAATTTGGCTCCTGCCGGGGTTACTTTCGTAGTAATCCGTAAGGATGCACTGGGTCAGGTTGATCGTCCTCTGCCCACGATGTTGGATTACAACACCCACATCAAGAAGGGTTCTATGTTCAATACTCCTCCTGTATTGCCTATCTACACAGCACTCCAAACCCTGAAGTGGTACAAGGAGTTAGGTGGCTTGAAGGTACTTGAAAAGAGGAACCTTGAAAAGGCTGAAACCCTTTACACGGAAATTGACCGCAACAAACTATTCCGTGGCACCGTAGCCGAAGAAGACCGCTCTATTATGAACGTATGCTTCGTAATGAAGGACGAATATAAGGAACTTGAACCGGAATTCGCTACATTCGCAGCAGAACGCGGCATGATTGGTATCAAGGGTCACCGCTCAGTAGGCGGCTTCCGCGCCAGCCTTTACAACGCATTAGAGCTGGAAGACGTGAAGGCTCTGGTTGCTACCATGCAGGAATTCGAAAAGAAACACTAAACTATTAAGACAAAAAACGCAAGTGTAGGGAGTGAGATGCCGTAAATGCGTCTCCCCCTGCACTTCATAAGTATTATAAGGATATGAGCAAAATATTAGTTGCCACAGAAAAACCTTTTGCACCGGCTGCTGTAAAAGGCATAAAAGAAATATTGGAAAAAGAGGGCTATTCGGTAGTTCTTCTTGAGAAGTATACAGAAAAGAAGCAGCTGCTTGAAGCTGTTGCTGATGTAGAGGCTATCATTATCCGTAGCGACAAAATCGATAAGGAAGTATTTGACGCTGCAAAGAAGCTGAAGATTGTGGTTCGTGCCGGTGCCGGCTACGATAACGTAGATTTGGACGAAGCTACCAAGCACAATGTTTGCGTAATGAATACACCGGGGCAGAACTCCAACGCAGTAGCCGAATTAGTTATGGGTATGCTGGTTTATATGAACCGTGTGCGCTTTAGCGGTAAGAGCGGCAAAGAACTGAAGGGCAAAACGCTTGGAATCGTTGCTTTCGGTAACGTAGGACAAAACGTAGCCCGCATTGCTAAAGGCTTCGGAATGGAAATAAGTGCCTATGATGCCTTCCCTAACAAGGCTAAATTTGAAGAATACGGCGTTAAGTATGTAGCTTGCGAAAAGGAACTTTTTGCTAACAACCAGATCATTTCGCTGCACGCTCCTGCAACGCCTGAAACAATTAAGTCGATCAATTACGATCTCGTAATGTCAATGCCGAAGAACGGTATTATCGTGAACAGTGCTCGTAAGGAGATTATCGACGAAGAAGGGCTACTCCGCGCTATGAAGGAGCGTGAAGACCTTACTTATATTACAGACATCATGCCGACAAATAACGACGAAATGGTGGCTGCTCTAGGCGATCGTTACTTCTCAACTCCCAAGAAGATGGGTGCACAAACGGGGGAAGCTAATGCCAATGCAGGTCTTGCTGCTGCACGTCAAATCGTTGGATTCCTGAAGAATGGCGAAGAGCGCTTCAGAGTAAATAAGTAAAACTCATGCATGGGCACAGAGACCATACTTTGTGCCCCTGCTTTTTAAAAGACTATACCTATGGCAAGAATAAAACCATTTAAAGGCTTAAGACCGCCCAAAGATTTAGTTGAAAAGGTCACCAGCCGCCCTTACGACGTATTGTCAAGCGAAGAAGCTCGCCAAGAGGCTAAGGGCAATGAAATGTCGCTCTATCACATCATTAAGCCGGAGATAGACTTCCCTGAAGGAACGGACGAACACGATCCTCGTGTTTACGACAAAGCAGCAGAAAACTTTGCTAAGTTCCAGGAAAAAGGCTGGTTAGTTCCCGATGAAAAGGAACTGTATTACATCTATGCCCAAACGATGAACGGCAAAACGCAATATGGGTTGGTCGTTGCCGCTTGGGTTGAGGATTATATGCAGGGTCGCATCAAAAAGCACGAGCTAACGCGCCGCGATAAGGAAGAAGACCGCATGAAGCACGTTCGCGTTAATAATGCAAATGTAGAGCCGGTATTCTTTGCTCATGAGGACAATGAGGAGCTAAACAAGATTATTGCCCGCTACACAAAAGAGCGTCCCCTATATGATTTCATAGCCCCCAATGATGGCTTCGGACACAAGTTTTGGATTGTAGATAAAGACGAAGACATCAAGCGTATTACAGAGATCTTTGCCGGCTTCGACTCCATGTATATTGCCGACGGTCACCACCGTAGCGCAGCAGCAGCCTTGGTGGGTGCTGAGAAAGCCAAAAACAACCCCAACCATAAAGGTGATGAGGAGTACAACTACTTTATGGCGGTTTGCTTCCCAGCTAATCAGCTGACTATCATAGACTACAATCGTGTAGTAAAGGATCTCAACGGCTTGACGGAAGAGCAGTTTCTTAAAAAGTTGGAAGAGCACTTTGTGGTTGAAAATAAGGGCAAAAACGAATACAGACCCAACAAGTTACACAACTTCTCACTCTACTTGGGAGGCAATTGGTACTCACTCACAGCTAAGCCCGGCACTTACGACGATAACGACCCAATCGGCCAGTTAGACGTTACTATTTCCAGTGATCTGATTCTGCGCGATATTCTTGGTATTACCGATTTGCGTAGTGATAAGCGCATTGACTTTGTAGGCGGTATCCGCGGCTTGGGAGAGCTAAAGAAGCGTGTGGATAGCGGTGAAATGAAGGTTGCTTTAGCACTGTATCCCGTAACGATGAAGCAATTGATGAACATTGCCGATACGGGTAACATTATGCCTCCGAAGACCACTTGGTTTGAACCGAAGCTCCGCAGTGGCTTAGTAATCCACAAGTTGGATTAAGCACCTGCTTCTGAATTTATTACAGGAAGGGCGACGCAAGGCTATTATTGCGCTGCCCTTTCTACGTACACGTTGCTCATTGCGTAATATTGAGTAACTTTGGACCGGAATATGGTAGTTGCCTAAGATTGAGAGATTAAGATAGCTATGGATAGTACTTCAAACATAACAACTGAAACGATTCGTAAGGACCTTCGTTACCTTGAATTGCTTTCACAAAGCTTTCCCACACAAGCGGCTGCTTCTACAGAGATTATAAACTTAGAGGCTATTCTAAACCTGCCCAAGGGCACAGAGCACTTTTTGGCTGATGTGCATGGGGAGCATGAAGCATTCAATCATGTACTGAAGAATGCCTCCGGTAGCGTACTCCGCAAAATAAATGAGCTTTTCGGAAACTCCATGCTTGAACAAGAAAAAGCCGAGTTTGCCACACTAATCTATTATCCACACGAGAAGCTGGAACAACTACACAAAAAGCTCGGTAAGGATATGAACGATTGGTACAGAGTTACGCTCAACCGATTGGTTCAACTTTGCCGTAAAGCCGGAGAAAAGTACACGCGTTCCAAAGTGAGGAAATCTCTCCCTAAGGACTACAGCTATATTTTGGAAGAACTTTTGCATGAGAAGGGCGAGGCTTCAAGCAAATCAGCTTATATAGCGAGTATTTTTGACACAATTGTTTCTATTGGCAAGGCAGATGAATTTATCATAGCCCTATGTGAAACGATACAAAGATTGGTCATCGATCGCTTACACTTAGTAGGTGACGTATTCGACAGAGGGCCGGGAGCACAGTTTATATTAGAAACAATTGCACACTACCACAATGTAGATATCCAATGGGGGAACCATGATATACTTTGGATGGGAGCAGCTGCCGGTAACGAGGCTTGTATGGCTTGCGTTATTCGTATTGCGCTTCGATATGCAAACTTAGATACGATTGAGGCGGGGTATGGTATTAATATGCTTCCGTTGGCTCGCTTTGCCATGGATACATATGCAGGGGATCCGTGCAGCGAGTTTCAACCCAAGCTCGGAGATGCTGATGTAACGTATGACGATAAGAGCGTTTACCTGATTAGTCAGATGCACAAGGCCATCTCCATTATTCAGTTCAAATTAGAAGCTCAACTGATTGCAGCGCATCCTGAGTACCACATGGAGTGCCGTAACCTGCTGCACAGGATAAATTTCGAAAAAGGCACTGTTGACCTAACGGGTGCTGCAGCAAATGGGACAAGTGGAGAGTACCCAATGCTCGATATGAACTTTCCTACGGTAGATCCGAAGGATCCCTATAAGCTGACAGATGGAGAGCGGACGGTAGTGGCTAAATTGATGGAGTCCTTTAAGCGTAGCGACAAACTTCGTGAGCATATTGAAGTAATGTATCGCTTAGGTAGCATGTACCTCGTATGCAATGGGAACTTGCTTTTCCATGCCTCTATGCCTCTTGATGCTGATGGCAATTTAAAGGAAGTCACACTGGGCAGAAGCAAATACAAAGGCAAAGCTCTATATGACAAAGTCGATAGTATTATACGGAGTGCCTATTTTGCTCCTCGAGGCTCTGTAGAAAGACGGCGTGCCACTGACTTCATGTGGTACCTATGGTGCGGAGCCGACTCACCTGTATTCGATAAATCTGCAATGACTACCTTTGAACGCTATTTTATCAAAGATAGTGCTACGCACAAAGAAGAGAAGGGACATTACTATAATTTCCGCAAGAATGCAGAAACGGCAGATCTTATTCTTGCCGACTTCGGCCTCTCCGGAGCCGATTGTCACATTATCAACGGACATGTCCCCATTAAGGCAGTTAAAGGTGAAAAGCCGGTGATGGCGGATGGGAAGCTACTTGTGATTGATGGAGGATTTAGTCGCGCATATCAGCCTAGTACAGGAATTGCGGGCTATACATTGATATTCAATTCGCAAGGACTACACCTCGTACAACATGAACCCTTCACTTCAAAGAAACAGGCTATTGAAAATCTTGACGATATACGAAGTGTAACTGTCCTTACAGAGGCTACTTCACACCGCATATTGGTTGCTGACACTGATGTAGGTAAAGAACTTAGAATGCAGGTTGACAACTTGCAAAAGTTGCTAGCTGCTTATAAGATGGGACTTATTAAAGAAAAATTCAATAAGCGCAACAAGTAGGGTTACCGCTAGCGATATAGTATGCGTCGAGTAATAAAGGTATTGTGGTGGATATTTCTTGCCGGATGGCTCTTTGTAGCTATCGTATTCTCTCTAATTGCAATGGGGGTCATTGGCTATATGCCTCACATTGAACAATTACAGAATCCGATAGATAAATATGCCTCCCAGCTTATTTCCTCTGATGGAGTGGTTGTAGGATCCTACGCCCGATCAGGAAGCAATCGCCTTTACACTTCTTACGATGAACTCTCGCCACACCTTGTAAATGCACTCATTGCAACTGAAGATGTACGCTTCAATAAGCATTCGGGGATTGACATGCGCTCAGTGGGAAGAGCATTCGTAAGAACCGGTCTATTGCGACAAAGGAGCGGTGGTGGCGGAAGTACTATCTCACAGCAGCTTGCCAAGCAGCTATACTCCCCGAAGGCAGAAAATATTTTTGAGCGTCTTTTACAAAAACCGATTGAGTGGGTTATTGCATCTCGAATAGAGCGTTACTATACGAAAGAGGAGATTATCAGCCTGTACCTCAATCAGTTTGACTTCCTCTATAACGCAATAGGCATCCGCTCAGCTGCGCAGACCTATTTTGGGAAAACACCGGATCAGCTTAACATACAGGAAGCTGCGACATTGGTAGGAATGTGTAAAAACCCATCCCTATATAATCCTGTTTTGCATAAGACTCCCGAGAAATCCATTGAGCGACGCAATGTGGTCTTTAGGCAAATGCAGAAAGCACGCATGCTTACTAAGCAAGAGGTTGACTCGCTTTGCCGGCTACCCATGGAATTGGATTTTAAAGTACTGAGTCACACAGACGGATTGGCGCCTTACTATAGAGAGCATATTCGTCTGCTCCTTACGGCGAAGAAGCCCAAGCGAAGCGACTATAATCAGTGGACTATAGACCAGTACCCCATAGACTCCGCTGCGTGGGTAAATGATCCCTTATATGGTTGGTGCAATAAGAATAAAAAAGCTGATGGATCAAATTATGACCTCTATAGTGATGGGCTAAAAATATATGCCACCATTAACAGCAAAACGCAACAATACGCAGAAGAGGCCATAAATGAGCATATAGGAGGCTTCCTACAGCCTATCTTTGAGCAAGAAAAGAGAGGTTCTGCTACGGCCCCATACTCTTCTTCCGTTTCCTTAACTGATCGAGAGGAAATGATCCAACGCTCTATGCGACAATCTGATCGTTGGCAACAAATGAAAAAAGAGGGGGCGTCTGAAGCAGCCATTTTAGCTTCATTTAAAGTACCGCATCAGATGCAATTGTGGAGCTGGAAGGGACCGATTGATACCTTGCTAAGCCCGCGAGACTCAATTCTCTACTATAAGGGTCTGCTTCGTGCCGGATTTATGGCGATGAATCCCTTTAATGGGCATGTGCTGGCGTATGTAGGAGGAATTGATTTCCGCACATTTAAGTACGACATGGTCTCTATGGGACGTCGACAAGTCGGCTCTACGATAAAGCCGTTCCTTTATTCACTTTCTATGATAGAGGGCATTACTCCCTGCAATATGGTGCTTCACGAGCCAATCACTCTATACGATGCCAATGGACGGCCCTGGACGCCTCGTAGTGGAGGTGCCAGACGGCAAGGAGAAATGGTATCCATCCGATGGGGATTGCAGAATTCATCTAATTGGGTGACTGCCTATTTAATGAGTCGTACTTCGCCCTTTACATTTGCCAGATTGCTTCGTTCTTTCGGATTTACCGGCTATATCGATCCAGTTGTGGCGTTGGCGACAGGAACGCCCGACGTATCGCTGAGCGAAATGGTTAGCGGATATTCTGCATTTGTGGCTCAGGGTATTAGGGTAGAACCCCTCTTTATCAGCCGCATAGAGGATCAATATGGTAATGTGATTGCATCCTTTGCACCTCGTGTGACTGAAGTACTTCCGGAGGATGCTGCCCTAAAAACACTTGATATGATGCAAGCTGTAGTGAACGGGGGTACTGGAGGGAGACTTCGTTTCCGCTACAAGCTGAATATGCCTTTAGGAGGAAAGACCGGTACAACGCAAAACAATAGCGATGCTTGGTTTATAGGTTTTTCTCCCGAAATAGTAGCGGGTTGCTGGGTAGGAGGAGAAGATCGCTCTATCCATTTCAATTCAACTGCAATGGGGCAAGGAGCTTCTGCTGCACTGCCTGTATTTGCTCTCTTTATGGACAAAGTGTACAAGGATTATACATTGGGTTACTCATCAGATGAATCATTTAAAATTCCACCTAATTATAACCCCTGTGGCTCTGGATATGAAGATGAACCACTGATACCTTATTCTTCTGTAGAAGAAGTTACCTCATTGGATGAGATTGACGATACACAAGAAACAGCAGAATAAGGACTTTGATCGAAAAAACCGAAATCGAAACATTATATATTGAACATTATCTGAGTAAAGAATAGTTAGAAACACAATGGAGAAAAAACGTGTTTACACTTTCGGCAACGGAAAAGCCGAAGGAAGCGCTGACATGAGAGAATTGCTCGGCGGTAAAGGAGCTAATTTAGCTGAGATGAACCTCGTTGGAGTACCGGTTCCTCCCGGTTTTACCATCACTACCGAAGTTTGTACCGAGTATTATACATTAGGGCGCGATGCTGTACAAGAACATTTGACAAAGGAAATTGAGAATGCCATTGCAGGTGTCGAATCTATCATGGGCACTAAGTTTGGCAGTATTGATAATCCATTACTTTTATCTGTGAGAAGTGGTAGCCGTGCTTCTATGCCCGGTATGATGGATACTATCCTCAACTTAGGACTTAATGATGAAGTTGTGATTGGCTTAGCCAAGAAAACGGGTAATGAGCGTTTTTCTTGGGATTCATATCGTCGTTTCATACAAATGTATGGGGATGTCGTATTGGGTCTTAAGCCTACTACAAAAACTGAAATTGATCCTTTTGAGCAGATTATTGAAGATGTAAAAGCTGAGACAGGTGTAACCCTTGATAGCGACCTTACAACAAATGACCTCAAGGAGCTTGTGAAGCGTTTTAAGGAAGCTATCAAAAGCCGTACCGGCAAAGACTTCCCCACAGATCCTTATGAACAATTGTGGGGAGCTATTATGGCAGTATTCAACTCATGGATGAACGAGCGTGCGATCATATACCGTCGCCTCGAGGGCATTCCCGAAGAATGGGGTACAGCCGTCACAGTGCAGGCAATGGTATTTGGGAATATGGGTGAAACATCTGCCACCGGTGTGTGCTTCTCTCGTAATTCGGGTACCGGAGAGAATTTATTCAATGGTGAGTACTTAGTAAATGCTCAAGGCGAAGATGTGGTAGCGGGCATCCGTACTCCGCACGAAATTACTAAAGAGGGTTCTATTCGCCGCGCTAAGAACGAAGGTATTTCAGAAGAAGAGAGAAAGAAAAACTTCCTTTCGTTAGAAGAGACCTTCCCCGAGTTATACCAACAGCTTTTCGACATTCAACATAAGCTGGAGCAACACTATCGCGATATGCAGGATATGGAGTTCACTATCCAAGAAGGCAAACTCTGGTTCCTCCAAACACGTAATGGGAAGCGTACCGGTAAGGCCATGGTAAAGATCGCCATGGATTTCTTAGCAGAAGGCTTGATCACAGAGGAAGAAGCAATTATGCGTATTGAGCCCAATAAACTTGATGAACTACTACACCCAGTATTCAACAAGGAGGCTCTAAAAAAAGCGGTAGCTATCACAAAGGGACTACCTGCTTCTCCGGGTGCCGCAACCGGTAAGGTTGTTTTCTTTGCCGACGATGCTGCTACCTATAGCCACAATGGAGACCCTGTTATCCTGGTTCGCTTGGAGACTTCTCCTGAGGATTTGCAAGGAATGACGGTGTCGGAAGGTATTGTAACGGCTCGTGGCGGAATGACTTCACACGCTGCTGTAGTCGCTCGCGGTATGGGCAAATGCTGTATTACGGGCTGTAGCGAAATGGTTGTCAACTATGAGAAGCGTACATTCAAAGTTGGTGATCGCACTTTCCACGAAGGTGATTTCATCTCTATCAATGGGTTTACCGGTGAGGTATTTGAAGGCAAGATAGAAACGGAAGCTGCCCGATTGGACGAGGACTTATCCAAGCTCCTTAAACTGGCTGACAGCAAGGCACGCCTCAAAGTACGTGCTAATGCCGACACTCCACACGATGCTACTACGGCACGCGACTTAGGTGCTGTGGGTATTGGGCTTTGCCGTACGGAGCACATGTTCTTCGAAGAAGCTAAGATTAAAGCAATGCGTGAAATGATCTTAGCCAAGGATCAAGAGGGCCGTATAAAGGCTTTGGCTAAAATACTTCCTTTCCAGAAGAAAGACTTCTACGAGATCTTCAAAGCTATGGACGGACTGCCTGTAACCGTTCGTTTGCTTGACCCACCTCTCCACGAATTTGTACCTCATGATATAAAGAGCCAGAAAATCATGGCAGATGACATGGGCATTGACGTAGAAGAGGTTATTGAGCGCGTAGGTAAGTTGAGTGAACAGAATCCTATGCTGGGTCACCGTGGCTGTCGCTTGGGGAACACATTCCCTGAAATAACGCACATGCAGACCGTTGCTATCATGAGTGCCTGCTGTCAACTCACGAAGGAGGGATACACTACCCTACCCGAAATTATGGTACCGCTCGTTGGTATTCTTTATGAATTTAAGGAGCAAGAGGCTGTTATTCGTGCTGCCGCTGAAGAAGTGTTCAAGGAGTATGGAGTTCGTATTGACTATAAGGTAGGTACGATGATTGAGATTCCTCGTGCTGCTCTCACGGCAAACCGTATTGCATCGAGCGCTGAATTCTTCTCCTTCGGTACGAACGACCTTACGCAGATGACTTTCGGCTACTCGCGTGACGATATAGCTAGCTTCTTGCCAACCTACTTAGAGAAGAAGATCTTGAAGGTAGACCCCTTCCAAGTACTTGATCAAAAGGGAGTAGGACAGCTAATCAAGATTGCCACCGAGAGAGGTCGCGAGATTCGGCCGGAGCTTAAGATCGGTATTTGCGGAGAACATGGAGGAGATCCCTCCAGCGTTAAGTTCTGCCATCGTGTAGGACTTAACTATGTAAGCTGCTCTCCGTTCCGTGTGCCTATTGCTCGCATGGCTGCTGCACAAGCAGCTCTTGAAGAATAGAACACGAGCCAAATAAACCAATGTCGGGCTGTAGTAACTCAATGTTATTGCAGCCCGATTTTATTTGGTCTTCACTATATGCTTCTTTGCGAATTCCTTTGAAGTCACCTACTAAGGAGAGAGCATAAAAAAATATATAATAGCACTTCAGAAGGGGAAGTACTACAAAGCCGTCCTATTAAGATGGATTGAATAAGGTAACTTTGTCTGCTAAAAGAAGCTACTAATAGCATGAAGCATAACATAGAGGAGGAGAAAAAGGTAGTGGAGTATATGATACGTCTCTACTGCTCTAAGAAGGAGGGGCATCGTGAACTCTGTCCGGAGTGTCGTCAGCTTCTCGCCTACGCATCTAACCAGCTTGACCATTGTCGTTTTGCTTCCCTCAAGCCGACTTGTAGAAAGTGCCCTATACACTGCTATCGTCCAGAAATGAAAGCACGCATTCGCACTATAATGAGGTGGGCTGGACCTCGGATGCTCTTTTACCACCCAATAGCAGCTATCAGACACGTTATACGGGAGCTTTGAAAATAAGTACCTTCGACATCCCATACAACGGCCAGGACAATGACGAGTACGAAAAGATGCAGTTCTACTACCAATCCTGATCACCTAGGTAGCAGTAGCTATATCACCGACCTCGATGGCGAGGTGTCGCAGCACATCGGGTATGTGCCGTTTGGTGAGGTGTTCATAGAAGAGCGTAACAACATATGGAACACTCCTTACCTCTTCAACGCTAAGGAGTTTGACGAGGAGACGGGTATGTACTACTATGGGGCAAGGTACTATGAGCCGAGGTTGAGTCTGTGGATGAGCGTGAACCCGATCTCTAATTATGACCCACGAAATGAAGAAAATAAACTTCTCTAAACCTGTCACTTAATTTTGATTAGATGCCTAAATAATAATGATAGAAAGCATTATAGATTCACATATAACAGAGCAACTATATAAAATATATAGTTTAGACATTGACGGTTTTGTCAATAACCAGAAACAAGTCAAAACTTTGAATTTTGAATATGAATGGCCTGTTGTTGATTTTTTAGAGCCTGTTTTTATGCCTTTGTTCCAAAACATAGACTCCAACTTTATCTACTTAACAAAAGGGTATAATATAACAAAAGATGAAATCTATTCTAAATTTTCAAGGAAAGATTTTATAGAGTTCATGAGAGGTAACAAGACTTATACTCCACAAGGGCGAAGCAAGGAAAGTATTGACACTTATTACATGATAGGCCTAACTATTTTTGACGAAACGTTCGAATGGTTAATTCATAATAATGTTGACGTGGGGTATTTAACCTTTTCTTTTCAAATTAAGAAATTCAACAATGAGAAAATACTAAATTTACTCACGAACAACAAGTGGTTTGTGCGTGATGATAATTATTGAGGATGGTAGTGGTGCCATCGAGTATTACTACGGCAAGATGGTTATTTCCAAGAGTGGACTGATCGTTTTTTTTGCCCGACATTCAGCTTATAGCTGCGAAGATCTACCAAGTGACAAATTGGGTGCAGAATTTGGAGCAAATTATTTTAATCCCGAAAGCGAACTCTCTTTGGGAGAGCAGTTGTATAATTATTTGCAGGGATTGGGAGCTACTATGCCCGAAAAAGCATCTAACTATAAAGATTTACCTCAGAAAGAACCCCAAAAAACTCCTTCACGCATCAACAAAACAACAATTCCTGTCTATACAAAGAACAATCCATAAAATGAAAAAGAAAATTTTCGCCATAACAACAATAGCTATGCTTCTTCTCTTTATCTTATTCTTTATTTTTAAAGATGAGAGAGAAAAGGAATTGACTGACAAAGGCGATCAGATTATTGAGAAAATAGAAACATTTAGACAGGAACATCATAAGATTCCTAAAACTCTAAGCGAAATTGGTTTTACTAATGGCGATGGAGCAAATATGTTATTTTATGATGTTTATAATGACACGACCTTTACATTATCATTTATCATGTCTATGGATTACAATAAAACGTATTATTCGGATGTCAAACAATGGGAATATGGATATCGCGAATTAAAATTAAACTAAGGATACAAACTGGAGTGATTATTAAAACATACGTCATAGATAAAAAATGCAGCATATTGCTTGGGTAATGCTCCAAAATGGGGGTTGTTAGAATAACTGCCTGAAAATCAGCTTGATTTAAATAATTGGACGCAAAGGTGGAGATTAACTCTCTGCGTTTTGCTATCTTTTGCAGCAAAAAAAACAAATAAAGGATGGTCTTACGAAAACGCTTTGGGACTTTATCCTCCAGATTGGGAGTTGAGTTTCTATGTCCGCATTGCTACTCAAACAATATTATTAAAAGTGGTACAGGTAAACAACGCTACCGATGCAAACATTACTAGACGCATTTTATTACCGATTACACATAATAAAGCCTATCTTCCTAACATTGATAACTGACCAAAGAGGGATTGGGCAATCGTAGCACGGTACTAACGTTGGGTATTATGATTTAAATGAAAACATCAGTATTAAATATAATAATGAAGAATCTAATTCTCCCAGATAAATTCACAAAAAAAGGGCGATTAGCATACTATATAGTGTCTCATAAGACAGGATTAGTAGTTTTAGTTGGGCTATATTTAGATAATTCTATAGACTCTACATCATTCATAGTTTACTATTTTGTTCAATGTCTTTATGAACCATTTGGTGCTTTAAACTTTAGTTTGGGTGAGAGAATAGATACTTATTGGAGTATAGATAGTACGTCAGAACTACAGAAAAGGATAAACGAAATTGCCAATTTAGACGAATTGAATACATTTGATGATTTTTTGATGTTTCTAAACAACCATCCTTTCTATGGAGATAAACTTAGTCGTGACAGCTACTTGGCATTGACTTACTTTATTTTAGGTCATTATGATAAGTCGTTGTTTTATTTAGATGAGATAATATCAACAGAAAGGGATGTTAATTTCAATTCTTGCTCTAAAGAAGTAAAGAACGCTCAACTTATAAAAAGCTTCATAATTGATAGAGATTATGATAAAGGGATATCACAACTCCTGCAGTGACAAAGTCAAACAATAAAAGACCTTGGACTAAAAATTTGTAATGGGTAATGCAGCGTATGGGAGTTATCAGAAGAACCACCTGATAATCAATTTGATTCTAAATAATTAGTTATAACGACTATTCTCGAGGTTCACAAAGACCATATGCAGTTTCTCAGGTTAGGATATCAAAAACCTCAAATAGAAGAAAGGGACGCAGATGAAAACCATTTTGTCAAAAACTATTTTATTGACATTTGTCATACTATTATCTTGTAACATGGATGCTCAGTGCATACCAGACAGTAGCCTGTATAGCCATATAACATATATAGATGGAAAATATGAGCGAGAAATAGAATGTATATTTCAAGGGATAGGTAGAAACCCTTTGGACGGAGACACGCTAGGGATAGCTTCTGCTATAAAAAAAGAGATAAAAGAGATTCCCAAAAGTTCAGTTTCGTTTGTTTACAAGGGTGAGAATTATTACATCAGTATAAAAAACGAGTGTGACACTAGGAGAATTTCCTATGGTGAAAGGATAAGGATGAGAATTGTCTTTTTTGAAGGAATAAAGCAACCATATAGTTTTATACATCCTTTTGCCATCATAACAAAAATAGAGTTATGTCATCCCCGAAATAGAAATAACAAAGTAGTGAAATAATCTCCATAATGCTCCAGATTGGGAGTTGTTAAAACAATTATGTGATTACCAATCTTTTTTTAGATGGGTTTAGTGTATAAAACTGATCACTAGCAACTACTACCATTTGTAAAATAACCGCTACCAAAGAGTTAATAACTCAATGATAGCGGTTATTTTGATATTTATGAGGGGTTGAAACGGTCAATACAAAAGGAGGTTTTTCTGAATTCCGAGTTTGGACACACCCTCTTCGTTTACTACTAAATAGGGACATTCTGTAAATTCCTAAATTGTTTGTCAGTGTGATATATTATTTGTACCATAAGCTAGCGCTTTGAATAAAAAACAAATAAGCTCTTCAATGTACTGAAGAGCTTATTTATTTCATAAGAAAATCTATTTTAGTGACCGACGCGGGATTCAAACCCACAACCTTTTGATCCGTAGTCAAATGCTCTATTCAGTTGAGCTAGTCGGCCATTGCGTTTGCAAAGGTACAAATAAAATGTACAATTACAATACCTCTCACCTTTTCTTGGAGCCGAAGGCCGGACTCGAACCGGCGACCTACTCATTACGAATGAGTTGCTCTACCAACTGAGCTATTTCGGCAACCTCACTACCCCATAATACCCCCGCTGAGGATAATCACATTTGTGAGTAGCGACTGCAAAGGTACTAAAAAAAATGAATCCACAAGAGACTCAAGATTCTCTTCTCCCGTTTGTCACTGCTCTACAGTTTTCGAAAGAGGGTTCTATTCAAGGAGAGAAAGTTCTATTCAATACCCAAAAACGTCTATATCTTTCGATCCAGAGATACTAATGTATTAAACGAAAGATACAGATGTTTTAATCCAAACTTATAGTTGTTTTGACTGGCTATAAAACTATATTATCTCGGTCCTACCCCTGAAGCGATTTCATTTACTCATCGGAAATAGAGTTTTCCTCGGTGGCGGTAAGCTCCCACATTCACTGAATAAAGTTGATATTATAATACAAAGTTACTACAAAAAAGTGAAATGCGGAAAGATATAGTGATAGAATTGAGTTACAAGGGTTTTAGTTGAAGTGGCGATAATTCGTGAAGCCATTA
>QWCK01001997.1_pt1 | contig 27301 bp, 27 predicted proteins | sample 1972571 | NCBI WGS metagenome assembly QWCK01 (sample SAMN09866710, study PRJNA288562) | Human gut metagenome isolate term2_stool, whole genome shotgun sequencing... | isolation source: gut | host: Homo sapiens | place: USA: California | reverse complement strand
ATAATAGAAATATTTTTCTAAACATTATTATGTTCCTCCTTTTTCGTTCCTATATATAGGAAATTATATTCTTTTTATTTATTATTGTCAATTATTTTTTATCTTCTTAAACACTATTATAAATAATTAAAATATTATTACACTTTACTTTGTTTTCAAAGCACACTAATCTTTTATTAATAATTAATTTTACTCAAATAAAGCCCCTCTGCCTCAACAAGATTTTTCTTATATTCTCTTGTAAAATCATTGAGCATAAGTCTTATATGATTTTCTGGCAACCTTCCATAATATATTTCAAGTGCAGTTCCAACCATTATTCTAACCTGTGATTTTAAAAACGCACTTCCTCTAATATATATTCTAATCTTACTCTCTCCAAAATATTTTACTTCTATTTGATAAATCTCTCTTATAGTTACTTTACTTACACAATCATTTAATCTAAAATTTTTAAAATCATGTACTCCAACAAAATCAGAAAATATTTTTTCTAATTTTTCTGCATTAATTTTTTCCTTTACAAATTTACAATATCTTGCTTCAAAAGGATTTTTTGCCCAAGATATAATATAGACATATTCTCTCATTTTAGCATTGTGTCTTGCATTAAAATTTTCATCAACTTCCTCAACTGATAATATATCTATGTCATTTGGTAAAGCCCTTGTTAAAAGGTACTTATATTTTTCTATTGGAATAGTAGAAGAAGTATAGAAATTAGAAACTTGATGATTAGCATGAACTCCCCTATCAGTCCTACCAGCAGATATTAAATTTATTTCTTCTTTTGTAACAATTCTTAAAATTTTTTCAATCTCACCTTGAACTGTTATTTTATTAGGTTGCCTTTGAAACCCATAATACCTACTCCCATCATATCTGAACTCAATTTTTATATTCTTTCTTCCCATACCCTCTCCAAATTTTTAAGATTTATTGAAAAATAGATAAAAATTTTTATCTTATATAAAGTGAGTTTTTCTTGAAAACAAAACTAAATAATTCTTTAATAAAACTGCTGCGATGTCCATTATTGTTGAGGGAGCATTTTGGAGCTCACGAAACACTAATGGCTATCAAGCAGTTCTATATAATACTAAAAATATTTAATGCTCTCATTTCAAGAAAAACTATTTTTATACTATACTTATAAAATTTTTATCTTATTCATTGAATGTTCAAAAATTTCCATCATCTTTTTCTTCATTTCATCTCTATCACATATTCTACAACCAGAGGCATGTTTATGCCCTCCACCTGAATATCCTACTATCATACCTAGCTTCTTAGCAATATCGCTCACATCTATATCATTTTTACTTCTAAAAGATACTGTCCCATATACATTTAAAAAAGCTACTACTTCATAATCTAATTTTTTATCAAACAAAATCTTATCTGCAATTATTGATTGATAATCTCCATCTATCCCATAAATTATACCTAATTTATATCCTTTGTAATCAAAATCACTTATCACCCTTTTAGCAAAATCAAATAAATTATCAATTTTTAGATTGTATGCCTCATCTAAAAGAAAAAAATAATTAAAAATCTCTTCTGTATAATTTTCAGAATTTAATTTTTTAGTAATAAAATTATAGAAAGCTCCTGCACCTAAAATTTTTTCTGCTGAATTGATTGATAAAGCTCTCCTTTTTAATAAAAGTTCCTTTTGACTATTTCCTAAATTTTTCCAAGTAAATATATCCCAACAAGAAGCAGCTTCTGCAAGAGGCTCTAATTTTTCATACATTTTCTTATAAACTTCACTCTTTTCTATTAAGGGTTTAAACCATTCCAATGTTAAATATGCTGCACTTAATTTGTCATTCCAATAAAAATATATATCATCACAACAACATTCGTCTTTGTACATTGTTGGATTATTTGTTAAATGATGATCTATATTTATAACATTGGTATATGCTAAATACTTCATTTTCAACCATTCTACACTCGGAATAGGTCTATCTAAAATGTATATCCTATCCTTTGAACCAAAAGATGCATACTTACAGATATAATCAAAAGTTTTATCTGTCTGTTCCAAAGTAACATCCATACTACTCATAATTAAAAAAGTTTTATTTTTATTCTGTAACTCTTCAAAAGCCTTAACTATCATAGCTGAAACCAGACCATCTGCATCTCCATGAGTTAAAATAATAACCTTTGGTGCTTCTTCTGATTTTAACCTTGTATCACATAAAATATCAGCCATTTTTTATTTCCTTCCTAGTAATTTAACTTGTTAATTATAACACAATATCCTATTTAACACCATAGAAAAAAGAAAAGGTAAAAGATTTTCTCTTCTACCTTTTATAAAAATATGCTTTACTTAATAATGATTTGCACAAGCAACTATTGTTATTTGAGTATCTGATATTTTATAAACTAATCTATTTTTATAATCAATTCTTCTACTCCAATAACCACTTAATTCATGTTGTAAAGGTTCTGGTTTTCCTATTCCTTCATTACCATTTCTTTTGATATCCTTAATAAGTGTATTTATCTTTTTTACAAGTCTTTTATCTTTCTCTTGTAATTCTTCATATTGTTCCCAAGCAAAATCAGTCCAAGTCAATAACATTAATCCACCTCTATTAAATCATGTTCTTTAACATTACCCTTTTCAGCTTCTTTTATACTTTCTACAAGTCTTTGATAATATTTAAGATTTGATCTTATATAAAGGTTTTCCATAAGATTGTTATATTCTTCTTCACTCATTAAAACAACATTTTCATTATTTTTTCTTGTAATAATTATAGTTTCATAGTCTTTTGTTGCCTTATCACAATAAGTTTTTAAATTATTTCTAACCTCTGAATAATTTGTTGCTATCATAAGAAACCCTCCTTTTGAATCTTTATTTTAATTTATTGTACAACATCTTGTTAAAAAAGTCAATTTTTAAAATAATATTAAAGAGAAGACTAGCAACAGCCAGTCTTCTCAAATCTCTCTATTTCTTATTCTTTTGATTTTCTAAAAATTGAACTCCTAAATCAGGAAAATCTGTAAATACTCCTGTTGCTCCAGCCTTATTTAATAGAGCATCATACATTTGATTAACATCTGTAAAAAAATCAGGTAAAGCATCTTTTCTTACAGTATAAGGGTGTAATTCCATTTTAGTAGTTGCTATATCTTTTACCATAGGAGTATAAACTATATTTCCAACCTTTGAATTTTTATCATCAATTAACATATACCAACCTGGTCCAACTCCATCAGCATATTTAGCAATTTCTTTCATTGCACCTTCTTTAAACATCCAATCATAATCATAGTTTACCCATTTACCATTTTTATCTTTTTCTTCTGTTTCATGCCAATCATTGTATGCTATAAGTTGCACTAATTTTAAGTCCATTCCCATTTTTGGCATAAGTTCTGTTTTAATTCTTTTTAATTCATTGTAATCAAATGTTTGTAAGTAAACCATATCTGATTTTTTAGTATATCCATATTTTTTCAAAACTTCAAGAGTTGCTTTTGCAATATCTTTTCCATTTTGATGATGGAACCAAGGTGCTTTAATTTCAGGATAAATTCCAATTTTTTTACCAGTTGATTTTTCTAATCCTTGGATAAATTCAATTTCTTCTTCAAAAGTATGTAATCTGAAATTTGATTTCCAAAGAGGGAAACGATTAGGATAAACAGCTACTTGTTTTCCATCTTTTGTAGTAAAATTTTCTGTCATTTCTAATGTTTGTAGCTCTGGCCAAGTAAAATCAATTACATAGTATCTTCCATCTGCTCTTTTTCTATTTGGAAATTTTTTAGCAACATCTGTCAAACCATCTAGGAAATGGTCATGTATTACTATTAATTTCCCATCCTTAGACATAGCTAAATCTTGTTCAAGATAATCTGCTTGTTGAGCAAATGCCAGTGCTTTTGATTCCAAAGTGTGTTCTGGTAAATAGCCTGATGCTCCTCTATGGGCAATAATTATTTTTCCATTGTGAGCAGCAAATAAAACCGTACTTGATAAAATTCCTAACAAAACTAAACAACTTTTTAACTTCATTTATTACTACCTCCTTAAAAATATGTTAATTTCATTTTTTATTTCTTTTCTTCTAGTGCTTTTACTCTTTTTAAAAGTTCTGGTAATTTTTTCATAGCAACTCTTATTTTCATATCTTCTCTATGATCAACTAATGGGTGTCCTGATAGTATCTTATTAGCTTTAACATTTCCTGCTATTCCAGATTGAGCTCCTATCATAGTGTTGTCTCCAATTTCAAGATGTCCTGCTACTCCAACTTGTCCTGCCAAAGTAACATTATTTCCTATTATTGTACTTCCTGCTATTCCGACTTGTGATATTATTAAACAATTTTCTCCTATAATATCATTATGAGCTATTTGTACTAAATTATCAATCTTTGTATATTTTTTTATAATAGTATCTCCTATAGTCCCTCTATCAATAGTTGTATTTGCTCCAATTTCAACTTCATCTTCAATTATAACAGTGCCTATTTGGTCAATCTTAGTATTATTTCCATTTACTTTTACAAAACCAAAACCATCAGAGCCTATTACTGCCCCTGGTTGTATCACACAATTTTTTCCAATTTCTACAAATTCTCTTATACTTACATTGGAATAAATTACTGTTCCTTCTCCAATTATAGCTCCTTCTCCAATAGTTACATTAGGGAAAATTTTTACATTATTCCCAATAACTACATCATGTCCTATATATACATTAGGAGCAATATCAACATTGTCACCAATTTTAGCAGTATCTTCTCTCATCTTTTCAATTTTCTTTAAAGTTCTACTAAAAAAATGCAAAAGTTTTGGCATTATTACTCTTGGACTATCTTTTACAACTATATAACCTTTTCCTTCTATCAATGGCAAATCAATATCTGGGACTATAATTACTTTTGCTTTTGTTTGAGCTAAATTTTTTAAAAATTTCTCATCTGCTGCAAATGTTAAACTCTTCTCATCTGAATGAAAAAAAGGAGAAAGTTTAGAAACCTTTTCTATAACCTCTCCTTTATATTCAGCATTAAGAAGAGTTATGATATCATTTACTCTATATTCCATAACTCTTCCTCCTCATAATTTTTTTTATTATTTTAATGCTTCCATTTCTTTTATTACTCTGTCTGTTATATCTTCTCCACCAACTTTTAATGCTTCTGCTTCAAAAATATAATCATATTTTCCATCTGCTGCAACTTTTTTAACAGCCTTTACATATACTGTTTCAATTCTTTTTAACTTAGCCATTTGATCTTTATTTAACTTATCTTGTGATGAGTTTAAGAAAGATTGAAAATCTTTAGATTTTTTTTCAAATGCTTTCTTTTCAGCATCTGTTAATTTATCTCCCTTAGCTTGTAATGCAACATATTCTTTTTGTAGTGCAACTTCTTTTTGTCTAGCTTCATTTTCTACTTTTTTAGCTTGACTTTCTAAAGATTGTTGAGCCTTTTTAGTTTCAGAGAATTGAAAGAAAGCTCTTTGGCTATCTACTACTCCTACTTTTTCTGCAAATGCTGATGTTGCTAATAACACACTTGCTATTAATAATAATTTTTTCATTACTTTTTACCTCCAAATTTATATAAATATATATTGATTATTAGAATGATTGTCCCATATTGAAGTAGAATTTCATTCCATCATCATCCATCTTATGTCCTACTGGCCAACCAAAGTCAAATCTTAATGGTCCAATTGGTGTATTAAGTCTAATTCCAACCCCAGCAGTTGTTCCTATATTATGACCAAAATGATCATTGTCTCTTGTGTAACTAGGATCTCTTCCATTTTGTTTCCATGCTCTACCTGCATCTGCAAATACAACAAAACCTATAATATCATTAATTTGAGTTCTGTTTTCAATAGTTGCTACAAGTTTTTGACTTCCTTTAAAGAAACCTCCATCATATCCTCTTAGTGAATTTCCTCCACCAACCCAGAATTTTTGGCTTTCTTTTGTACTATTAGAAGCTATTCCACCTACAACTTTGTAAGCAAATGTATTATTTTTAAATAATCCTCTGTGATATGTTCTTAATTCTAAAGTAACATTTCCAAAGTTTCCTGATTTATATCCACCTGCATGTCCACCTTCAACTTGGAATTTTCCATATACACCAGATGTAGGATTTAGATAATTATTTCTTGTATCATAACTAATGTAAGGATAAACACTCCATAACCAATATTTATCATCCACACCTTCTATTTCCTTCCATCTACCTTTTTCTTGATAATACCATTTACCATTATTTGCTTTTCTAAATTTTCCACTTTCATGTTTTTCTTTTATATATTCAGCCTTTGTTCCTATACTAAGTCTGAAATTTTTACCTAAACCTTTACCTATATTAACTTTGAAGCCTACTGTATCTATTTCATGAAATAACTCACTATCTTCATCACCATAACTAGTCTTGTAAGCTCCCCAACCCCAAGATACTCTATCAGTATCTTTTATCCAAGGATCATAGAAGTCTAAGGCAAAACCTGTATAATCTTTATTTGATTTTTCAAATGTGAAACCAAATTCTTGATTTTTACCTCTCCAGTTACTATCTTTTAATGATAAAGTGCCCATAAGTCCTGTTTCAGAACCATAAGCAACTCCACCTTGTAATTCAGCAGTTCTATCTTCATCTATTAAAAGTATTAAATCTATTCCTTCTGGATCTCCTGGAACTGATCTAGCTTCATATTTAACATTTTTGAATATTCCTAATCTCATTAAATTATCAACTGTTGCATCATACTCTTTAACATTAAATATCTTTCCTGGTTGTATTTCTATTTCTCTGTCTATAACATAATCTTTTGTTTTCAAAACATCATCATTAGGTGTTCTTCTGTTTCCCTTTTGTTTTGTTACCATCTTTTTAACTTCAATTTTTCTTACAATACCTTCAACTATTGAAATATGTAAAGTTCCATTTTCATCAGTTGACATATCTGTAATATTTACCAAAGTGTACCCTTGTGCTTGATACAACCCTAAAATTTTGTCTCTATCTTCTCTTAGATTATTATAGTTTTGCACTGAACCAGGTTTAGTAGTCAATGCTGACATAATAGTACTTGTTGGTATAGTGTGATTTCCTGTGATCACTATATTTTTTACTATTTGATTTTCAACTACTTCAAATGATAAAGCCATCTTTCCATTTGCTACTTGTGCATCTGGTTTAACTTCTGAAAATTTTCCAGTAGCCAATAATCTTCTTTGAGCATCTTCAACTCTACTTCTTGAAAAATACTCCCCTGCTTTTAATTGTGTAATATCTAAAAGTTCTGATGTAGTAACTCTTTTGTTACCAATAAATTTTACTGATGAGATTACAATTGATTTATCTGTATCTTCTCTCAGTGTATTTACTGCAACACCTTTTTCTTTCAATAAGTCTACAACATTTTCTTTTTCAACAACATCTACAACTATTCTTACTCCACCATCATAAGAAGTCGGTTGAAGAACTACATCTTCAAAATAACCTGTTTCTTTTAAAGCATTGAAGTCAGCTAACAAAGCCTCTGTTGAAAACTTTGCTCCCTCTTTTAGCTTTAAAGTATTCTTTATTAAGCTAGCTGGGACTTGCTGGTTATTTACAACCTCAATGCTCTTAATTGGTAAGTTGACCATCGTTGAGAATGATGTTAAACTAATTACAAACAAGAATGTAATTAATATTTTTTTCATCTCAAACTCCTCCATTTTATTAATATAATAACCTACTTACATTATAATATCACATTTATTAATATTTTTAAAGCTAAAAAGAAAATATTTCTGAAAAATCTCTATATCTTTTTCTAAACTTAAATCCTATATGATAGTTAGGCTTTCTATAGTCTTTGTTTTCATCTGTTCTATATTTGTCTGGTACAGTTCCAACTCCAATTTCTATTGTCTTACTGTCATCAACTTTATATTCCAGTCCTACATCATATTCTCTGACTTTACTATCAACCTTCATTGTTTGATTTTTTATTACATCTTTTCCAGTTCCTATAATTCTTACATTAGCTTTCCAGAATAATTTATCTTTATAGATATTATCCTTAGCTTCCAATTTAACATTAACATTATATATTTCAGGGTTTATGCCTCTATTGTCTGTAACTCCATCTCTTCTATTTACAACATTATCATCATCATTGTATATCTTTACTTCTGGTCTTATTACAAATTTTGTTAAATTAAGTTTTCTTTTTATATACCTTGTTGTACTTCCAAAAACTATCTGTCCTATTTGTCCAGCAATTAGATTTTTCATAAATGTTATAAATATTTCACTACCATCTCCATAAGAATATATGTGTTCATCTGCATTTGGATTTACTATCAATGCAGATAAATCTCCTCCAACCTTAGCAGTTTTAGATGATATTTCATATCTTAATTGATTTAATTTCCCCATAGTGCTAAATCTGTATTCTTCATCATCCATCTCTATTCTGCTTTCAAAGAAAATATTTGGGTTAATCTCTGGCAAAGCAACATTTTCATTGAACACAGAAAGGGCTCTGTCAACTTGGAATTCATTAGTACCTACATAAAAATAACCATCTTTAATTTCTGTTTCTCCTGTTAGATAATATTTTCCTTTTTTTCCATTTAAGTTAAGGTCAATATATAGTTTACCGTAAACTTCTGGAACTACTATATTAAAATTATCCATATCAATAAGTATAGGCTTTTCTGTTTTAACAATAAAATCTATTGGCATTAATTTATTTAAAATTTTCTTTATCTCCTCAGTTTTTTCCTTAGCTTTCCTAGAATCTTTGTCCTCTTCTTTAGTTTGAGGTACATCTGTTCTTACTCTTCTAAGTTGTTCCTTTAAAAGTGAGAAGAAATCTCTATAATAATTATTAGGAATATCATAAATTGTTGCATCTTTTATAATTAAATTACCATAGACTTCTTCATTAGTGGCTGTTATTTCTGTGCTTCCACTTATTTTTATTACTTCTGGATAAACATAATAAAAACTATCCATTTTTAAATGCAATTTATAAGGTAAAGTCCTTATTAAATCTTCTTTATCCAGCTTTGAAATATTTGCTAAATCTACAAAACCATCTATAACTAATGGTGAGTTATTCAAAGAAGCTCTTAATTCACCCACATCAATTTTTCTTTCACCAAAGTTTATAGGTCCACTAAAATTTGAAAGTTTTAATTTCGCTTTTGTTGACGCTAAACTTATATTTTCAAGATTTATATAACCTTTTTCAGTTTTTTCATTTAATTCAATATTTAAAGCTATTTTACCCTTAGCATTTTCTATCCCATAAGGAGTTAAGAAAGATTGAAATTTAGAAACGTCAATCTTACCATTAGACTTTACTACAACATTATAAGTTTTATTTTTTATATCATAATATCCATTTCCTACTATTAAATTTTTATAGACATCCAAATTTAACCTATTTAAAGTAGCCTTTTCTTTATCTCCTGTTAAATCTAATAAAACATCATTGATTTTAAAATTCTTTATACTTACCCTAGATGAAGAAATATTTAATTTATATTTTGGATTATCTATTGTTCCATTTATTATAAGATCAGTATTTACAATACCTCTTATATCAGGATTAGATAAGATATTTTGTAATTTTGCTAAATCTATTTGTTTATGTTTATTTTTTATATCTAAAGTTTTTTCTTTTAAATTAACTTCTCCTGTTAATCCTAATATATCCCCATATTTTCTATCAATAATATCTAAATCTTTAATTGAAGCAACTCCATCTGAATAATTATCTGCATTGTATTCTATGTCATAGGCTAAATCTGGTAAATTTTTTTCAAAATTAGTAGCTCTTCCTTTGGCAATAGCCTTTATTTTCCCTGCTACTCCCTTAACATCTACCTGACCATAAAGTATATAACCTAGATCCTTTCCTCCATAGTATTTTTCTAAATGTTTTTCACTTAGTGAGGCTTTTAAATCTAATTTTTTATCTTTTATATTATATTGTCCTGTTATAAGGTTATTATCTAAATTAATTCCATCTATATTGACCTTATCTCCTTTTACACTTACTTTTCCAGTTACTTTTACAAAATCTTTACTAGGTAAAGTTACTATTGTACTTCCTAAATCAATATTCCCTTGTGGATTTTTTATATCTCCCTGTATATTAGCTTTAAAATTTTCTAAAATGAACTCCACTTTATCTAAATACACATCTTTATTAGTCAATCTATTTATGGAAACATTACTATTAATTTTTTGACTATTAACATTATAATCTGCTTTTAAAGAGATTAAATTATTAGAAAAATCTTTAATTTTAACTTGATTTCCAAAATAATTTACAACAAGATTAAAGTTTTCAAATTTATATTTATCATAACCTATTGAAGCTATTTTAGTATTCAAATTTGCTTCTATATCTTTTCCAACTTTTTTAAAATTATAAGTTCCATTTATTTTTTCAATTTTTCCAATATATTCAAGACTTAAATTTTCTATATTTCCTTGTGAAGTCAAAATATTTTTCTTATTTTCTATCTTCCCTTTTCCATCAAAAGACAGGATTAAGTCATTTTCTTTAACCTTTCTTTTAATTGAAGTAGCTTTTCCTTCATAATTTAAACTAAATTCTCCATTATCTAAATTAGCATTTCCCTTTGCAATAAAAGTATTATTTTTATTTGACTTATCTGCTAATTTCAATTCTTTGATTTCAATTTTATTATCTTTGGCAGTGAAATCTAAATAATTTCCAGTATGATAAATTTCAAATGGTATTTTTCCCTTTCCATCTGTCAATTTCTTCTTATCTACATCATAATTTATTGTAAATTTATTTCCATAAATTTTAGCTAATTTTTTATCCTTTTGATAATCCATATTAAAATCAACAATATTTGAGTCAATATTGGCTTTTAAAATATCTTTTTGATTTTCTATTTTTCCTCTTATATTAATATCTGGTATTATATTATCTTTAACTGGTGATTTTAAAGCTAAGATAATATCTGTATTAGTCTTTTGGTTTTCCACACTTAATGCTATATTTTCAGTTATACCCTTAATCTTAGTTAAAATTCTAGCACTAAGATTATTTTTACCAGCCTTTGAACTTATATATAAATTAAAATCATTTAGCTCTATTCCTTTAAATTCAGAATTATTTGGCTTCATAGTTGTTTTTATACTTAAACCTCTATTATCTGAATAATGAACTATTGTCTTTATATCTTCAATATTTATATTTTTTAAATCCAATTTTTTTTCTCTTATAGGGATAATCTTATTTAAAATGTTTTCATCAACTCTATCAAAATTTATCACTGAATTTAATTCTTCATCTTTATAAGTTAAAGAGAAATCCTTATTTGTTCCAAATATATTTAATCCTAAATTTGCTTCACCATCTCTACCATTAAATTTACCAGATAACTTGATATTTTTAATATCAGTATCTACATCATCATATCTAAAAAAATCTGATATTATATCTAAATTTCCAATTATATTAGTATTTTTCATTGTTTTATCAGTCTTTAAAAATAAATCAGAAGTTATGTTTACATCTGAAAAATGTAGTTTCTTATTATTTGCAGGACTTTTTAATAAATCTTTATCAAGTAAAAATTTGTCTATTTTTAATTTTGCTTGTAAAGAAGCTAATTTATCATTACTTTCATCTTTAAAAAGAGTTTTTAATTCTATATTTTTATCCTTTATATCAATATCTGCTGTTTCAACTAATTTTTCTTTACTTGCTGTTACAATAGCATTAATATTTTCTATTTTTCTTTCAAGTTTAGTAGGAAAAGTGTAGTCTTCATAATTTACTTCTACATTGGAAGCTACTATTTTATCAATCGGATTTTTTGGCTTTTCCTCACTTTTTGTTTTAGATAATTTTGTAAAATTTATTATTCCATCTTTATCTCTAGCTACATTTACAACAGCTGAATTTACATCTAACTCATCTATTCTTCCCTTTACTAAATTTTTAAAACTGATATCGGCAATAACTTCTGGCGAATTAAACAACACATTATTCTTATCATCATAAAGAGTAATATTTTTTATAACAGGTTTTGAAAATGATAGATCTATATCTTCAACAACTACTCTACCATTTATAAATCTAGTACTTACTTTTTCAACTATTTTTTCTAAGTTAAGCAAAATAACAGTAATAATAAAAACTATTACTGCAAATATAGATAAAGGTATTGATATTTTTTTAGGAATTTTTTTTAGTGTATTTAACATTATATACTGCTCCATATTTTTTACTATGTAAAATTTATTAAAAAAGATTTTTTATTTTTATTATAACTTTTTTATTAATTTTATACAAGAAATAATTGAAAAAAGAAGTTGCTACAATTTTATTTAATCAGAACAAATTTATCACCAACTCCTATTAATATTAATTTCTTCTCTTATTTTTTATTTTAATTTGTAAAAAAAACTTTGTATATGGTATAATTGTTAGTAGATTTTTAAAAATTAAGGAAAAATTTTAAACTTATGATATAAATTTACTTAATATATAAAGTAAAGAGGTGATTTATTTAGTGGAAGTTATGTTAATACCTTTACTAATACTATTTTTCATATTAGTAGCAGGTTTTGGAATTGAAAATACTTTTAAAATACTTCCTCCATTGATTATTTTAGGACTTTTAATTTATTTTTTAGGGTGGGTTGCTGTGAGATATTTTTGGATAATTTTACCTATATGGTTTGTTAGCAAATTACTTTCAAATAAAAATAAAGGAAAAAATTCCACATATTCAAGAACATATAGAAGAACTGATGATTTCTTTAACTCTGGTTCAACAAATAGAACAACTTATGGTGGAACATTTAACAGTAGAGAGGAAGCAGAAGAGTTTTTTAGAACTTTCTTTGGTGGAAATTTTGGACAAGGTACAACAGGTACTGGTGGCAGAACTTATGGTGGATATAGTAGTCAAAATGGTAGCAGTGGCGATCAAAGAACTACTAATACATATACCCCAGATAAAAGTAGATATTATACTATTTTAGGTGTAAGTAGAGGTGCAAGTCAAGATGAAATAAGAAAGGCTTATCATAAACTTGCAAAAGAACATCATCCAGATAGATTTGTTAATTCATCTGACAGTGAAAAAAAATATCATGAAAATAAAATGAAAGAAATAAATGATGCATATGAAAATTTAACAAAATAATGGAGGAAAAATGAAATCAATTATTATGGCAGCTGGAAAAGGAACAAGGATGAAATCTGATTTACCAAAAGTTGTTCATCTAGCACATGGAAAACCTATGATTGTCAGAATCATAGATGCTTTAAATGCTCTTGATATTGAAGAAAATATTTTAATACTTGGGCATAAGAAAGAAAAAGTTTTAGAAGTTTTAGGAAATGATGTAAGCTATGTTGTTCAAGAAGAACAATTAGGAACAGGACATGCTGTAAAACAGGCTATTCCTAAAATAAAAGATTATGACGGAGATGTTTTAATAATCAATGGAGATATCCCTTTAATCAGAAAACAAACTTTAATAGATTTCTATAATCTATATAAAAGTGAAAATGCTGACGGTATTATTTTATCTGCTATTTTTGAAAATCCATTTAGTTATGGTAGAGTAATAAAAGATGGTAATAAAGTTCTAAGAATTGTTGAAGAAAAAGAAGCTAATGAAGAACAAAAGAAAATTAAAGAAATAAATGCTGGTGTGTATATATTTAAAGCACAAGATTTAGTTAAAGCCTTAGAAGAAATTAATAATAACAATGAAAAGGGAGAATACTATATAACTGATGCTATAGAAATATTATCCAAAGAAAATAAAAAGATTATTTCATATTCTCTTGAAGATAGTATGGAAATTCAAGGTGTAAACTCAAAAGTTGAACTGGCACTTGTTTCAAAAATTTTGAGAGAAAGAAAAAATACTGTCCTTATGGAAGATGGAGTTATCTTAATAGATCCTGCTACTGCATATATTGATGATGAGGTAAAAATTGGTAGAGATACAACTATTTATCCTAATGTTACTCTACAAGGAAATACAGAAATTGGAGAAAATTCTGAAATATTATCGGGAACTAGAATTATAGATAGCAAAATATATGATAATGTTAGAATTGAAAGCTCTATCATTGAAGAAAGTGTAGTTGAAAATGGAGTAACTATTGGTCCTTATGCTCATTTAAGACCAAAATCTCATTTAAAAGAAAATGTCCATATTGGAAACTTTGTTGAAACTAAAAAATCTACACTTGAAAAAGGAGTTAAGGCCGGACACTTAACTTATTTAGGTGATGCTCATATTGGTGAAAAAACTAATATAGGTGCAGGAACTATAACTTGTAACTATGATGGTAAAAATAAATTTAAAACAGAAATTGGTAAAGAAGTATTTATAGGAAGTGATACTATGCTTGTTGCTCCTGTAAGTGTTGGAGATAATTCTCTTATTGGTGCTGGTTCGGTTATAACAAAAGATGTCCCTAGTGACTCTTTGAGTGTTGAAAGAAGTAAACAAATAATAAAGGAAGGGTGGAAAAAGTAAGATGATAAATTTTAATAATGTTAAAATTTTCTCTGGAAATTCAAATTTAGAATTAGCAAAAAAAATAGCTGAAAAAGCAGGTTTACAACTTGGAAAAGCAGAAATTCAAAGATTCAAAGATGGAGAAGTCTATATTGAAATTGAAGAAACTGTTAGAGGTAGAGATGTATTTGTTGTTCAATCTACTTCTGAGCCTGTAAATGAAAATCTTATGGAACTTTTAATATTTGTTGATGCTTTAAAAAGAGCCTCAGCTAAAACAATAAATGTTATTATTCCATACTATGGCTATGCTAGACAAGACAGAAAATCTAAGCCAAGAGAACCTATTACTTCTAAACTTGTTGCAAATTTACTTACAACAGCTGGTGTAAATAGAATTGTTACTATGGATTTACATGCTGATCAAATTCAAGGTTTCTTTGATATCCCTGTTGACCATATGCAAGCATTACCTCTAATGGCTAGATATTTTAAAGAAAAAGGATTCTTGGGAGATAATGTTGTTGTAGTTTCTCCTGATGTTGGTGGAGTAAAAAGAGCTAGAAAATTAGCTGAAAAATTAGATTGTAAGATAGCAATTATAGATAAAAGAAGGCCTAAACCTAATGTTGCAGAAGTTATGAATTTAATTGGAGAAGTTGAAGGAAAAATTGCTATATTTATAGATGATATGATAGATACAGCTGGAACTATTACAAATGGTGCAGATGCAATAGCTCAAAGAGGAGCAAAAGAAGTATATGCTTGTTGTTCACATGCAGTATTTTCTGATCCAGCAATAGAAAGATTAGAAAAAAGTGCTTTAAAAGAAGTAATAATTACAGACTCAATAGCTTTACCTGAAAGAAAAAGAATAGACAAAATTAGAATAATATCAGTAGATTCTGTTTTTGCTGCTGCAATGGACAGAATTATTAATAATAAATCAGTATCAGAGTTATTTGAATAATGGAAAAATATATAAAAATTGATAGAATCTCTGATATCAGTGATGATAAGTGGACTTTATTATCACAAGAAATTAAAAAAGGCTCACTTATTATCTATCCAACTGATACTGTCTATGGTTTAGGTGCTGTTATTACTAATGAACAAAGTATAAATAATGTCTATCTTGCAAAGAGTAGAAGTTTTTCTTCTCCTCTTATTGCACTTTTAAGTTCTGTTGATAAGGTTGAAGAAGTTGCTTATGTTTCTGATAAAAATAAAAATCTTTTAAAAAAATTAGCCAAGGCTTTCTGGCCAGGGGCATTAACTGTGATACTAAAAAGGAAAGAACATATTCCTAGTATTATGGTTTCTGGTGGGGATACTATTGGTGTAAGAATACCTAATTTAGATTTAGCTATAAAAATTATAGATTTAGCAGGAGGAATTTTAGCTACAACAAGTGCTAATATTTCAGGAGAGGCTACTCCTAAGTCTTATGATGAATTATCTGAGGCTATAAAATCAAAAGTTGATATTTTAATAGATTCTGGAAAATGTAAATTAGGGGAAGCTTCAACTATAATTGATTTAACTTCTGATGTTCCCAAAATACTTAGAAAGGGTGCAATCTCAATAGAAGAAATTGAAAAAATAATTGGAAGAGTGGGGTGGTAAATATGAAGGCTACAAGAGTTAATCCTGGGGCATTAAGCCCTATGGAAATGAATAATATGTCATCTATGATGGGAATGATGAACAGTATTCAAAAAATAGGAAAAGGTAAAAGAAAATACACTATAAAACTTGATAAAACTGATAAAAAACTTCTTGTTAGATTTATAAACGAAGCTAAAAAGCAATTTTCTGATACAGCTTCTAATAGTCAATATGCAGGTGTATATAACTTCCTAACTTATATTACAGATACAGCTTCTAAAAAAGAAACTACTGAAATAAAAATGAGTTTTGAAGAACAAGAATTTATTAAAAGAATGTTACAAGATTCAGTTAGAGGAATGGAAAAAATGCAATTCTTCTGGTATCAATTTATTAAAAAATTTACTGTAAGAATGCTAACAAAACAATATAGAGAATTGTTAAAGAAATTCTAAAAACTAAAAGAAATAACTCAGACTGAGACTGAATTTTAAATCTAAAGTGCTAATCGTTCGCTAAAAAGCAAAACTCGTTGATAAATCAACTCAAACAATTGCTTTTCTTAACGCTTACTAACATAGCACTTAACGATAAAATTCGTCATTCGTCTTCATTAATTTCTTTTAGTATTTTATTGATTTAGAGACAGTTTCTTTAAATAAGTAGATGTGCTAGCAAAACCATCTTTAAAAAACTAGACTTGGGGTGCAAGTCCCCTTTTTTATTTGTAAAATATTATATAAAATTCTTTTACAATAATTTTTCTTGAAAAGACTCTATCAATTTCTACTTTTTTATTTCAACTACTTGACAGCCATAAATGTTTTTCGAGCTCCTCAAAGGCTCTCCAAACATTTATGGACATCGCAGTAGTTTCGTTTAAAAATTAATTTAATAATTTTCAAGAAAAATTTATCCTATTATTTTATATAATATTTTAAATTAATCAACTAACAATATAGGAGGAAAATGGGTATACGATATAGTAAGGTAGAAGGAAAATTTCAAAGGGAAATAGTTCTCTTAAAATCTTTTCCTTGTGCTTATGGGAAATGTAGTTTTTGTAACTACATAGAAGATAATTCAAATAATGAAGAAGAAATCAATAGAGTTAATTTGGGAGTTTTAAAGGAAATAACAGGAGAATTTGGAATTTTAGAAGTTATAAATTCTGGTTCTGTATTTGAAATTCCTAAGAAAACTTTGGAAAAAATAAGAGAAATAGTCTATGAAAAGGATATAAAAATTTTGTATTTTGAAATTTTCTATTCTTACCTTTCTCGTTTAAATGAAATAATTGACTATTTCAATGAGAAGAAAAAAGTTGAAATTAGGTTTAGAACAGGGATAGAAAGTTTTGATAATGATTTTAGAAGGAAGGTCTATAATAAAAATATTTTCCTAGATGAAAAGAAAATAAAAGAATTATCAGAAAAAATTTATTCAATTTGTCTACTGATAGCAACTCAGGGACAAACAAAAGAAATGATAAAAAAGGACATTGAGATTGGATTAAAATATTTTAAAGCTATAACAATAAATGTTTTTGTAGATAATGGAACGACTGTAAAAAGAGATATTGAGCTTGTAAAATGGTTTGTACAAGATATGAAATATCTTTTTAATGATGATAGAGTTGAAATTTTAATAGATAATAAAGATTTGGGGGTCTTCGAACAATGATACACAATATATTTTTTTGGTTTTTAATGTTAGTAATTAATTTTTCTTGTATACTTTTTGCTTATAGAAAGTTTGGTAAAATAGGGCTATATATTTGGGTCCCTATCTCAACAATTTTGGCAAATGTACAAGTTGTAATACTTGTAAATCTTTTTGGTTTAGAAGCAACTCTTGGAAATATTTTATATGCAGGAGGATTTTTAATAACTGATATTTTAAGTGAAAACTATGGTAAAAAAGCTGCTAATACAGCAGTAAAAATTGGTTTTTTTTCTCTTATTGCAACAACTTTAATAATGCAATGTGCTATACACTTTAAACCTCTTGATGTTCCAGAAGGTTTAGCTATATTTGAAAGTGTAAAAAGCATATTTTCATTGTTACCAAGATTGGCTATTGCTTCGCTTATTGCATACTTAATATCTCAATTTCATGATGTCTGGTTATATCACAAAATTAGGGAATTTTTTCCAGAAAAAAAGTTTATCTGGCTTAGAAACAATGGAAGTACAATGTTAAGTCAACTTATAGATAATGTAGTATTCACAACTATTGCTTTCTATGGAGTGTACCCAATAGATGTGATGTTCAATATATTCTTATCAACATATATAATTAAATTTATTGTTGCTATCTGTGATACACCATTTATTTATCTTGCAGATAAAATGTTTAGAGATAAAAAGATACCTGAAGATATTTAAAATAATTGATAATACATTATAATCAAATTATCATATAGCATATTTACAAAATGGTAAATGTTATCTCTTTATTATATTTTTTCTATATAGATAGTAAAGAACAACACTTTCCACTAACCATTGAAATGTTGTAATAAACCAATAAATATAAACAGGTAACCTTAGAATAGAAATAAGGTAAAAGGCAATAGGTAGTCTTAAAAACCAATTAGTAAAAAAAGAAACATAAAAAGGTGTTTTGGGATTTCCTATTCCTTTAAAATATGAGCCAAGTACTGTTACTATTGCAATAGGAATTTGTTCAAAAGCTGCCACTTGTAAGCATATAGCACCTATTTTAATAACATCAATTTCTTGTTTATTGATAAAAAAAGAAACTAATGTTTTAGGAATAAAAAAGAAAAAGCAAGCCAAAATTCCCATAAAAATAGAAGCAATAATTGTGGAGTATAAAGTGTACTCCTGTGATTTATTTGGATTATTTTCTCCTATGCTATGTCCGACAAGTGCTGTACATGCTATGGCAACTCCCCAACCTGGCATAGTTGATATTGCTTCAATAGCAATTCCAATTTGATTTGCTGCAAAAGCAGTAGTTCCTAAACTTAAAATGAAAGTAAGTCCTAATAGTCTGGATAAACTAAAATTAGCTTCTTGTAGACCAGAAGGGACAGCAAAACGAATAATCTCCCAAATATCTTTTTTAGAAACATAAGAAAAGAGAGAAATCTTAAAAGGAAGTTTTTTTAATCTACTCCATTGTAATAAAATTCCTATAAAATTTCCAGCAACAGTTGCAACTGCTGCCCCAGTGATTCCCCATTCTGGAAAACCAAAATTTCCAAAAATTAAAACATAATCTAAAAATAAATTTACAATATTAATACTTCCAGCCACATACAGAGAAGTTTTAGTATCTTTTATTCCTCTAAATATTCCATTTGTAGTGGACGAAAGTGTTAGTAAAAAGAAAGAGAAAGAAGAAATTTTTGCATATCTTGTTGCTAATGGTAACATTTCTTTTGTTGCTCCAGCTAGATTTAAAATTTTATCAGGAACAAAAAATAACAATGAAAAAAAGATTAAAGCTAATACCACTGCTATTTTGATTCCTGCATTGGCAATTATTTCTGCTTTTTTATAGTCCTTAGAACCAATTGCTCTTGAAATAAGAGAAGTTAAAGCAGTTGAAACACCAACTGCAATTATAATATTAAAAAAGCTATAAATTATTTCTGTACTTAATCCAACAGAAGAAACAGCCAATTGTCCACCATATTTTCCAATCATCATGGTGTCAAAAATCCAAATCATCATGTATAAAGTCATTTCACCTACTGCTGGAATTGCAAGATATAATATTTCTTTAAATATTTTCCAATTTATTTTCATAAACTTATCTCCTGTTTATATTTATTTTTAAATATTATACCAAATTTTTTTCTTTAAACTAAAATAATTAATCTTACAGTCAAATATATAAAGTATTTGAAAACTTCCTAAAAGAAAAAATAATATTTTTCATTTTATTAAGAAAAATTAAATATTCAAAAAAATTTTAAAAAAATACTTGACATTTGATTCTATATATGATATATATAGTCTATGATTATTAGCAACCGAATAAATAGAGTGCTAATAAATCTCCCCTCTATATTATTTTAGGCAGGAATTAGCTACCAAAGATAAATTTTGGTAGCTAGCTCCTCAACCAACTATTAGAGGATAATAAGATAATAAATAAAAAATTAATATAAAGATGATAAATGTTAGGAGGTTTATTATGATGAATCCAAATCAATTTACAGAGAACACAATTTCTGCGATTAATTTAGCTGTTGATATTAGTAAGGGTAATATGCAACAAAGTATAAGACCAGAAGCATTAGCTTTGGGCTTACTTATGCAAAATAATGGATTAATTCCAAGAGTAATAGAAAAAATGGGATTGAATTTACAATATATTATTTCTGAATTGGAAAAAGAAATGAATAATTATCCGAAAGTTGAAGTGAAGGTTAGTAATGAGAATATTTCACTTGACCAAAAGACAAATTCCATTTTAAATCGTGCAGAAAAAATTATGAATGAAATGGGAGATAGTTTTTTAAGTGTTGAACATATTTTTAAAGCTATGATAGAAGAAATGCCAATTTTTAAAAGATTGGGTATCAATTTAGAAAAATATATGGAGGTATTGATGAATATAAGAGGAAATAGAAAAGTAGATAATCAAAACCCAGAAGCAACTTATGAAGTTTTAGAAAAATATGCAAAAGATTTAGTTGAACTTGCCAGAGAAGGTAAGATAGACCCTATCATAGGTAGAGATTCTGAAATCAGAAGAGCTATACAAATAATTTCAAGAAGAACAAAGAATGACCCTATCTTAATCGGAGAACCTGGTGTTGGTAAAACTGCAATAGTTGAAGGGCTTGCTCAAAGAATATTAAATGGAGATGTTCCTGAAAGTTTAAAAAATAAAAAGATATTCTCACTTGATATGGGTGCTTTGGTTGCAGGTGCAAAATATAAAGGTGAATTTGAAGAAAGAATGAAAGGTGTTTTAAAAGAAGTTGAAGAATCAAATGGAAATATCATTCTTTTTAAAGATGAAATTCATACAATAGTTGGTGCTGGTAAAGGAGAAGGTTCTCTTGATGCAGGTAATATGTTAAAACCTATGCTTGCAAGAGGAGAATTAAGAGTTATTGGTGCAACAACAATAGATGAATATAGAAAATATATTGAAAAAGATCCTGCACTTGAAAGAAGATTCCAAACAATATTAGTAAATGAACCTAATATTGATGATACTATTTCAATATTAAGAGGTCTTAAAGATAAATTTGAAACTTATCATGGTGTTAGAATTGCTGACGCAGCAATAGTTGAAGCTGCTGTACTTAGTCAAAGATATATAACTGATAGAAAACTTCCAGATAAAGCTATTGACCTAATAGATGAAGCTGCTGCAATGATAAGAACAGAAATTGACTCTATGCCAGAAGAACTTGACCAATTAACAAGAAAAGCTCTTCAATTAGAAATTGAAATTAAGGCATTACAAAAAGAAACTGATGATGCTTCTAAGGAAAGATTAAAAGTTATAGAAAAAGAATTAGCAGAATTAAATGAAGAAAAGAAAGTTTTGACATCTAAATGGGAACTTGAAAAAGAAGATATTTCTAAGATTAAAAATATTAAAAGAGAAATTGAAAATGTCAAACTTGAAATGGAAAAAGCAGAAAGAGAATATGATTTAACTAAATTATCAGAATTAAAATATGGTAAACTTGCAACTCTTGAAAAAGAATTACAGGAACAACAAAATAAAATTGATAAAGATGGAAAAGATGATTCTCTTTTAAAACAAGAAGTTACAGCTGATGAAATTGCTGATATAGTTTCAAGATGGACAGGTATCCCTGTATCAAAACTTACTGAAACTAAAAAAGAAAAAATGTTACATCTTGAAGACCATATAAAAGAAAGAGTTAAAGGACAAGATGAAGCTGTTAAAGCTGTTGCAGACACTATGCTAAGATCAGTTGCAGGATTAAAAGATCCTAATAGACCTATGGGTTCATTTATATTCTTAGGACCTACTGGTGTTGGTAAGACATACCTTGCAAAAACTTTGGCATATAACTTATTTGATAGTGAAAATAGTGTTGTTAGAATAGATATGAGTGAATATATGGATAAGTTTTCAGTTACAAGACTTATAGGTGCTCCTCCAGGATATGTTGGTTATGAAGAAGGAGGACAACTTACAGAAGCTATTAGAACTAAACCTTATTCAGTAATATTATTTGATGAAATTGAAAAAGCTCACCCTGATGTATTTAATGTTCTATTACAAGTTTTAGATGATGGTAGACTTACAGATGGACAAGGAAGAATAGTGGATTTCAAAAATACTTTAATTATAATGACATCTAATATAGGTAGCCATTTAATACTTGAAGACCCTGCTCTTTCTGAAAGTACAAGAGAAAAAGTAACAGATGAATTAAAAGCTAGATTTAAACCAGAATTTTTGAACAGAGTTGATGAAATAATTACTTTCAAGGCTTTGGATTTACCAGCTATTAAAGAAATTGTAAAATTAAGTCTAAAAGACCTAGAAAATAAATTAAAATCTAAACATATTACACTTGAATTTTCTGATAAGATGATTGATTATTTGGCTAATAATGCTTATGATCCTCATTATGGTGCAAGACCTTTAAGAAGATATATACAAAAAGAAATTGAAACAAGTCTTGCTAAGAAAATTCTTGCAAATGAGATTCATGAAAAATCTGATGTTTTAATAGATTTAGATAATAATCATATTGTTTTTAAAGAAAAATAATAAAATTTAATTTTCATAACTCCCTTTATATATAAAGAAAGAGATAGCCATTATAGAATTTAATAATAGTTATCTCTTTTTTAGTTTTAAAAATAATAAGTTACTCTACTATTTTTTATTTTTATTATAAGATATCCAATAGTATCTCTCCTAAAATAATTATTTTCTCTTCCTAATGCTAAAACCTGTTCCTGAACCTCTCACGACTGACACCCTACGAGTGCTAGAGTCGCGAGTGTTCTGGCATAATTCATACAGTTTCCTTTTTGTTATTTTATCACCATCTATTTTTCTTCATAATATATAATTTTTGATGTTTTAGCAAATTCTAAATTTTCAGGAAAAATTTCCTCATATTTTGTTACAGATTTTCCAGTATTAAAATCATAATAATAATAGATATGTTTAATAGGAATACCATTCATTCTCTCAGTTATTACTAATATAGGACATCTTCCATAATCATCAAGTATAATTCCATTTTCTTTTGCATTACTTGAATATTTATATTATCCTTCCCTTTACCTTTTTCTTTTATACTTTAAAATTATTATTTTAACTATTACATATACTACTAAAAAAATACTAATATATTGTGATGTTGACAGTCCATTTAATATTCCTCTATATTCATCATATCTAAAATATTCTAAAATAAATCTTACTATGGCATAAGCAAAAATATAGTATTCAAAAGCATATTTCCCATTAAACTTATTTATATAGACCAATAAAATTATTGCTATTAAAAATAAACTTATGGATTCTATTCTTTGAACTGGGAATAAAGCTATATTATTTGGTGCAAATAAGGAACTTGTATATGTTACAGAAATAGGACTTTCAAATGGACACCCATAACAGCAACCCACTATGGAACAGCCTATTCTTCCAAAAGCATGTAATATTGGTATAACTGGTATACAATATCTCAAATATTCCTTTATTTCTATCTTTAAAACTTTTTTACATATATAAATACCTATCAATGCTCCTATTAAGCCTCCATAAAATACAAAGCCTCCATTCAAAATATTTTTAAGATAGCTTATGTCTTTTAATTTTTTTATATCTATATCATTCCAACTTATTAATATAAATAGTAACTTTGAACCTATTACTGCAAAAAAGCCTGCTATACAAGCTAATAATATAAAATTGTCAAAACTTAACTTGTATTTTTTTACTTGATAATAGCCTACACAAAAAGCAGCTATTAAACCCATTAAAGCAAAAATTCCATAATATGGAATTAAAAAATTTCCTATGTATATTCCTATATGATTTGTATGTTCACACATCTTTTTTCCTTTTATAGATTTTATCTAAGAAAATAATCTAAAAAATGGAGAAATTAAAATCTCCATTTTTTATTTTTTCTAACTTAAAGCTGCTGCTCCACCAATAATAGCAGCACAAGCTACCCACATTACTATTCCAAGTACTAAAGCAATTATAGAACATACTAATCCTGCTGTTGCCATACCTTTTTTTTCTAGATCTTTTCTTCCTAGTGTACCTAAAACAATACCTACTATTGCAGTAAAAACGCTAATTATTCCTAATCCACAAAATGATAAAACTAATGATATTATTCCTAAAACTAAAGATGCTATTGCCATATTTTCACCCCCCTTTCAAACAAAATACTAAAAATTAAATATTTTTTTAAACTTAAAATTTTAAGTTTTATTTAAAAATTTATTTTATATGGCTTTTACATATATAATTATATTAAATTTTTGTTCTAGAAATTTTAAATTATATTATAATTAAATTATACTTTCATTCAGTATAACATTTTTACACCCCCCGTTAAATATATTGTGTATATTTTTATAATAAATAATATATATTAATAATATGTTCCTATCTTAAATTAAAATTTTTAATAATTTCTGGCAAGAAATCACTTTCTTCCATAATAGGAATAGTTTAGTAAACTTATGTTATTATTGATGATGAAAAGATAATAAATATTATCAAGATTGTATACTTAAAAAGGAAATGCTGGAACATTTCCTCTTTTTCAAGAAGTATAATAAAATTTAATTTTCATAACTCCCTTTATATATAAAGAAAGTGTGGGTAGTTTCAAAGCTACTCACACTTTTTGTTTTTATTAACTTTTCTGGATCTAACTGATATTTTATTTCTTTCTTACTCATATTCCAAATGCCTCTCTTAATTCTTTTGAAGAAGAAAATCTTTTTCTGTTAGGATCTTTGCATATTCTTTCAGCTTCTTCAATAGCTTCAATAGTTTCATCATTAAAATTAGCAAAATCATCAACTTCATCAACTAATAAATCAAATGGAATCCCCTTTTTTCTTATAGCACTTCTTAAAAAAATATTAATAGCAGTATTCATATCAAAACCTAATTTTGTAAAAATTTCTGTTGCTTCTTTTGTTATTTCCTCATCTACCATTACATTTATATTTGACATCATTTCAATCACTCCCTATCCTAATAAATGAAATTTCTAAACTCCATCTATCATTTTTTTTATTATAACCTATATAAGAAGATATTTCAAATTTTCGTATATAAAAAATACACCCTTCATTCCTATAAATGAGTGCTAGAATCGTAAATATCCTGACATAATTAATAAATATGGGAATTACTCCCACTTCTCTAGCTGCTCTCCTTAACTTGTTAAGAAGTGAATATGCCAAAGTGAAAGACTTCTTACTAAGGTTTGTTAAATAATAGATTTGCTTTAATGTCCTTTCCATTTTGGTTCTCTATTTTCAAGAGGAGAACCTAAAAACATATTCACAGTAAAAGTCGTTCCTCTTACTTTCCACATACTTAAATCTTGATTAAAACTTTTTGCTTCACAAAACATACAATGCATATTTTTTACATTAGATACATCCCAAAGATTAAGACTTTGATTAAATGATTTAGCTTCATCAAACATATAATCCATATACTCTACTTTTGAGATATTCCAAGAATTGATAGGCTGATTAAATTTTTTAGCATTACTAAACATATGACTCATATCTTCAACATTAGATACATTCCAATTATCTAATGGTTTATTAAACTCTTTTGCATTATTAAACATATATGACATATCTTTTACATTGGATACATCCCAATTATTTAGTGCTTGATTAAAGTTATCTGCATCCTCAAACATACTTAACATATCTTCTACTTTTGATGTATTCCAAGCTGATATATCTTCATTAAAATTTTTTAAATTGTAAAACAAGCCTCTCATATCAGTTACATTTGAAGTATCCCATTCCCTATACCTGAAAAATTTTTTCTTTTTGTAGTTTTATAATCATAAGCTGTTCCACAGCTATCAATTTTCTTTCTTTCTATTATAAACAAATAAGACATATCTGTAATAGCTGATGTATCTATATCACCAAGATAGATAGCTTCATTTTCAATTAACTCTTTAAGTTCATCTTTTGTTTTTGGATGATATTTAAAATCTTTTGAACTAGCAGATATTGCAAATAATAACATCATAAATAACAACAGTATCTTTCTCATTTTTTAACACTTTCCCTTCTATTTTTTCTCAATTTTCCCCACATATCTATATATAGTCGTAGGAGAACAAGATAATTTTTTAGCAACAAAATTTATTGCTTCTTTTAAATTAAAAAAACCTTTCTCATATAGTGCTTTCACAATTTTTTCTCTTTCTTGTTTAGTCAATCTTTCCAAAGGATAATTAAATTTCAAATTAACCTCTTGAAATACTTTTTCCATAAAATTTTCCATATTATCAGTTGAATTTTCTTCATTATCTTGATTTTTATTTTCATCTACTAAAATATTATATGAAACATCTGATAAATAATTTTTAACAAACATATCAGGATGAATTATTCTTAATATTTGACAGTTTATATCATGGAACTTACTGTCATCAAAGTTAATACATAACATTCCAATAATTTTTTTATTTTCTTTAATAAACATACTGGATGAACGAACTTTCTTTCCATTCTTTAATAAAACTGTATGATTTACCATACTTTCTTCATTATGATAAGATTTATTTTTTAAGATATTTAAAGTTTCACTTGAAATTGAATTTTCTAATGTTCTATTGCTAATTTCACCATTGGCTATGGCTATCATTTTTACTTCCTCACCTTTTATTTCATGTAAAACTATTTCAAAAGATGGACCCAATGTTTTTCCTAAAAAATTAACTAATATTTTATATTGATTTAATAATTCATTTCTCATTTTTACCCCCAATTAGTCATATAAAAAAGTTCGTTACTAACCAAACTTTTAAAAAATTTTCTTTGAAGAGATATTTAGAAATTTCTAATCATATATAGCGATTACTTGCCAGCCTATAATGTTTCTCGAGCTCCAAAATGCTCTTTCAACATTATAGGACGTCG
>QWCK01001996.1_pt1 | contig 27307 bp, 21 predicted proteins | sample 1972571 | NCBI WGS metagenome assembly QWCK01 (sample SAMN09866710, study PRJNA288562) | Human gut metagenome isolate term2_stool, whole genome shotgun sequencing... | isolation source: gut | host: Homo sapiens | place: USA: California | reverse complement strand
ACGAGAATCCCCGCTTGCTTTGCTTTTTCAAGAGCGAGTACCGTGTTGGGGAATACATAATCTTCCGTACCGGCAGGAGAGCCGATACTGATGTTCATGGAATCGACACCTAATTTAATGGCATCGTCAATTGCCTTGGTGTAAATTTCCGCCGAGGTGCCGTTGCCGAACATGCCGCCGCCGAAGACGCGCATGAACACGATTTGCGCTTCCGGCGCCACCCCTTGAATTTTTTTGCTGTTTCCTGCCACAATGCCCGAAACGTGCATGCCGTGGCTCATGGGGTCAAATTCTTTGATGGATGTGGATTTGTTGGCGTAGTTGTAGCCGAAGGGAATCTTCGAGCTGAAATACTCGCCCCGTGCAATATCCAAATCATCGATCATTTTCTTAACTTCTGCTTGATTTTTAATGCGTCCGCTGTTCGGGTCGCTTAGCTTCATAGCTTCGTGATAGGGGTCGACGCCGGAGTCGATGACGGCGATGACACTGCCTTTGCCCGCATAGCTTTTTTCCCAAGCCTTATCCGCTTCCACCATCCCGTTAGAGGAGGTGTCCATAGGGCGGTAAGCCGAGCGCGGCATCATCGGTCGTTTGGGAGCTTTGAACTGTTGGGAAATTTCTACCGATTCCACATCGTTCATTTTTTCAATGGTCGGAATATCTTTCCGTTGCACTTCCAAAGCGACGCCGGTATAGGCCACGTCGTAAGTTTCCACCACCCGGTAGTTAATCTTCGCCGCCTTTAAACTATCGTAAAAAGTTTCCCGTGCCGCACGAGAATAGGCGACTTGTGCGCGAATATTGGCTTCCTTATTTAAATCTTCGGCGTCCACCGATCGGATACCCGTTCTTCTCTCCCGCTTACGCTCTTTCAGCGCCACAAGCAAGGTGATTTTTTCGGATGGATCTTTATCGCCAAAGGAGGCAGCTTTGGCCGCCCCATTGGGGGCGGCTGCAAAGCCCGGACTCATCATCGCTGTAAAGAGCATTAAGAAACTTAATACGACAGGTATGACAAATCGTTTGAAACTAACTCCTTGTTTACTCATCAGGTGAGCATCCTCTCTTTCTTACTTTTCCGCATCTAGTTCGCGGCTTTTTGAATGTCTTCGTAAGCCCAGTGGTTTTCCGGCAAGTCGCTGAACGCTTTGCGAGATTCTTTCTTGGGAATCTTAAACGCGCGATTGATCATGGCGATAATTTCCGCGCGCGTTACCACGCGATCGCCGCCAAAGGATCCGTCGTTGTAACCGACGACGATGCCCGCTTCTCGAGCGGCGCCGGCATAACCTGCATACCATGCGTTTCCGGAAACATCTTTAAATCCGCCGGATTTCGGTTGAAGTCCTTTTAGTTTCACGATCATCGTAACTGCTTGCGCTCTGGTAACGCCATCGTGGGGACGGTAATTGTTATCGCCGTAGCCCGAAATAATGCCTGCATCCACTAAGATTTTAAAACTGTCGAAATACCAATCGGTCGTGCGAATATCCTTCATTTGTTTTGCCACATCTTTGTTCACCGTAACGAAACGAGCGAGCATAGTGGCAATTTCAGAGCGCACCACCTGTTGATTCGGCTTAAAGGTTCCGTCGGGATAGCCTTTTACGAAAGCTTCTTTCGGTACATTCACTGTAAAGTTCGTTTTTGTTTCCGTAGTCTTCGGTTTTTCAGCCGGTTTACTTTCTTGGGGTTTCGCCGGGGTCGATTGCGTGTTGCTGCCCGGTCTATGACTCGTCCATCCGGAAGAAGAACCCCTCGGCGTTTCTTTTTTGTCGTCGGAAGGTTTCGGAGCCGGTTGGGGTTGTGGCGTCGGCTTCGGTTGCGGTTGAGGCTTCGGTTGCGGTTGAGGCACAGGTTTTTGTGTTTCTACCTTTAAGCTTGCCGCCGCTTTTTCTAAATCAGCTTTCGCTTTGTCCATGGCCGATTTATCTTTCCCCGCCAAAACCTTTTCGGCCTCAGCAATGGCTTTTTCTACAGCCCCTTTTGTTTCGGCCGTATACTTCTTGCCATCGTTTAATTTATTCTTTGCCTCACGAATCGCTGCCCTTAAAGCATCTTTCGCTCCTTTAAGCTTGGCATCTTCTTGGCTAACTGCCGGTTTTTCTTCCAGGGCTTTCACAGCCTTTTCCAAGGCAGCTTTCGCCGCGCTTATCGCTTCGGCATCGTTGCCTTTTATCGCTTCGTTAGCAGCCGCCAATTGATTGTTTACCTCTTGCTTTGTTGCGTCGGTGTAATCTTTGCCGTCTTGAAGTTTGGCTTCTGCCACCGCGATGGCTGTCCTTAAAGCATCTTTCGCTTCTTTAAGCTTCGTGTCTTCTTGACTTTGCGTATTTGCAGGCGTCTTGAAGTCTATCGAGTAGCTAAATTCCGTTTCGAAATTATTCTTCGACAGCATCAGTCGACGGGTCAATTTATAATTTGCGCCGGGATCTAAGGCGGCTTCAATGACCGGGTTTAAACTGTCTACCGGATCGATTTCCGATTCCACATCGTTATGGCCCTTGTTCTTTACATAACCGTTATAGACGACGGTGGCCTTATCGCCGTCGATCTTTTCTATGATATTTTGGATCTTCCAGTCCCAGCCGTCTTTATCCAAGACTTGTGCAATGCCTAATTGCTCATTGGCGGTACGAATGCCGTATTTCTTGTAAATGGTATTTTTTACAAAGGCTTTGTATTCGTCGGGATTCTTAAAGAATTTCCAATCGTTAATATCTCCAATATTCCAGTAGAACATTTGAAGGAGATCCAAATCTTGGCTTACCTTTACGTTGCCCTCTGCATAGTTCACTTGTGCGTTAATGGCGCTGCGTTGAGGTTGGTAATAGTTGTCGTGGGTGTCTTTAATGGTGACGCCCGCTTTTTTAATGGTGGCCAATTCGCTGTCCGTTAACGTAGGCTTCAAATAGTTGCAGGATACATCGAACTTGTTGAACCGTACCCGTTGACCGTTTGCTTTTTCTGCGATTTTATCAAAGGGAATGGCTTTTAAGAGATTGCCCTTTACGATGAAATTCGGATATTTCGTGGCGTATTGGTTGGCGTTGTCCGCCATGCGAAGCCACAAACTGTCCGGCAGGGATTCAATTCTGTTGTTTTCCAAATCGAGAATGACCAGTCGGCTTAATTGATCCATGGCCTTGGGAAGTGCCTTCAGCTTGTTGTTATTGGCTCGAACTTCTTCCAGAGATTTATAGTTCCCGAAGGCTTCCGGCAGGGAGATCAGTTGGTTGTTATTGATATTAATGACTTTCAGGCGTCGATACTTGTCTGCCAAAACGCCGTCCAGGCAGGTTAGCTTGTTGTCGGATGCATGGAATTTTTCCAAGCGACTTGCATCTTTCAAGAAGCCTGCCGGTAGTGTTTCAATACCGTTGTTGGACAAGTCGATCTCTTTGATCTTTTTATTTTTCGCCAGCAGATCTTTGTCTAAGTCTTTTAACTTGTTCCCTGACATCCATAAAGTGGAGAGGTTTTCGTTTTTGTCGAAAATGCCCTTAGGCAAAGTTTCAAGCTTGTTACCGTAAATATTAATATGGGTAATGCTCGTCATCTTGTCGAAAAGCCCGGCGGGAATTTCGGTAATGTCGTTGCTTGAAAGCTCGATACCCGTGACGCCGGGGCCCAGATCCTTCAGCATGGAAATGTCCGGTGTCTTGGCAATTTTTTCTCCGGAAAGATCCAAGTGGCCGGTGGCCTTATACAATTCGTCAGGGGAAAGCTTGCCGTCATTATCTAAGTCTCTCACGCCTGCATCTAAAAGTTTCAAGGTAAGATTCTCGGCGTTTCTCTTCTTCTCTGCTTCCGGATCCGTGGGATCGTCGTAGCCTGTAAAGCCTTTTTTAATGGGGGCTTTAAAGTGGAGATCGGCCTTCGTATATTTATCGAACTGACCGATTTTGTCGGCACTTCCTTCCATGGCTTTTACTAGAACAGCGAGCTTTTGAATTTGATTCAGATCCTTAACTTCGCAAGTATAGATGGCTTGATCTTGTTTTAAACCATCGGTCGTCTTGACGCCGGATTTAAATTGACCGTCGATCTTCATACCTAAGTCCAGTACTTGATCCGTCATTTTGCCTACTCGCAAGGACAACATCATTTTTCCGTTCTCTACGACAAGCTTGGCACGATTTCCGATAATGCCGCTTACCATGGGAAGGTCTGTGGTTTCGCCCTCTCTCGATGCAATAAATTGAATGGTGTATTCGCCATTGGGAAGTTTGTCCGTTAAATCGAAGTTGTCGGTCTTGGCAGGTGCTTCGCCGGCTTTTCTGTTTTCCCATTCACTTCCGTCGGAGAAGACCACTTTAATGTGGGGATTTTCGCCCGCTTTTTCCATGGCTTCTTTTAAATTATCGCTAATGACATCAAAGGCATTGGCGCTGCCGTAGGAGCAGAAGCCTTCCACATTCTTAACGGGCTCGCCGCCGTTAACGATAAACGTGGCTTCCTTTATGGCCTTGGCTAAAGCCTTTTGTGCTTCTCCTTCACCTTGATTCGGATAGTTTTTAAAGTAAATCTTTAGCAACTTCGAGCCGTAGCTTGAGGTTTCGTATTTCACCGCTTCAATGGCGAAGCGTTCATTCAGTTTTCGCGTGTCCTCCGGTTCTTCTTTTACGCCGGAAGTGACGAAGTAATAGCTGAATTTATCCGCTTCAAAGACGATCTTATCGCCTTGGATCTTCACGTCTTTTACAAGTTTGGGCGCCGCGGCACCCTCTTTGTCGTAATGGTAAACCTTTACGCTTTCTTTTTCGTGGTTTCCAAGGGGAAGGCTTACTGCCACCTTGCGATTCGGTTGTTGTTTCACATTGTTGAGCAGGAAGCTGATGTCAAAAGCCGTGACATTTTTTGCTTTTTCGGCAACAGACTTTACTGCCGCATTGTTTTTTACAAATTGATTCCCTGCCACATTGACGACTTTAAGTTCCGTTCCGTCATTGAAGGCGTCCTTGGGGTATTCAACCGATACCTTCGTAGCGTCGTCGGTTTTGGTGATCATCTTGTCGCTCGTTATGGCATAGGTGGTAAAGGTGTTGGTGGAGTAGGTAATAAAGTCGCCTTCCACTTTTGGTTCCACCTTGTAGGTTCCCGTTTGCATTTGATCGTCGTCGTCTTCATAAGCATAGGCTTGGTACAAAACGACGCTTGTTTTATTGTGGTCGCCCACGGGGAAGAAAAGCTTCACATTCTTAAATGTGCCTTGTTTTTCTCCGTTCTTTACGAAAGAAACGTTGTAAGCGGTGAAGTTCCCTGCTTTTTCAATTTCCTTGGCAGCATTTTGATAGCGTTCAAAGAATGTGGATTTTTCGACTTTTTCTACTTTAAGTTCCGTTCCCTCTTTAAAGACATCGGACATGTATTCCGCTTTAACACCTGTCGCAGCATCCACTTTGGTGACGAGCTTGGGCGTTTCCGGTTGCGGCTTCGGCGCATTGGGATCTTCCACCGGCGTAATGGTTACGGTTTTTGTCGCCGTGGTGTCGTCATTGTAGGTAATCTCCACTTTGATTTCACTCTTGCCGTAAAGGGTTTTGGCGATTTCTACGTCGTTGGAAATGTAGTGATCGGTGACCATACTAAAACCAAATGTCGATTTGTCGTATGCTTTTCCGTTGATTTTAATGGTCTTAATTTCTCCATCAACTTCTTTTGCCTTTTGAGCCGAACCAAAATCCAATTCTAATTGAGGCGAGGATCCCTTAATTTTAAAGATAATGTTTTGAATGGGGTACTCGTCTTTCTTTCCGGTTTCAGGGGCCGGGGGTTGGTGGCCGCTTGCATCGGGCTTGTTGTCCCAGATGGAGCCGTCGGAGAAGGTAACCACGATATGGGGATCTTCCCCTGCTTGTTTTAACGCCTCTCCTAAAGCCGGTCCGCCATATTCACTGGTAGAATAAGCTTCAAAACATGGCGTTAAGCCGCGTGTGATCCAACCTTGAACATTTGTAATTCTTTCGCCGCCATTGATTTGGAAGCTGGCTTCTTTCATGGCATTTTCCAATGCATTGCGTTCCGCCATATCTGTTTCAGGCGGAAGATTCTTGAAGAAAATTTTAGGCGCGCTGTAGTCGTATTCGCCTTTCCAGTTTTTAGTGAAGCCGATGCGTTCGATTTGGAAACGCTTAGCCAATGTGTTTTCATTGCCTGTTTCCGGTTCTTGTTTTTTATCTTGCTCGGCGATGTATTTCTTTACATCGAATTTAATGTCTTTCGGCGCTACATAGCCCGCTTGGGTGTAGGTAATGGTGTTGCCGTCTTTAAAACCGATTTCGATTTTGTGCGCCTTGTTGTCTAAAAGCTTTAAGCCCGTCATGGCAAATTCAAGCTTCCCGTTAAACAGCGTAAGATCTCTCGTGACTTTCTTTGCATCGATAAAGAAGTTGGTAAAGCCCGGTCTTAAATCATTGCCTTGGTTGTCGTCTACGAGAATGTAGCGAATATTTTGGAAATATTTGGCGTGCCACTTTTCTTGTGGTGTATCGCTGGAAAGTACCAAGGCATTGCCTAATTTTTCAGGTGTCCCCACACTGTCAATTTCCAAACCTTCTGCCATGCCCCCGGTGTTCACTTGGTTGAGTTTTTCATTGGGTGCAGGCTCATTGTTCTCGTCCACATAACCCTCTTCCGTCTTCACGACTTCCGAGCCGTCCTTCATGATGATTTTAAATTCGTGGGCAGTTTTATTGGCGAAGTTGTCTACAATAGCCTTCGCGTCTTTCATTTTGTCCCATGTGCGGAAAATGCCGTCTTGCCACAGGAGATTTGGATAAAGATCGCTTCCCGTATGGTTTAAAGTCTTGCCGTCGATGACGACCCTTTCCACATTGTTTTTTAATAAGTAAGTTAATGCGCCGCCGTTGGCAGAATCATGAGCATATCTTAATCGAACACCGACATAGGTTCCTACGGGATCCGTGCTGGACTTGCCCGTTTCGATGGATGTGATCGTTAGCCCGTCTGCCATTTTCTTTATGTTTTCGTTTTTGATCGCGCCTTGATAAAGTTTATAACCTTGCGCCGCAATCTCGATGGTATTTTCCGGCAGGACGAGGACGTGATTGTCGATGGCGATCTTTCCTTCGTCTTCATAAAAATCGAATTTATAGTTCGCTTCGCCGGTCGGCGTGCCTTCTTTGTAGTAGGATTGCTTATTTATTTTTATGGATGTGACGCTATGTAACCAGGCGCTTTGCGCTTCGCTAAGCTTGCCATCGCTAAATCCAATTTTTAGATCCCCTTCGGAAGTGTTGAATACAACGCCTTGTGGCACTTCTTTTGCGCCGCCGGCCTCCACACTCCTTACAGGAAAACTTGTCAGCAACATACAAAAAGCTAACAAGAGCGCTAAATGTCGTTTCATTCATTATCCTCCTTGTATATGAAATTAAAGTTACCTAATTGATATCCTTTATCAACATGCTATACCAAGAGATTGCACTTATCAATATTTTAAGACTTATATTTTTTGTTAACCCAGGTTAACAAATCGCCATTGATAAACCTTCTCATTACATACAATCCTTGAAATTACGTCATTCTTCTAAAAGTAAACAGAGGGTTATTTTTTTCAGTTTTTTTCTACGAAAATCTGAATACTAAAAAAGCACCTCGTCGTCATGAGATGCTTTCAGTTATGTTTTACATATGAAATGACGTTTGTCGGGGGCGCATTTTTATTTCGCTTTTTTATCAAATGTCGTCGACGTCAGCACCGACCAAATCCCTTCGATGGCTTTGGAGCGATCGCTGGGCGCTTCCCCCGTTGCCCGCGTGTCGGGAACGGCTACCCGCGCCACTAAAAAGTTTATTTCATCCATATCTAAAATCGTGTCGTCTTTTTGCGGGAAGTCCTCGGGATTTTTTATTATGCTCGCCAGGGTTTCGCCCGTAGGCGTAAAGATAAAATCAACGCGTCCGTCAGTTTTTTGAATTTCCACATTTTGAATGCCGTCTTCCGGCCAATCCCACCGCAAGGGTACTTCTTCGACCCTCTCTTTTTTCGTAATATCGCTGTAGGCCAGGCCCGGATTGTCGAAGGTGGAGATCACGACGAAATTGCGATCCTTATCCTCGTAGTAAGGGGCATCTGTGGCAAAAGCAATATCATAGGCTTTGAAAAATACACGGCCGTCTTTTTTTATATATTTCCCCTTTTCGAGAGAAAATTGCAGAATCCGCTCGTCCGGAGTTTTAAAGGAAAGGCTGCCCTCTTTATCGTAGATGAGCCACCCGTAGGCTGAAGCGATGGCATCGTCGGCGATGAAAAGGTCGCCGCCCTTTTGAATGTAATCTTCTTTTGCCATGGCTTGCCCGGATAAAAAGACATAATCCAAAGGAGTCGTCTCTTTCGGGCTGCAGCCTGCTAAGAGCAGCAAGCATAGAATTAAAAATAGTCGCTTCATAGTTTTCCTCCTTTTCTGTATTTTATTACGATTAAGCAGGAAAAGCTATATTCGCACACAAAAAAAGCATCTCGCCTCGGCAAGATGCTTTTATATTCGAGTTAATCCATTAATTTAGAGCCATTGATACGGATGCCGGGGCCCATTGTGGATGCCACGGTAACCGAACGCAAGTAACGACCTTTTGCTGCGGCCGGCTTGGATTTAATAATGGCGGACATAAGTGTCTTTAAGTTTTCGGTAAGTTTTTCAGTACCGAAGGATTTTTTACCGATGGGTACGTTGATAATAGCCGCTTTGTCGACGCGGTATTCAACTTTACCTGCTTTGATTTCTTCGACAGCTTGCGCTACATCGAAGGTAACCGTGCCGGCTTTCGGGTTCGGCATAAGGCCCTTAGGACCTAAGATGCGACCGATACGACCGACGACGCCCATCATGTCCGGAGTCGCGACGACAACGTCAAAATCGAACCAGTTTTCTTGTTGGATCTTTTGAACGAGTTCTTCGCCACCGGCGTAATCTGCGCCTGCTTCTTGGGCTTCTTTTAATTTATCGCCCTTAGCGAAAACGAGGATGCGTTCCGTACGGCCGGTACCGTGAGGCAATACAACGGTGCCTCTTACTTGTTGATCGGCGTGACGGGGGTCTACACCTAAACGAACGGCAAGTTCGATGGTTTCATCGAAGTTTGCAACGGCTGTCTTTTGAACGAGCTCAATAGCTTCGCCGAGATCGTATTGTTGAGAACGATCGACGAGCTTTAAACTTTCTTGATATTTTTTACCTCTCTTAGCCATGTTTAACCTCCTTGTGGTTCAAACGAAATGGAATTTCTCCCACTAACCTTCTACTTCGACTCCCATGCTGCGCGCCGTACCGGCTACCATACGCATAGCGGATTCAATATTGGCAGCGTTTAAGTCGGGCATTTTAACTTCGGCGATTTCGCGGCATTGATCACTGGTGATCTTAGCCACTTTTTTCTTATTGGGTTCGCCACTTGCCTTGTCAATTCCGGCTGCTTTTTTAATGAGAACAGCTGCCGGCGGCGTCTTGGTAATAAAGGTAAAGGAACGGTCTTGATAGACGGTCATGACAACCGGGATGATCATACCGGCTTGGTCTTGCGTCTTGGCGTTAAATTGTTTGGTAAATTCCATAATGTTAACGCCGTGGGGTCCCAATGCAGTACCTACCGGGGGTGCCGGTGTAGCTTTACCTGCGGGGATTTGTAATTTGACAATTGCTATGACTTTCTTGGCCATAGTACACCTCCTAATGTGGTTTAGCGGGGTTTCCCTCCCACTCTTAATGTGCTTACGTCTTAGGCCTCAACTAATTGGTTTTCGTCCAATTCGACCAATGTGTCTCTTCCGAACATGGAAATCGACACTTTTACTTTTTGTTTTTCCGTATCCAACGATTCCACCGTACCGATGAAATCTTCAAAAGGTCCGGTTAAGACTTTGACTCTGTCGCCGACGGCGTAGGTGTCCATTGTCTTTTCAACGCGGCTTACGCCGAGGTTTTGAACTTCTTCGTCGGATAAGGGGATAGGTTTCGATCCCGGGCCTACAAAGCCCGTTACACCTCTCGTGTTTCTCACGACATACCAGGACTTATCGTTCATAATCATCTTCACGAGGACGTAGGAAGGGAACATCTTACGTTCCTTTAATTTCTTTACGCCTTCTTTTTCTTCGACGTAATCTTCCATCGGTACCTGAACATCAAAGATCATATCGCCGAGATCCTGGTTCTTCACCATGGATTCCATATTGTCTTTGACTTTATTTTCGTGGCCGGAATAGGTGTGAATCACATACCAGCGTGCTTCTTCCGAACCGAGGTCTACCTCGTCACGGTTTAAATCATCTGTCAATTGAAATCCTCCAATACGCTTACAGTCCGAAAATCAAGCCCATAATATGGCTGAAGACAAAGTCAACGGCGTATAAAAAGATGGCGGTGACGACGCTCACTAGAATAACAATCAGACTGTATTGGAATAATTGTTTTTTTGTAGGCCAGACGACACGCTTAAATTCCCTTTTCACACCGCGGAAATAACGGCCAATGGATTTTGAATCTTCAGCCGTCTTCGGCGCTGCTGTGGACTTTTTCGCCATTGTATCTCTCCTTACTTGGTTTCCTTGTGAACCGTGTGGGTCTTACAGAACTTGCAGTATTTTTTAAGTTCCATACGTTCCGGCGTGTTTTTCTTGTTTTTGTAGGTTACATAGTTGCGTTGTTTGCACTCTGTGCACTCTAACTGTACGCGATCTGCCATTAGGCACCTCCTAGACTTTCATTAATGGAAATAAACTCAATAAAAAAGGGCTCTTACAAGCCGCTTTTTCCGAAACCTCGGATTGGTTTATAGGGAGATTTTATCAAAGGACGAGGTTCTTGTCAATGATTTTTCCCATGTTATAGGGATTTTTCAAATCGTTCAAGCTCCTTAAGATAATATTCTCTGCGCTCCCCGTGCTCTTCTTCGAAAGCTTTCGTCTCTTCATCCACAGACTTTAAGCGATCCTCGGAAAGATTTTTCTCCGCAAAGGGATAGACCACGGTGTTTTCGCGATTCGCGTGGGCTTCCAGTAAAAAGGCGTAGTTGTAGAGAAGACCTACCACATCGACGAGTTTTTCCGTGGAGTGATTTTCTTCGTAAACACCGTAGGCTTCTTCTAATGAGGAAATAATATGGCGGGCCTGATCGTGTTCTACGAGCATTCCCTGGCGCACGACCTTCTCCGCCACAGGACCCAGATCCTCAAGCATATAGTTAAAGAGAATGAGCTCTTCTTTTCCGTGGTGATGAGCATCTGCGTATTTCCGCACAAAGTCGATCATGGCGGGCACTTCTTTTATAATGTCACGCTCACATTCCAAAGTCTTTCCGATGGCGCCGCGAATAAAAGACGTAAACCGTAAAATAGTGTCGTGTTCTTTTTCTAAAACATCAATTCCGTACATAGTCTTTCTCCTTTTCTATGATCTTCTCCGCTACGCGCATGCCGTCAATGGCCGATGAGACGATGCCGCCGGCGTAGCCTGCTCCCTCTCCTGTAGGATATATATTCTCGTAATGGAGGGATTTCAAACTCTCTTTATCTCGCGTCAACCGGACGGGAGATGATGAACGGGTCTCAGGCGCCGTTAAGATCGCTCCCTCCGTAAGTGCAGGGAAATAGCACCCGATTTGGCGAAGACCTTCGGTGAGCGTGTCGTCCAGTGCTTTCGGATAGAGGCTGTGGAGATCGGCAGCGTAAGTTCCCGGCATATAAGTGGGCTCTACCGTATCCTCATCTTCTTCCCCTAAATAGCTTGCCACTGATTGAGTAGGCGCTTTATAGGATCCGCTCATGTCGTAGGCCTTCTTCTCGATCATGCGCTGAAATTCCACGCCTGCCATGACACCTTCGCCGTAAATCGATTCGTCGATGGTGACGAGAATGGCGGCGTTGGCATTTTTACCGTCGCGAGCTTTATAGCTCATACCGTTGGTGACGATAGTGCGCTCTTCCGATTGAGACGCCACCACTTTTCCCCCCGGGCACATACAGAAGCTGTAGACGCCTCTTCCATCGATTTGAACGCTCACCTGATAATCGGCGGCGGGGAGATAGGTGCACATGTCGCCGTATTGGTTTTCGTCGATTTTTCCCTGATCACTTTCAATGCGAAAGCCTACGGCAAAGGGCTTCGATTCCATGGCCATGTCCGCTTTTTCTAAATACTCGAAAGTGTCCCGCGCCGAATGCCCGAGAGCGAGGACGATGTAATCTCCTGTAAAATTCCCTTTCGATGTGTTGACCTTAAAGCCTTCTCCCTCTTTTGAGAAGCCCTCAAACCGCGTACGGAAGTAAAATTCCGCCCCCATTTCTTCCAGCTCTTTTCTGAGCATCACGAGGACTTTTCGAAGAGCATCGGTGCCTACGTGGGGCTTTTTCTTGTAAAGTATGCTTTCATCCTTGGCCAAGCGTGAAAAAAGTTCCAGCACAAAGCGGCCTCTGGGGTCTTTAGAGCGGCTGGTCAATTTGCCGTCGGAAAAAGTTCCGGCGCCCCCTTCTCCGAACTGCACATTGCTCTCCGTATCCAGTTCGCCTCCGTTCCAAAAAGATTCTACGCACTTCACCCGCTCCTCTACCCGATCTCCTCGCTCTAAAATAATAGGCTTCACGCCGCGCATAGCGAGAACGTAAGCGCAGAAAAGGCCGGCAGGTCCGGCCCCGACAATAACGGGTCGCCCGTCGCTTTCAATGGGGCTCAGATCGTAGGGTTCTTCTTTAATCGCCGTAATTTTTTTATTGGTCTTTAATTTTTTCTCCGTAACAATGTCGACGGTGGCCGTAAATTGCATGATGCGCCCTTTTCGTGCATCGATAGATTCCCGATGGCGTCGCCAGGTGTAGCTTCCTTTTTTAAGACCGGTAATTTTTTCGATGGCCTCTTCGTAAAAAGCAGGTTCCGAATCGATCGGTCGATTGAGATTATGGATTCTGTAGTTCATGGTTTTATTATCCTGTGTATTTTCCCGTCGGTCAAGTTTTCTGTTTTACCGATAATCAATGGAATCGCCTAATCATCCATTCCAAAATAAAAAAGCCGACGAGGATTTCTCCCCTTCGGCTTTTAATAGGTTGGCCCATTTTGTTTTAAGTTTTCTTCTACGCCCGAGGGATCCTGTGCCTTGGCTTTATCCAGCATTTCCTTAAAATATCGCCGCGTGGCGTCGTCGCATTTAGATGGGCTCATGTAGGCCATGTCCGTTGCCTTTTCCAATTCCTCAATGGCTTTGTCGGCTCGTTTTTTATCGGTTTTATAATGTGTAAGCCATTCCATTTCCCAAGCCTCTTCCCAATATTGGGATGCGCGTGTGTCTCCATAGCCCGCTTGATATTCGCCGTCTTTCTCACCGTCGAGTTCAGTGGGCGCCTTGTAATCTTCCGGCCAATTCAATGCCGCCACTGTCTTTTTAAATTCTCCATTGGCATCGTCGTAGGACGTAAATCCCTTTTGAGTCCTCTTACTGCAGGCGCAAAGACTATAGGTAAGGACCACTACAAGGATCATGCATAAAACGGATCTTAGTTTTTTTCTCATTGAAATCTCCTCTTTTCCAAATGTTATTTCTACATTCAGTATAGAAGGAAAGACTTCTTCAAGTTTCTCTTTCTCTCTCCGATTTTATGATGGTTTTCTCCTGATTTTTCTACTTTTTTCCTACTTTTTAAAGATGATCCGAAAACGCACCTTGCCATCGTCGCTTTCCGCCGCAATGGACGCCCCGTGGGCGCGGAGAATTTCCCGAGCGATGGCAAGCCCCAAACCGGAGCCGCCGGCAGAATGGCGGGAGGGGTCCAATCGATAAAAAGGTTCGAAAATATTTTCCAAATCGTTCAAGGGAATGGTTCGGCAAGCGTTGGTGAAGTCGACGATCACGTCCTCATCGCCCTCAGTGACGGAAACATCCACGGCGCTGTTGCTGTCCCCATATAAATAGGCGTTTTTCAGAAGATTACCGAAAACCCGAGACAGTTTATCGGCGTCGCAACGAAGGGAAACTTTTCCCGACACGCGAAGATTGCAGTTCATGTGTTTTTCGTCGAAAAGGGGCTTGAATTCAAAAATGATCTGCTCCAAAAGAAGGCTCAAATTACATTCCCTCTCCTCCAACTTCAAGTTGGAAAAATTAAATTTCGCCATCTCGAAAAACTCATCGATTAAATCCGAAAGCTCTTTCGACTTTCTCAACACGACATTAAGGTACTTTTCTCTCTCCTCTTCGTCCAAGGGTATATCGCCGTTTAACAAATCCAAATAGCCGAGAATGGATGCCAGTGGCGTTTTCAAGTCGTGAGCCAAATTTACGATTAAATCACTTTTCTGCTTTTGGCGCTGCGCCGCCAAGGATTCATTTCGAATGTTTTCCGCCTTTAACGCATTGATTTTTTCGGCAATAGTAGCCAGCTCCGGTGACAACTCTATGGCGCCCGCTTCTCTGTCGAACAGAAGGCTCGTCGCTTCCTGTAGCTCATCCACATAGTGAACCAATTGCTTAAACAAACTGAAGGTGGTCAGCATAATGAAGAAAACCCAAATGCCCAACGCCGGGTAAATCAGGTACAGATCTCTGTAATATAAATAATTGAGGGGATCGTGTCCATTCAACCATCGACGCAGGCAAATACTTGTAATAAGCGTGCCGAAAAACACCGCTGCGGTAATAACGACGACTCGGATCGTGTAGCGCTTAAAAATCCCGCGGAGCAAGTTGTCGTTGTTATTTTTCGATGACATAACCTACGCCCCAAACGGTTTTAATGTACTCCGGGTGCCGTCCGGAATCCTGCATCTTCTCCCGAATCCGCCCGATATGTGCCATCACGGTGTTGTTGTTGTCCATGTATTTTTCCCGCCAAATCGCTTCAAAGAGCGCCTCCGACGACACGACATTTCCTAAATGCTCGCAAAGGTACCACACAATTTCAAATTCGATGGGCGTCAGCGAAAGAGGCTTTCCGTTTAAGGTGCATTTGTGCTCCTTTTTGTTTATGACCAGCCCGCGAATGGATACCGTATCCTCCGACACACCGATCTCTTGATTATAGCGACCGCTTCGACGAAGTTGGGTTCTAATTCTCGCCACAACTTCCAGAGGATTAAAGGGCTTGGTCATGTAATCATCGGCCCCTACGGTTAGACCTAAAATTTTATCTCCGAAATCAATTTTCGACGTGAGCATTAGAATGGGGAAAAAGTAATTTTCCCGAATTTTTTGGCACAGGCTGAATCCGTCAATATCCTCCAGCATAATGTCTAAGATCATGGCATCCGGGGGATGTGCTTTGATTTTTTCAAGGGCCTCTTTGCCGTCGAAGGCCTTTTCCACGTCGTAGCCCTCGTTATTAAGATATATCGCCAGCAGTTCGGAAATTTCTTTTTCATCGTCCACTATGAGAATTTTTTCTTTCATTATTTTTCTCCGTAAGTCATAAGATAGTTTTCTTCCGGAATTTCACTATAGCAAAAGCATCGAATCCACGATGGATAAATCACCCGTACATTTATTTATTCTTTTTACTTAAATAAATCAGAGTGGGAGCCGGTTCTCACCAGTGATAATACTAAAAACTCTTCTATTTTTTCATATATCAATAAAAAATCCGGCTCAATATGACACTCTCGAGTCCCCTCATAATTTCCGGCTAATGAATGGTCTCTATATTTTTCGTCGATAGCTTCATCTTTTGCTATTTTTTCAATAACATCAAATAGTTTTTCAATATCTTTCCCTTGTTTTTTGGCTAGCTTTAGATCCCTTTTAAATCTCTTTGTAAACTTTATTTTATACTTCAAGAGCTTTCCTCAAGTCATCTATAGTGTCGAAAGATTTGACATCCTTATCTTTAGCAATCATTCTTCCCTCTTCTATGGCTTTTATGGTTTCATCTCTTGGGACATCAAGTTTTAAATCAAAAGGAATGCCGCTTTCTCTAATACTTGCCCTTAAAAACATATTAATTGCAGTCGTCATATTTAAACCTAAACTGGTATAAATTTTTTCTGCTGCTTCTTTTACTTCTTTATCTGTTCTTATATTCAAATTGGTTGTAGCCATTTCCTCATCTCCTTTAACTTTATTATATGAATATGTTCGTGCACAGTCAATACACCGTCATTATATTGTGCGCATTAAACTCGTAAATACTTGTGCCATTAAAAGACCCCCAAAGGCCGGATTTCTCAGTCCAACCTTTGGGGGCAGTGCATCTTTCTCTTAGTTTTGTTTACCTTTTATATAATCTACGCCAGCTTGGATGACGGGCATGACGTGAACGTCGGGGATGTTCTTGTAAAGATCATCTTCCACCCGTTCGATGTGTCCCATTTTCCCTAAAATGTGGCCGTCTCGGCTCACGAGACCTTCAATATTAAAGAAGCTGCCGTTAGGATTATCTACATAGGTAAAGGCAATTTGATTGTTCTTCACCAGTTCCTCTGCCTGTTCTTTAGAGCAGACGAGGCGTCCTTCCCCGTGGCTTACGGGAACCATATAGCGATCGCCGGGGTTCAAATACATGAGCCAGGGCGAATCATTAGTGGCTACTTCTGTTTCCGTAATGCGGGCCACGTGTCGGGAGTTGTCGTTAAAGGTAAGGGTCGGTGAATCCTCTTCTTGGGCGCGGCCTTCGCCGAAGGGGAGATAGCCCGATTTTATCAGGGCTTGGAAGCCGTTACAGATACCGAGGACGAGGCCTTTCTTTTCTTTTACGAGGACATCCATGGCTTCTTTCATGGCATCGGTGCGTAAAATCGTGGCGATGAATTTCGCCGATCCGTCGGGTTCGTCGCTGAAGCTGAAACCGCCGGGGATGGCAAAGATATCCGCTTCTTTTACTTTCGCCGCCAAGGTTTCAATGGAGCGTACGGTTTCTTCCGCCGTTTGGTTGCGGAACACGAAGACTTCCGTATCGGCGCCGGCTTTTGTAAACACATCAGATGTGTCGTATTCGCTGTTGGTGCCGGGGAAGCAGGCGATAAGCACGCGGCAATCGTCTTTTGCTTCTCTTTCTTCGATGCGGTCGCTTCCCTTTTGAATCTTGCGTATATCTTCGCCCTTTTGTTCTTTTTCAGAGGGGAAGACCGATTCCAGGCCGTAGCGATAGGATTTAAAGATAGCCTCTTGATCGAGAGATTCACCGTTCACGGTGTAACCTTTTTCTTTCAGCTCGCCGATTTCTTCCACGCCGTCGAAAGCTTCCGTATATTCTACGATAATATCGCCGTAAAGTGCATTGTAAAGATCGTCTAGTTGTACGTCGAAGCCTAAATCATTTCCGAGGGCGGAGATAATCATGCCGGGAAGGGTGCCGTAACGGGTGACGGCGGCGGCGGAAAGGACATTGCCCTTTTCCATTTCTCCTCTCAGGGTGTCCGCCATGGCTTTAAATGCTTCGATATCGATTTTGCCGTTATCTAATCGGGTCGCCTTTAAAATACCAATCTTGTTCCCCGCCTTTTGGAATACATTGCTCACCACATCTTTCGATTTCATGGGGGCAATGGCGAAGGAAACGAGGGTCGGCGGTACATCTTTATCTCTAAAGGTGCCGCTCATGGAATCTTTGCCGCCGATGGGAGGCACTTCGAAATCCATGGAGGCGTCGAAGGCACCGAGAAGGGCCTTCAAGGGTTTTTGCCAACGTTTGGGATCTTCGCCGAGTTTTTCAAAATACTCTTGGAAGGTGAAATACATATCCCGAATATCGGCGCCGGTGGCCACAAGTTTCGCTACCGATTCCACGACCGCATAGTATGCGCCAAGGTATTGATTTTCCGAGAGGAACTCGGGGTTTGATCCGAAACTCATCACACTTGCCGTGTCGCTGCGCTTGTTTTCAACGGGAATGAGCCCCGCCATAGCTTGGGTAGGTGTCAATTGATACTTGCCACCTAAGGGCATGAGCACCGTGCCTCGGCCGACGCTGTTGTCGAATTTCTCGATGAGATTCTTTTGGCTTACCACATCGAGATCCGCCATGCGTTTTAAAATATCTTTTATTGTATAGTCATTGTATTTATGGAGATAATGAGACTCGGCGTCCCCTTCTACCTCTACATTTTGACTGCGGTCCACGCCCGCCGTTTCGATAAAGGCGCGATCTAAATCGACGATGAGTCGGTCGCCGTAATACATGCGCATGGCCGGCTCTTCCGTCACTTCCGCCACGACGGTCATCTCGAGATTTTCCTCATCGCTCATAGCTCTGAAGAGATCCAGATCTTTTTTCTGAATCACAACGGCCATACGCTCTTGGGATTCGGAGATGGCAATTTCTTTCGGGGAAAGGCCGTCATATTTCAAAGGCACTTTATCCAAATGGATCTTCACGCCGTCTGCCAACTCGCCGATGGCGACGGATACGCCGCCGGCGCCGAAGTCGTTGCAACGTTTGATCTTCGATGCGATTTCAGGCTTTCTGAAGAGGCGAAGAAGTTTTCTCTCTTGAGGAGCGTTCCCCTTTTGAACCTCGGCAGACGCTGTTGTAAGAGAAGCCGCCGTATGTTCCTTACTGCTTCCCGTGGCGCCGCCGACGCCGTCACGTCCGGTTCTTCCGCCCATTAAGAGAACAATATCTCCCGCTTCCGGCGTACCCCGCCATACATTTTCCGTAGCCACGGCCCCGACGACGGCGCCGATTTCCATGCGCTTCGCCATATAGCCCGGGTGGTAAAGTTCTTCTACGAGGCCTGCGGGAATGCCGATTTGGTTGCCATAGGAGGCGTAACCGTCGGCCGCTTCGGTGGTGATTTTCTTTTGAGGTAATTTACTTTCCCATGTGTCCTCAACGGGCATAGTGGGGTCTCCGCTTCCCGTTAAGCGAAGGGCTTGGTAAACGTAAGCTCTTCCGGAGAGAGGGTCGCGGATACAACCGCCCAAGCAAGTGGACGCGCCGCCGTAGGGCTCGATTTCCGTCGGGTGATTGTGGGTTTCGTTTTTAAACATTAAGAGATAGGGAATGGTTTCCTTTTCGCCGGTTTTTAAATCTTCAGCCTCCAACTCGATGTGAATGGAGCAGGCATTGATCTCTTCCGATTCTTCGATATTGGTCTTAATGCCTTCTTTTTTCAGATACTTCGCAACAAGGGTCCCCATATCCATTAAACTGACGGGCTTTTTGCGATTCAAATAATCCCGCGTCTTCATGTAGCGATCAAAAGCTTCTTTGATCACCGGGGACACTTTTTCGTCGAAGTCGATGTCGAGTGCCGTGTTAAAGGTAGTGTGGCGGCAGTGGTCGGACCAATAGGTATCTAAAATCGCAAGTTCCGTCTCGTTAATATCTCTTCCAATAGATTTGAAGTGCTCTTGGATAAAGACGAAGTCTTCGATGCTCATGGCAAGTTCCATGGCGTCGAAATGTTCTTTAAGTTCCTCTTCGCTCCAATCCTTAAAGCCTTCCACTACGGGATTTTCTAAATTTTGCGGACTTTCTTCACGCAAAGTGGTGGGCACGCCGAATAGGCTGCCGATTTTTTGGTCTACGGGATTCACAAGGTGATCGATGATGTCTTCGTATTCTCTCTCGTCGAGATCGCCTCTAAAATCGTAAACCGTTGCCGTCTTACTCGTCAGGTGGGTGTGGCCGAACATGGCTGTCGCCGTATCCATAACACCGGCGTTTCTTTGATCGTATTGGCCCGGCTGATATTCCACCACAAGGCCCCGGTCCATTTCGCTTTGAAGCTTAAAGGCGTCTTCATCTACATACACCACGTCGCTGGGCGCTTCGGCGAGCACTTCTTTTGCAAGACGTTCCACTTCATCTTTCGTAAGGCCTTCGAGATCGTAGCGGGCGTAAACTTTCACATCGTCTAATGCGATCCCGAGCTCTTCTTTCAGACTGTCTTTTAAAGCCAGTTCCGCATTGTTGAAGCCAACTTTTCGACCTACATAGACGCGGGAAAGCTTCGGTCCGATATCTCTTCGAATTTGCTTGTTTTTGAATTCGATTTTATCGGCTGCATCGTATGCCTTTTCCATGGCCGTTTCGAAATCATCGGCAACGGCGGTAACGGTGAGCACTCTGCCACCTGATGTTACGAGCCCGCCGTCTTTTTTCGCCGTGCCGGCGTGGAAGACTTTCACATCGCCTAAATCGTCGGGGATGGTAATGGGCACGCCCTTTTCAGAAGAGGCCGGGTAGCCGCCACTTGCAAGAGTTAGTGAAACTACCTTCTTGTCGTTTTCCTTAACGTCAACAGAGGAGAGTTCCCCTTTCGCAGTAGCCATCATAATATCTAAGAGATCGCCGTCCAAACGTTCCAAAACCGATTGAGTTTCCGGATCGCCGAAGCGGCAATTGTATTCTAAAATTTGCGGGCCGTCGTCACCGATCATAATGCCCATAAAGATCAAACCGCGGTAATCCACCTCATCCTCTTGAAGACCCTTTAAGAATGGCTTTAAAAGAACCTCGTCGATGGAATCCAAAAGGGGAAGAGCTTCCACATTGGGGGCATAAGTTCCCATGCCGCCTGTGTTGGGGCCCCGTCCCCCTTCGTAAATAGATTTGTGATCTTTCGCCGTAGAAAGAGGTTTGATGGTCTTGCCGTCGCAGAAAGCGAGGAGGCTCATTTCAAAGCCTTCTAAAAATTCTTCCACGACCACGCGATCGCCTTCAAACTTTTTGTCCACGAAGACATCGTTTAAGAAGGTGTCCACTGCCGATTCGTCGTATGCGATGGCGACGCCTTTACCTGCCGCCAAACCGTCGGCCTTTAAGACGCAGACGCTCTTTTCTTCCAGCATGTTCACCGCCGCTTGGCGAATAGTGTCGCGATCTTCCGATTCAATGTATTCTGCAGTGGGAATATTGTGGCGGGTGCAGAAGGCTTTTGTAGCGGCTTTTGAGCCTTCAAGTTCCGCCGCTTTTTGATTGGGGCCGAAGATTAAAAGGCCCTCTTCTTCAAATACATCGACAATGCCGTCCACCAAGGGAGCCTCGGGACCCACGATGGTGAAATCTATTTCCATGTCTTTAGCAAATTTCAAAAGGCCGCGAATATCTTCTGCGGAAATGGCGATGTTTTCGCCGATGGTGTCGGTGCCGCCGTTTCCGGGGGCGAAGTAAATTTTTTCTACTTTTTTATTTTGAGCGACGGACGCGCCGATAGCGTGCTCACGTCCACCGCCGCCAACGATTAGTAACTTCACATTGCCTCCTTAGTGTTTAAAGTGACGAACGCCTGTAAAGACCATGGACATATTGTTTTCGTCACAAGCTTTTACGGAATCTTCGTCGCGGATGGATCCGCCCGGTTGAATAATCGATCTGACGCCCTTTTCAGCTGCAGCTTTTACGCAGTCGTCGAAGGGGAAGAAGGCATCGCTTGCCATAACACTTCCCGTAAAGTCCCGATCGGGATTGTGATTGAAAATATTTTCAAGCGCCCAGATGCGGCTGGTTTCGCCGCCCCCGACGCCCAGAGTTTTACCGTCTTTAATGAGAACAACGGCATTGGAGCGCACATATTTTACAATCTTCATACCGAATAGGAGGTCCCTCTTCTGATCTTCCGTGGGTTCCGCCTCGGTAACCACTTTGTAGTCCTCTTCCGCATCGAGATCCGTATCCTGCATCAAGATCTTACCGCTTGTCATGCGCATTTCCCGTTGAAGGGGCTCGGCGTCGAAATCCACTTGGATAACGCGAAGGTTTTTCTTTTGTTTGAAGACTTCAAGCGCCTCGTCGGTAAAATCTTTTGCCGCTACCACTTCTAAGAAGATCTTTACCATTTCTTCAGCGCATTCCTTATCCACTGTGGTATTTAAAGCTACGATGCCGCCGAAGATAGAAAGACTGTCGGCTTCAAACATTTTTCTGTAAGCGTCGAGAGCCGTTTCGCCTAAGGCGACGCCGCAGGGAGTGGCGTGCTTTAAACCTACGGAAATGATACCGTCTTTTTCAGGATCAAATTCCCCGGCGAGGGATACGGCGGTGTTAAAGTCGTTGTAATTATTGTAGGAAAGTTCCTTCCCTTGGAACTGTTTCATATGGGTGAAGTAGCTTTCCACCATGGGATCGGAGTAAACTTCCGCCTTTTGATGGGGGTTTTCGCCGTAGCGCAGATCGGAATCTTTCCGCATGCCGATGGTAGTGTATTCGCTCGTCTTTCCCGTAAGTTCGCGGAAATAGCGGGAAATCATGGAGTCGTAATAAGCCGTCAAGCTGAAGGCCTTCATGGCGAGTTCTCTACGGAAAGCCAAATCATCTTCGGGAGATTTCAAGTGATCCAGCATACGATCGTAATCTTCAGGATCGGTTACCACGTAGACATCCTTGTGGTTTTTCGCCGCCGAGCGAATCATGCTCGGACCGCCGATGTCGATGTTTTCGATTAATTCCTCGTCGCTCTTTTTTGCGTGGTAGGTTTCTTCAAAGGCGTAGAGATTGACGCAGACGAGATCGATACTTTCGATGCCGTGTTCTTTCACCGTGTCCACGTGAGATTGCTCGTCCCGCTTATATAAAATGCCGCCGTGTACCATAGGGTGGAGCGTCTTCACTCTGCCGTCGAGCATTTCCGGAAACTTGGTGTAATCGTCAATGGCCACTACCTCTACCCCTGCCTCTTTAATGGTGCGAAGCGTGCCGCCGGTGGATAAAAGGGTGTAACCCGCTTCTTTCAGGCCCTTGGCAAATGAGCCGATTCCCGATTTGTCTGTTACCGATAATAATGCGTACTTCATAGAATGCCCTCCTCACAAAAACGAACCGCCGTTTTCAAAAGCTCATGCTCAAGCACGAGCACTGTTTCCTGAATTTCCTTGGGCGAGGTAAGCCGGCTGATGTCCACTGAAGACTGGAGCAGGATCTTGCCCCCGTCCACCTTTTCGTTTACATAATGGACCGTTGCGCCGCTTCGCACCTCGCCCGCCTCAAATACCGCTTCGTGCACCTTCATGCCGTACATTCCCTTGCCGCCGTAAGCCGGCAGAAGAGAGGGGTGAATGTTGATGATCCGCCCGTCGTAACGGCTTAAAAGATCGCCCTCCAGTATTTTTAAGTAACCGGCGAGGACGATAAAATCGATGCCCTCATCTTCGAGCACCGTTACTAAATCGCCGTCGCCCTCCACATATGTCTTTTTATTCATCGCCTCAGCGCGCTTTAAACCGTAGGCATCGTCCTTATTGGAAACCACCAGGGCGATTTCGGATTTGAAAAATCCCGCCGCCTCGGCGTCCAGTAAAGACTGCAAATTCGTGCCCGATCCGCTGAGTAAAACCGCTATTTTCATCGCAATTGTACGACGCCTTCGCCGGGTTCGATAACGCCGATAGCCCAGGCCTTATCGTCGGTTTCTTCATTAATAAAGCGGAGCACCTCGTCCTTTTCCCTTTCCGGCACTACGACCACCATGCCCACGCCCATATTGAAAGAGCGGTAGAGCTCTTCCTCCTTAATGTCGCCGGATGCTTCCATGTAGCGGAATACATCGGGCATGTCCCAGCTGCCCTTTTCTATGCGACAATCTAAAGTCTTCGGAAGAACGCGGGGCACATTTTCGATTAAGCCGCCGCCGGTAATATTAGAGATGGCCTTTACATTGAATTGTTCGGTTAAGGCCAAGATCGTCTTTACGTAAAGCTTCGTCGGACGTAGAAGCACTTCGCCCACCGTGCCGTCAAGGCCTTCCACTTCGCTATTAATATCGAAGTCCTTGTGCTCGAAGAAAAACTTACGAGCCAAGCTGTAACCGTTGGAATGGAGACCGCTGGATGCGAGACCGATCACCACATCCCCTTCGGCCACGTCCCGACCGTCGATGATTTTATTCTTATCGCAAAGACCTACGGCAAAGCCTGCAAGGTCGTATTCGTCTTCGCCGTAAAGGCCGGGCATTTCCGCAGTTTCCCCACCGATTAAAGCGCATCCGCTTTCCCGGCAACCTTGAGCGACCCCTTCCACGATTTTTTGCATTTTTTCAGCGGACACATGGCCCGTAGCTACGTAATCGAGGAAAAAGAGAGGCTTCGCCCCTTGGCAAATCAAATCGTTGACGCTCATGGCCACGAGATCAATGCCCACCGTGTCGTGGACGTCCATCATCTGAGCCACCAAAAGCTTGGTGCCTACACCGTCGGTGGCGCCTAAAAGCACGGGAGATTCCATGTCCTTTGCGGCGGAAAGATCGTATCCGCCGGAGAATAAGCCGATGTCTCCCATTACATTGTTGTCATAGGTAGAAGATACGGCTTTCTTCATAAGTTCCACGGCGCGATTGCCTTCAGTAATGTCGACCCCTGCGTCTTTATACGATAATGTCATAACTTCCTCCTAAATCACTGTCGGATCGACAGGGTAATCCCCGTCAAAGCATGCTGTACAATATTTGGAAATTTCTTTCTTACCGGCCCTTACGAGACCCTCTTCCGAAATAAAGGCGAGGGAATCAGCGCCGATGCTCTTTTCAATCTCTTCAATCGATTGATTGGCGGCGATTAAATTCTTGCGGTTGGGCGTGTCGATTCCGTAATAGCAGGAATATTTTACCGGCGGCGAGGTAATGCGCATATGCACTTCCTTGGCACCCGCCTCCCGCAATCGATCGATTAAATTCCTGCTCGTCGTGCCGCGAACGATGGAATCATCCAAGAGGACGATGGATTTCCCCTTCACTACATCACCCAAGGGATTGAGTTTCAGCTTTACGGCCATATCCCTTTCTTTTTGGGTCGGCTTAATAAAAGTTCTGCCCATGTAGCGGTTTTTCACGAGACCTTCCCCGTAGGGGATCGTGGATGCCTGAGCGTAGCCGATAGCGGAAGGAATTCCACTGTCGGGAACGGGCACTACGAGATCCACATCGCAAGGCGCTTCGTCCCAAAGAATCTCGCCGCAACGCCTTCTGAAAGTATAGGCATTAAGATCGTCAAGGGTCGCGTCGTTACGGGCGAAATAGACGTATTCGAAAATACAATTCTTCGCTGTGGCAGCGGACTCGAATCGATCGGAGCGAATACCGCTCTCGTCGATGACGATGATTTCACCCGGTTCCACATTTCGCGTCATCTTGCCGCCGATAATTTCGATGGCCGCATTTTCACTGGCGACGATTACATCCTCGTCGTCTTTTCCCAAAACCAAGGGGCGGAAACCGTGGGGATCTCTAAAAGCCACGACCTTGTCCTTAATAAGCGCCGTAACGGAATAGGCTCCCTTAATAACCTTCATGGTCTTTTTTATCGCTTCCACAATGTCTCCGTCGTAGTATCGGGTAATTAAGTAAAGAATAACCTCCGTGTCATTGGTGGTTTGAAACATCATGCCTTCTTCTTCAAGGCGTTCACGTAAAATTTGATAGTTCACCAAATTGCCGTCATTGGCAAGGGCGATCATTTCCCCGCCGATAAAGCCCATAATAGGCTGAATATTATAATCGTGGCTGCCTTCCGCCGTAGAGTAGCGTACGTGGCCGATACCGATTGTCCCGGGAAGATCTCTCAAATTATCTTCTGTAAAAGCATCGATCACAAGACCCATTGATCTTTTTCTGCGAATCTCTTCGCCGTCGTAGATGGCCATCCCCGCAGCTTCCTGTCCTCTATGTTGCAGAGAGTTCATTCCGTAAAACAAGCTCGTACTTACTGTCGATTGACTATAAATTCCTATAACGCCACACATTCGTCGTAATCGATCCTTTCCTCAGTATTCTGTTTTAACTCTTTTCCTCGTACGAAATTCTTATATTTTAGACCTTTTACCTCCTAAAAATACAAAAAGAGATACGGGTGCCGTATCTCTTTCAAAAACCGATCCCGAGACCGGACATGGAATTGCTAAACTTTTGGGAAAACGTAACCTCGCTCAACTTTTCAGTGTATGCGCAGCCCTTTGCTCTCAACATTAACTGAACGAGTCGATTAATCATTACATGCCCCCCTAATTCAGCTACATTGTACCATAATTACAAAGTCTGAACAATTCATGAAACAAAATAATTTCCCTCCATTTTCCCTCCCTTGAATCGGGAAAAAGAGCGTGTCATAATAAAGATGAATGAGCGAGAACACATAAAACGGAAAGGATCCCATATGTTAGGAATTATTGACGTAGGCGGCGGCATGCGCGACGTCTTCGGAGCGGGCGTCATGGACTACTGTTTGGATCACGATATTCGCTTCGATTACTGCCTCGGTGTTTCTGCCGGCGCCAGCAATTTAATCGGATACTTGGCGGAACAAAAAGGCCGCTCCAAGACCTTCTATACAAACTATGCCTTCCGCGATGATTACATGGGCGTGAAAAACTTTAAAGAAACGGGAGATTTCATCAATCTCCATTACATCTACGGCACTCTATCAAACCAGGGCGGAGAATATCCCTTGGATTTTAAAAAAGTTCAGGATTCTCCTGCCGAGTTCGTCACCGTCGCCACCGATGCTTTGACGGGGAAAGCCACCTACTTTACGAAAAGCGACTTATCACAGGATCACTACGACCCTATCGCCGCCTCGGCCTGCGTACCCGTGGTCAATCACCCCATGGAGTTCAACGGATGCCATTACGTGGACGGTGGCGTCGCCGATCCCATCCCCCTCGATAAGGCGCGAAAAGACGGCGTAGACAAAGCGGTAGTCATCTTGACGCGCCCGAAAGATTACTTCCGTAGAGCCCGCCGAGACCTTTACTTCGTCCTGCGGCTCCGAAGAGAATACCCGGCCCTCGCCCGTGCCCTTTACAAGCGGGCCGAAACCTATAATCGCCAGCTGCGCCAAATATTAAAAGACGAGAATACGCTGGTCATCGCCCCTGAATCTACGCTGAATATGAAGACCCTGAAATTGGATCTGGAGAAAATGAACATCCTCTATGACGAAGGCTATAAAAAAGGCGCCCGGATTGAAAAATGGCTTTCGAGATAGCTGTTTCGAAAGTTAGAAAAAGACATATAGCACACAAAAAAGACCCTCATGGGTCTTTTTTATTCCGGTTCTATTGGCGTTTCCAATTCTTCATCATCGAAAAAGTCCGTTCCTTCATTGGCGTTTCCCTGAAAGGTGCCGAAGGTGGAGATGTAGTTTTCTCCGTCGATAGTGTAGTGGACTTCTACTTGCAAATATTCCAGGAAATATTTCTCGTATTGGCGGCTATAGCGTTTGGTTGTATAGCTGTAGCCTAAATCTCCCTCGTCTTTTAATTCGCCCGTAATGATTCTCGTCTTTTGAGGATCGTCGTAATGGGAGGCATGGGCGATGATTTTTATCGTCGCCTTCTCCGGCTTGACGGGCTTTTTATTTTTCTCGAATTGGAAAAAGATTCGCGAATCTTTGTTGAGGTCGATGCAGGGAATATCTCCTTCGATCCCGC
>QWCK01002363.1_pt1 | contig 27342 bp, 24 predicted proteins | sample 1972571 | NCBI WGS metagenome assembly QWCK01 (sample SAMN09866710, study PRJNA288562) | Human gut metagenome isolate term2_stool, whole genome shotgun sequencing... | isolation source: gut | host: Homo sapiens | place: USA: California | reverse complement strand
CGGGCTAGCGGATCTCGGTTTCGGCTGCTTTTGCGGTTCTGCCTCCGGCTGCGGTGCAGCATCTTCCGGCAAATCCTCTCCGGCATAAACGTACAGGCCAAGGCCAAACATAGCAAGGTTCTTCACCAAGCACCGCATGATAGCCTTATTCACATCGAACATGGAGGCTGCTTCTACGGTGCGTTCTTCCATGCCGACTTTTTCACGGCGGCGAGTCTGCGGATTGTAGTCCCATTTCGGAGTGGTGTAGGTGTAAGGGGTGGCTTTCATCGCTTTATTTGCGCCATCCAGTACAGGCAGCCACATTTCGTGCGAAACGCCCTCAATCGTGACCGAGGTATACACCATGAAGCCGGTTATGGGGTCATAAACATAGGGCAGGCCGTTGAATTTTTTGACTTCGTAGCTGGCAGAAGGATACAGCTTTTTCACCTCTGCCCAGGCATACGCCCAGCTTACATATTTCAGTTCCGTGTTGCCGGACTTTTTGACTTCCAGATGATCTTTGAAGTCGATAGCAAATAATTTTACGAATGGATTTTCCGTAGCCATAAGATAACCTCCAAGAAAAAAGGCGGCAGAGAAGCTGCTCTCTGCCGCCATACAATTATGCCGCATGAACGATGGTAAACCTGCGGCTGCTTACATTTTTGCTGTATTGGTTGAAAATGTCCGGCTGCTCTTTCCGCAGGCGTTGGGAATCCACACGCTTGCTTTCGGAGGATACCCACGACACCTTATAACCCGGTGCTGTGCCATAGGCAGCATCCTGCATTTGCAGCTTGACCTGTTGCTCGATAGCCGTTTTCTCCTGTTCCATCTGCTCGATTTGGTCGGAAAGCTCCTGCCGCTTATCCAGAAGTCCATGCAAGGGACTCAGGTCAGCGGTCTTATCCCGGTTGTCCACCTCATACATCTGGTTGACCGTTGGGTGCAGGGGGAATCTGGGGCACAACATGGTTCGTCCAGAAAAGTTCTTCCTTATCAATGAGATCAGAAAGCACCTGCTTATCTGTCACGATTTTGTGGATCACCAGCTCTCTGCCGAAAATCAAAGCCGCCACATACCAGCAGTCAAAACCGCTGACAGCCAGATAGTGATTGACCTGAGCCATGTAATGTGCAGGGATTTTTCCATCAGCCCACTTGTCCGCAGAAAACGGCGAAACCGTTTTGCACTCTAATCCAGCTTTTTGCCCAACGATCAGGCGGTCAAAATCTGCCAGAAGCAGCGGATGCTCCTCGCTCTGGTAAATGGCATTTGCCCGGCGTACCTTCAGACCGGTTGCTTCGGTGAAGCGCTGCGCTACATAATCCTCCAAGTCACGGCCCTGCCGCATGGCCTCGTTGTCGATATTCTCAATGGTATCGCTGATTTTATCGTGGTACACCTGAAATGCAGAGCGATAGGGATTCAGGCCAAGAATGGCACCAGCATCCGTGCCGGTAATGCCGCACTTACGGTAGCGGAGCCAATCTTCTTTGGTCAAATTTAATGTAGATACAAGCCTTCTCATGCAATGTTCAACCTCTCTTTCATCTGTTCTTCTACGATAGAGAAATCATATTCCACCAAGTCCTTGATAATCGTGGAAAACTCATCCACCAAGGTACGGTCATCGTCCAGCCACAGGGCATACAGGAAATCCAGAATGTTCCGCTGCACCCGGAGATGGTTCCAGAAACGCTCGTCCATCTGCTTTTCGGTGCCCAGCGTAATCAAGGCACTGACAATGGTGCTTTTCATCGTGATCTCGTATGCCGTGGTACAAGTTGGCTTTGGAAAATCGGCTTCGATGCTGTTCAGGAACTCAGAAAATTCCCGGACAGCCCGATTGCTCACATCGTTCATACGTCCTCCTTTATGCTGCTGCCAGCACCATCTTGTAGGCTTTGTCGATCATGGGATTGCCCTCTGCGGTGCGCAGGAACAGGTTTTCGTTGTAGTTGCGAGTTTTACGGATGGGGTCTGCATGGGTGGCAAAGTCGGAAACCGCGTTCACGAACCGCCATCCATTCTTGCCGGCCCACTCCAGATCGGGTGCATTATAATAGCGAGCCTTCAAATCTTCCTGCAAGCGCAGGTTGTTCTTCCGCTGGCCATCGGTTAAGTCTTCCGTGATGGGGAAGAACTCGTTGATAAACTCCTGCACCTTGCGGTCAGACAGCTTGATGGTGGTCAGCTCATGGATGCCTTTGCCCAGTTCCCCCATATAGCTGTTGGCAAGCTGCAAGGTTTCACGAGCGTCCTGCACCCGGAGCAGAACATTTTCGGTATGGCGAGCAGTCCAGATGCGCTTTGCAGTACCCAAAGCCAGATTCAAGGTGTTCTGGCAGACCACACGAACCGGGGTCATGGCAACTTTTACACCAGAGCTGCCATCGTGACTGTTGAAGAACACAAGATATGGTGTCACTTCGTCTCCGGCGATGATGTATTTCTCCGGCAGCTTTGCCAGCATCCAGACTTTTTTGCCGCCCTGCAAGGAACCGGCAGTTTCGTAAGTAACACCTTCACCCAGCAAGTCATCGGTGAACTGAAATGCTTCTTCGTTCTGCACAATGCGGTAGCGGTCAGATACCACGCCCAGAACAGCATCATCGGTGCTGCGGACATTGGCGCGATAGCCGGGAATCATAGCACCCGTGCCGGAATAGATGTTGCGGCTTTCCACCTGCAATCCAGACCAGCCAGCTCCAAGGCTTCACGGCTTGCGGGGGCATCCATCACGATACGGCCAAGGCCATGCCAAGGGGTCTCACGGACAGAGAACATCGTTTCAACATTTGCGGGCATAGTAAAATCTCCTTTTCAATGTATTTTGTTCAATCGTTGTTTTCCATTTCTTCAGCGATGCGGACGAGGACTTCCACCAAGACGGTGCCAACTTCTTTGACGATTTCGGACCAAAAGTTCATAAGGCTTTCTCCTTTCTGCGCAGCTGCGCTTTAAAATACGATGGTAATAATGATAGTGATGGTGCGGAATAACAAAGTGCTCACCTCCAGACATGAAAAAGCCCCTGAGTCTTTCGACTCAGAGGCTTTGGATCATGATTATTATATCTGGGTGAAAAATGGAAATTTGAGAAAGCTAAAGAGAGGAATTTATCATAAAAAATTATAATTCAGGACGAATTTGCGCTAAAAGAAGTTGGTCCGCCGGAAGCCACGGAACAGAATCAAGCTCTTCTTTTGTCAGCCAGCGTGCAGCCTCGGCTTCTTTCAGCACCAGTTCGCCGGAAACCACCTCGCACCAGAAGCAATCCATGGAAAGATGAAAGGTCGGATAATCGTATTCAATGGTACCAATCAAATCGCCTACCGCGATCTCGGCATCCAGCTCTTCCCTGATTTCTCGTTTCAGCGGTGGCATAAATTTTATGTTTCGTCTGAATATCGTCGCAGATCACGGCTGCAACAACGCGAATCATTTTCATGAAAATCTCCTGAATTATTTTTCATAATAGAGTGGACAACCCAGTTTTCTCAATTTGGATTCGATTGCTCCTGTAGAACGTTTTAGAATCAAAGAAATTCGTTTGATGCTGTTCCCCTGCTGGTGGAGCCGCAATAATTCACGTTCTTCTTTTTGCGACCATGCTGTTCCAGCGCGAGAATAACGCTCTGCCTTTTTGTTTCGAGGAAGAGACTTCAGATATTCAGCGGTAGATTCAATGGAGCAATGTTCCAATACGATTTTTAATGCTTCTTGAATTTCTTCCTGAGCACAACTATCATTTTCAGACAGAATCCAACCGGTTAAAGGATTAATACCTTTTGCGAGAGTTTCAATTATGGTGCGAGCCAGCATATCGTCCATAGTATGTTACCCCACGATCAATTTGTTGGTCTTTTTGAGAAACTTTGCAGGGATTGGGCGGTTCAGCCGCCATGTGATATTCATGGGGCGGGAACCTTCGTGCTTGACATAGTTCACCGTGCCCAGATAGGTATACGCTCCTGCACCGCCAAAACGGGCCTCTGCCTTGAACTCGCGCACGAACAGCAGCACCCGGCTTCCTTTTTCCCGGTGATGGATGTAGCGCTGCCCGGTGGCAGAGTTTTCGGCGGTGGTGCTCTGGCTCTGCCAGTGGAACAGGCTTTCGTTAATGGAATAATCCTTGTACATGGTGGTAGGGGAGTAATCCTTGTCTGCCTTGTTCAGGGTCACAAAGAATACGTCCAGCTGCTTTTCCGGCAGCCATTTCACGCCTTCGCGGACGGTGGCGGGCTTCAAAAAGTCCAGTGCTACCAGCAGCTGGTCGCGGGTATAGGTGCAGTGCAGGTCCAGCGGACAATCAAAGCCCACATCCACAGGTTCGTCGATAAAATCAATGCGGTCATATTGATACTGCAAAAGTGCCTGTAGCTCCCCCAGCAAAACGGGACTGTCTGAGAGAGCATACAGGTTATCGAGAACTTCCTCATCGTCCCAGCTTTCTGCGGTCTTGCCCCAAAGGGTCACATAGAACATTTGCAGCATCCGCCGTTCCACCGGCGACAGGACTGCAAAATTGGTGTTGTCCAATTTCGACAGAAGCTCCAGCAAAAAATGGATCCACCTGCGGGAATCCACGACTGCAAAGCGTGCAAGGGCTTTGGTCATAGTTTCTTCCAAGGGTTCTGCAAAATCGGATGCCGCCCCTGCGCGGACGCACAGCCTGCTGAAGCAGACCTTTTTGCTGTAAATCGCACGCGGGTCAAGATGATAGTAGTCGAGGAAGTTCCCAAGTGTCAGGGGCAGACCAGTATCCTCGGTGAAGGCGGCCGCCCGCGCCACAAGCCCGGAGGTGCGGTCATAGGAGGCGCTGATATTATCCAGCACATATTTTGCGGCATATTTCTCCAACTGAATATAGCAGCCTTTAGGTGCAGAGACAAAGCCCTCTTTGAGCTCCCGGCTGACGCTGCGGGTGGTGTTGGAGAGCAGCGCGGCAAATTTCTCTTCGAAATTATACTTCTTGTTCGCCTGCCCGATGAAGTCCAATACGGTCAAGCATTCCTTGTTTTCGGCCAGACGCAGGCCGCGGCCCAGCTGCTGCAAAAACACAGTCAGAGACTCGGTGGGGCGCAGGAACAGCACGGTATTGACTTCCGGGATGTCTACGCCCTCGTTATAGATGTCCACTACAAAAATGAAGCGAATCTCCCCGGAAACGAGCCGCTGTTTGACGGTGTTGCGTTCCTCGTCGGAGGAATCCCCGGTCAGCGCCATGGACGGGATGCCGTGGGTATTAAAGTAGCGCGCCATAAATTGGGCATGAGCAATGGAAACGCAGAACCCAAGCCCCTTCACTTCGTCGATATCGGTGACATATTTCAGGATGGAGTTTACCACAAGGTCAGCGCGGCGCTCCGCCACCATGCCGCTGAGGGTGTACAGGTTGGACAACTCGTTTTTATCGTAGCCGCCGGTGCACCATTTCAGGCTGCTCAGATCTGCCGTGTCAGTGACGCCGAAATATTGGAAGGGACAGAGCAGTTTCCGGTCAATCGCTTCCGGCAGACGGATCTCGGCGGCAATGCGCCCGCCGAAATAGTCCAGAACGCTTTTGCCGTCCATACGTTCCGGGGTAGCAGTCAGTCCCAGCAGGATCTTCGGCTGGTAATATTCCAGCAGCTTCTGATAAGTGGGTGCAGCTGCATGGTGGAACTCGTCTACAACGATGTAATCGTAGAAATCCGCTGCCGTTTTGGCGGCAAGCTCCTGAGAATTGAAGGTCTGGATGGAAACAAACAGATGGTCGATGCTGTCGGCTTTGTGGCTGCCCACATACAGCTCGCCGAAATTGGCATCCTTCAGTACCGCCCGGAAGGTGTACAGGCTCTGCTTCAGGATCTCCTCCCGATGTGCCACAAACAGCAGACGGCAGGGCTGCCCCGGATGCTGTTTGCAGAAGCGCTTGTAATCCAGTGCGGAGATCACGGTTTTGCCGGTGCCGGTAGCGGCCACCACCAAGTTGCGATTATACCCCCGAACGGTGCGCTCGGCATTCAGCCGGTCCAGAATTTCCTGCTGGTAGGAATAGGGCAGAATATCCAGGGTATAGATCCCGCTGTGGTCGGTCTCGCTGTATTTTTCGGCTTTCAGGGCGCGGGTCAGCCGCTCTCGCTGCCCTTCATCGTAATATTCAAACTCGCTGGAGTTCCAGTAGCTTTCAAAGGTGGCTGCGATCTTTTCGATGGTCTCCGGCAGGTCCTTTCGGGTCACCTTGATGTTCCATTCCAGACCGCTGGAAATTGCCGCATTGGACAGGTTGGAGGAGCCTACATACGCCGTAGTAAAGCCGGTGTTCCGGTAAAATACATAGGTCTTTGCGTGCAGGCGGGTACGCTTGGTGTCGTAGCTCACCTTGATCTTCGTATTGGGCAGTGCGCGCAGCTCCTCGATGGCTTTCACGTCCGTAGCGCCCATATAAGAGGTGGTGATGATGCGCAATTCGCCGCCGCTTTGTGCAAACTGCCGCAGCTCGTCCATGATGAGGCGCAAGCCGCTCCACTTGATAAAGGAGACCAGCATATCAATGCGGTCGGCGGAAACGATCTCCTTTTTCAGCTCCGTGTACATCTGCGGCTCATGGATGGCGCCGGTAAACAGGGAACTTTGCGCAATGGAGGTCTCCGGGCGGTCAAGGTCCTTTGCGCTTTTTCCTGTAGCAAGGCGCAGGTCATTTTGCTGCAAAAGCGCAAGAAGCTGCTCTGCCCGCTGGTCAACACCGAGCGCGGCAAAGTCAGTTTCCTGTGTGGTGTTCTGGATGGTGGTCACGATCTGATTTGCCAGCTGGATCTGCGCCTCGATGCCGCCGCCGTTATCCTGTACGTTCTCAAGGCCCTTCTGCACCACATCGGTCAGATACTGTGCCAGTACCTTGGCAGCCTCCGCCGTGTCGATGGGCGCAGTGGACTTGCGGGCTTCCGGGATCTTCGCAAGCTCGCTGTTCAGTGCGTTGTTGATGACCTGTTCATACAGTCCGGGGTAGAGCATAGATGCACTTCCTTGCCGTTTTCTTTTATTATAGCGCCCGGTAAAAGAATATTCAATGATTGAGGGTATGAGATATGCTTTGCGATTCTCTACCACTTAGATCAGGGTGACGACTCGCATGATGTCAGCCTTGCGCAGTTTGCCACAACAATGCATCCTTTCAGTCCGTATTCAGCCAATTTTAGCTCTAGTTAAACATGAGCGTTATCGGGAAGAAAATAACAGTATTTATATTTCGAACAATAGGAGCGGAACCTTGAAAAGAGACTCCACGCTTATTGTTGAACGAGTGGGAACAGTGTATTTGATATACAAAAACCATTCCGAGATTTGTAAGACCTTTGCATTGATTTCGTTCGTTTGTTGGAGTAAAATAAAAATGGCTTGTTATAGACCGCCACCATCTGTGAATGAACGATGCTGAGGGTTACTATGGAATACGTATCAATTAAACAAATCTCTGAAAAATGGGGCATTTGTTCAAGACGAGTGCAGACCTTGTGTACAGAAGGCCGCATCGAAGGAGCACAGCGTGTTGGGCACCAGTGGATCATTCCTGCAGATGCTCCAAAACCAAAAGATGCTAGAGTAAAGAGCGGAAAATACATTAAATCGAAGAATGAAAATGGAGAAGATATAGATGAACAGAAAACCATATAGTGCAGGTGCCGTGAAATTTTCATTCTGGTTTATTGAGTTTCGGAAAACGGTCCAGTTGCTGGCAGAGGGCAAGAGCTTTTCGGAAATAAAACTGCTGAACGAGCAAGAGAATATTTACAGCGCATCCACAAAGGCACGGGCACAGATGATCTACTCTACCGTTACGGCGCGCATAAAGATGCTGGACCCCAGCTTTTACCCGGTTTTCCTGAGCAGCGATATTGCAACGCAGAAGATGTTTGCGCTGGTAGCAGCACTTGCACACGATACGCTTTTCTTTGACTTTGTGTACGAAGTTGTGCGGGAAAAGATGATCCTTGGAGTGGACGAACTGACTGATGCGGATATCCGGGTGTTCTTCAAGGACAAGCAGGCGCAAAGCGAGAAAGTAGCAGCCTTTCAGGACTACACGCTGCATCGGCTGGGAGCGGCATACAAAACGCAGCTCTATGAGGCAGGAATGTTGGACGGAAACAAGGGCAGCTCGCGTAAGATTCTGCGCCCGATTTTGGACATTGCGCTGGAACGCTGGCTGCAAGACAATGGATATGCCATTATGGTCAATGCGCTTACGGGGGTAAGATAAGATGGAAACTGTGAATGGGTGCCTGAGCGACCGGCTGGATGAGATGGAAGCGGCAATCCGGAAAACGTCCTTCCGCAAGGGAACCGGCAGAGCCAACGAGGTGAACTACTGGGTTTTCGACTATCCACCGGAAAAAGAGCTGGAAGTTCGTGATCGAATCGAGTATATGAAAGGCAAAAATGCCCGTGGGGATGATGACTTTGAGCTGGTGGTATTTGATCTCTACGATGTTATCATAGATTTTCTGGCGAAGAAAAACTTTTTGGAAAAGTGCTATGACTTTGAAAAGAAAAATGGAATGGAGCGGATCACCAAAGCGGTTACCAACGCCATGAAGATCAATGACAACGACAGCCTCATCGTGCAGTATATCAAGGAACATACGCCGGAGAACGCCATCGTGTTTTTGACGGGTATCGGAAAGTGCTATCCGATCTTGCGGTCCCATAAGGTTTTGAACAACCTGCATCAGGCATTTGTCCGCTGCCCGGTCGTAATGTTCTTTCCGGGCACCTACAACGAACAGGAACTGATCTTGTTCAACGAGATTAAGGACGATAACTATTACCGGGCATTCCGGCTGGTGAAATAAAGGGAGGATACAGTAGCTATGCAGATCAAGAAGATGTTCCGTAAGGAGATCGACCGTGAACTTCAGGGTGTTATCGTAGTCGGTCAGGGCGCAGAGACCAATGTTGCACAGGAACTGGAAGAGTATGTGGTGACTCGTGAACTGCAGCGGCACTTTGCGGATTTTTTTGCGGCTTATAAAAAAGGTATTCTGGGCACCACGCCGAAAATGGGCGTATGGATCTCCGGCTTCTTTGGAAGTGGTAAATCTCACTTCCTGAAGATCCTGTCCTATCTGCTGGAAAACAGGCAGGTGGGCGACAAGCACGCACTGGATTTCTTTATCGACGATAAAAAGATCACAAACCAGATGGTTCTGGCAGATATGAAGCTGGCAGCAGACACGCCGACGGATGTGATCCTGTTCAATATCGACTCCAAAAGCGAATCCAACAGCAAGGAGAACAAGGATGCCATCGTGAACGTGTTCCTGAAGGTGTTCAACGGAATGCAGGGGTTCTGCGGCTCCATGCCCTACCTTGCGGATTTGGAACGCCACCTTGCTGAGGCAGACCAGCTTGCTGCGTTCAAGGAAAAATTTGAGGATGCCTATGGCGATGCGTGGGAGGATTCCCGGCAGGACTTTGATTTTATTCAGGACACCGTTGTGGAGGTTCTGGTGGAAATGGGCTTTATGAGCGAGCCCGCCGCCCGCAACTGGTGCGAAAAGGCAACAGAGCCCTACCAGATCAGCATCGAAGACTTTGCCAAGCGTGTGAAGGCATATTTGGATAAGAAGGGCAGCAACCATCATGTTGTCTTTTTGGTGGATGAGATCGGTCAGTATATCGGCGATGACTCCAAGCTGATGCTGAACCTCCAGACTGTGACCGAGGAACTGGGCAAGGAATGTCAGGGCAAGGCGTGGGTCATTGTGACCTCTCAGCAGGATATCGACTCCATCACCAAGGTGAAGGGCAACGATTTCTCTAAGATCCAAGGTCGCTTTGATACCCGTCTGTCCCTGTCCTCTGCAAACGTGGATGCCGTTATCAAAAAACGTATTCTGGAAAAGACCGACACCGCAGCCCAGAGCCTGCGGTTGATCTACGACCAGAAGGGCACCATCATCAAGAACCTCATTGTTTTCAACGACGGTGTGGAGAAAAAGCTGTACGCCAATGCGGAGGATTTTGCAGAGGTGTACCCTTTTGTACCCTATCAGTTCAACCTTCTGGCAAGTGTGCTGACCAGCATCCGTACCCACGGTGCATCCGGTAAGCATCTGTCCGAGGGCGAGCGCTCCATGCTGGCACTGTTCAAAGAGTCTGCCATGCAGCTGATGAACGAAGAAACCGGTGCCATCGTGCCGTTCCATAAATTCTACGATGCACTGGAAAACTTCCTTGACCACAGCCACAGCAGCGTGATCATTCGTGCTTACGATAACAGCTACATCAACCCGGAAAAGAAGGAAAAGGACGTCTTTGCCATCAACGTGCTGAAGACCCTGTTCCTGATCAAATATGTGGTGGAGATCGAGGCAAATGTGGACAACATCACCAGCCTGATGATCTCCAACATCGACGATGACCGCCTTGCCCTGAAAGCAGAGGTGGAGGAAGCCCTGAAGGTGCTGATGCGCCAGATGCTGATCCAGAAAAACGGCAGCGTCTATGTGTTCCTGACCGATGAGGAGCAGGAGATCAACAACGAGATTGAAAAAGAAAACGTGGAGATGCCGGAAGTCCTCACGAAGATCGCTGAGATGATCTTTGAGGACATCTTCCCCAGCAAAAAGTACCAGTATCCGGCATTCGGCGGACGGTACACCTTCCCGTTCAACCAGATGGTGGATGACCGCCCCTACAAGGCAAATCAAAGCTACGATATCGGGCTGCGTGTGCTGACCCCGTGGTATGAGGGTGGTGTGGAGGACTCTACCCTGCGGATGATCTCCGGGCAGGGCAAGAAAGTGCTGGTGGCACTGCCCAACGATGACTCCTTCCTGACCGAAATGCGCGCCTACCTGAAGATCGAGCGCTTCCTGCGTAAGAATACCTCGGTACAGCTTGCAAAGTACGAGGCCATCAAGGAAGCAAAGCGGGTGGAGATGCGGGAACGCAACAGCAACGCCAAGCTCTACCTGACCGAGGCACTGAAGGATGCTACCATCTATGTAAACGGTGATGTGCTGCGTACCTCCGGCAAGGAAGTGAACAGCCGCATCAACGAGGCAATCGCTCGTCTGGTGCAGACGGTCTACCATAAACTGTCCTACATTACCGCCCCCATGGGCGAGACCGACATCCGCAAGCTGTTCCGCAGCAGCAACCAGCTCTCCCTCACCTTGGAGGACAGCTCTGAGGCAAATGTCCATGCGCTGGATGACGTTCTGCAATTTATCGGCGGCAACTCCCGGATGCACATGAAGACTTCCATGAAAACCATCAAGGATCGGTTTATGAAAGCCCCCTACGGCTTTGTGGAGGACGATGTGCAGTGGCTGGTGGCACGGCTGTTCAAACGGGGCGACCTTGCCTTTACGGTGAACGGCGAAAGCGTGAACGCCAACAACCGCACCGAGGAAGAGCTTGTGGGATACATCACCAAAAAGCAGTTTGTGGACAAGCTGCTGATGGAGGTCCGTGTCCGGGTGCCGGAAAAGCAGAAAAAGGCTGTCCGCACCATTATGAAGGAGCTGTTCAACGTGCTGCCCACGGCAGAGGACGAGGACACCATGATGAGCGAGTTCCGGCGTTACTGCGAGCGCACCATCACCTCCATCGACCGTCTGGAGCCCCGGTATCAGCTTTACGCCTACCCCGGCAGGCAGGTCCTTGCTGAGGGCAAAAAGCTGATGAGCAGCCTGCTGCAGATCAATGCTCCGCTGGAATTTTTCAAGGAAGTCAGCGACGGGCAGGACGAGCTGCTGGATTTTGGCGAGGACTTTGAGCCGGTGCAGAAATTTTTCAGCCCAAACAGCGAGCAGGAGCAGATCTTCCGCCGTGCACTGGATATGCTGGGCATTTACGATGACAGCAAGACCTATATCGTGAACACCGCACTGGAAGATGTTGTCCGGCAGATGCGCAGCATCGTGGGCATGAAAGCACCCTACCGTGAGATCCCCAAGCTGCCGGAGCTGCGGGAAAAGTTCATGACTCTGTACAACGAAATTCTGGAAGAACAGTCTGCACCGGTGGTAAAGGCCATTAAGGACGACCGCAACCGTGTGCTGGAGGTGCTGAACGACAAGCCCTACAAGGACGCAAAGCACAGTGGTTACATGGAGCGGTTCGAGGAGCTGCTGGACGGTGCCGTGCACTGCAACAATGTGTCGGTGCTGCGCAGCTATCAGGATAAGTCCGATGCGCTGAAGATCCGTCTGCTGAACGAGATGGTAGACGAGGATAACCGCTTGGCACAGCAGGCCATTGCACAGGCAGAAGCGGAACAGAAGCGTCTTGCAGAGGAAGCCCGCAAGCGTGGCGAGACCGTCACCGTGCCGCAGCCGAAGGTCCAGCAGCCTGCCATCAAGGTGCGTACTACCAAAAATCTCTCCATCAAAACGGTGGCGCGGGCAGCGTCCTGGCGGCTGGAAAGCGCAGAGGATGTGGATAAATATCTGGATGCCCTGCGGCAGAGCCTGCTGAAGGAACTTGCCGATGATTCGATCGTGAATGTGGAACTGTAATAGAATGGCGTTGGAGAGAGCAATGGAAAATTTATCGGAAATGGACTTAGAATATAAAAAATGGATTTCTGACATAAGCAGCCGCTTTAAGCAGAGCCAAATCAAAGCTGCGGTTAAGGTAAACGATGAAATGCTGCGGTTTTATTGGCAGCTTGGCAACGAACTCCACGATAAGAAAAACGATTTTTCTTATGGGGATGGCTTTTATAAAACGGTCAGCCGTGATCTTAAAAGAATGCTGCCGGATGTGAAGTCTTTCTCGGAAACAAATCTTCGCTATATGCAGAAGTTTGCGGAGCTGTATGCGATGCCCTCAAATCTTCCCCAGCTTGGGGAAGATTTGGAGCGGCAGATCCCTACAACGCTTTTTGCAATTCCATGGGGACATCATAAGCTTATCATGGACAAGTGCAAAAATGATCCGCAGAAAGCGCTATTCTTTGTTGAACAGGTGATTCAAAACAACTGGTCTCGTGCGGTACTGTTGAATTTTCTGGATACAGACCTTTATGAACGCCAAGGAAAAGCCATCACCAATTTCAAAGCAACACTTCCGGCTGTGCAGAGTGATCTTGCACAGGAAATCACGAAAGATCCGTATAAGTTTGATTTTATCACCTTGACGCAGAGCTACAATGAAAAAGAATTGAAAGATGCCTTGATGGATAACATTCAAAAGTTTCTGTTGGAACTGGGCAATGGATTTGCGTTTGTCGGGCGTGAATACCGAATTGAGATTGGCGATACAGAAAATTTTATTGATATGTTGTTCTATCACATCAGGCTGCATTGCTATGTGGTCGTTGAAGTGAAAATCACTGAATTTGAGGCATCTTATACCGGGCAGCTTGGCACATATGTAGTGGCGGTAAATCATCAGTTGAAAACGGATACCGATGCCCCTACCCTAGGGCTGCTTGTCTGCAAATCGAAAGATAACGTAAAAGCGCAGTATGCGTTGGAGTCCAGCAGCCAGCCACTTGGCGTTTCTGCCTATGAGTTATCGAATCTGATGCCGGAAAATTTCAAGAGTTCACTGCCCTCTATCGACGAGATCGAAAAAGAACTTCTGAAAGATACGGAATAAAGGAAAGTGGGAGCCAGCCATGAACAAAACAGCCATTAAAAACTTTGCCATCTGGGCACGGAATAAGCTGATCGCCGATATCTGCTACCGGGCCGGTCTGATGGGCATTACCGAAAAAGGGATTGCGGATGCACTGCCGCAGAGTACGCGGGAAGCTGAATTCTACGATTTTGGTGCAACGGAGCCTTATATGCTGGATGGCGATGCCATCAAGCAGCGGCGGCAGCTTGTGAGCGCCATCCGGGAGAAGGAGGCCGACACCGATTACGCCACTGCCTACCAGTACATCATGGAGGAAGTGGCCTACACATGGTTCAACCGCCTGATCGCTGTGCGGTTCATGGAGGTCAACGACTATTTGCCCTCCCACCTGCGGGTGCTTAGCTCAGAGAGCGGCAAGGTGGAGCCGGATCTGGTCACCACCCCCTTTGATGCCGAGTTGCCCTTTACCGCCGAGGAAGAAGCCCAGATCATCCAGTGGAAGCAGGACAACAAGCTGGACGAGCTGTTCCGCTTTTTGTTCATCAAGCAGTGCAATGCGCTGAATGAGATCCTGCCCGGTCTGTTTGAAAAGACCACCGACTACACCGAAGTCCTGCTGAACCTTTCGGTGGTGGATCAGGAGGGCGTGGTGTACAAGCTGACCCACGATATCCCGGAAAAGGACTTCAACATCGAGCAGGGCGGTCAGGTGGAGATCATTGGCTGGCTGTATCAGTATTACAACACTGAACCTAAAAAGGCTGCTTTTGAAAAGAGCGGAAAGATCACCAAAGAGGAGATCCCGGCGGTGACCCAGTTGTTCACCCCGGATTGGATCGTCCGCTACATGGTGGAAAACAGCCTTGGACGCTTGTGGCTGGAGGGTCACCCGGACAGCGACCTGCGGAAAAACTGGAAGTATTATCTGGACGAAGCCCCGCAGGAGCCGAAGGTGCAGGCAAAGCTGGCAGAAATTCGTAAAGAGTACGCTGCCCTGAGCCCGGAAGACCTGACCCTTATCGATCCCTGCATGGGTTCCGGGCATATTCTGGTCTATGCCTTTGATGTGCTGATGCAGATCTACGAAAGCGTAGGTTACAGCCAGCGGGATGCCGCCAAGAGCATTCTGGAACACAACCTCTACGGTCTGGACATTGACGACCGTGCCTATCAGCTTGCCTACTTTGCCGTGATGATGAAGGCACGACAGTATAACCGCCGCATCCTCAACGGCGAAAATACCTGCCACGTCCACGCCATTCAGGAGAGCAACAACATCAACCGGGCTCACCTCAAGTTCTTTGGGGCGGGCCTTTCGGACTTGGAAAAGAACACCGCCAAAATGCAGTTGGAGGGCTTGCTGGACATCCTCACCGATGCCAAGGAGTATGGCTCTATCCTGAATGTGGAGAGCTACAACTGGGATCTGCTGCGCCGGTTTGTGGGCGGCATTGACGATGAGGTGCAGATTTCGTTGGAAAGCGCCGGTGTGGAGGAGACCGCAGAGCAGTTGAAGCAACTGGTAGAACAGGGCGAGGTGATGGCACAAAAGTATTGGGTTACGGTTACGAATCCGCCGTATGCCGGCATGAGTAAGATGAATGCCAAACTCAATAGTTTTGTGCAGGATAATTATGCAGACTATAAGAGTGATATGTTCTCGGCTTTTGTGGTCAAATGTTCTACCATGACAAGAACAAACGGATATTGAGCTTTCCTCACTCCGTATGTATGGATGTTCATTCAGAGTTACGAGAAAATGCGCAACTATCTGTATGCAAACACAACGATTGAAACGCTGATTCAGTTCGAGTACTCGGCTTTTGAAGAAGCAACTGTTCCAATTTGTACATTTGCATTCAGAAAAGGCTATATTGCGAAAAAAGGCTGTTATCTACGACTGACAGATTTCCGTGGCGGTATGGAAGTTCAGCGTCAAAAAACACTGGAAGCAATCAACAATCATAATTGTGGTTACTATTTTGAGCAATACAGTGATAATTTTGCAAAGATTCCGGGAAGTCCGGTGGCGTATTGGGTAAGTGAGAAATTCACGAATATGTATAAACAAACCTCTATTGCACAAATTGCAACAACTCGTGAAGGAATGACAACGGCTGATAATGATCAATTTGTGCGTCTATGGGAAGAAGTGAATTCTGAGCATATTGCATTTGGATGCACAACTTCTTTTGAAGCCCAAAAAACAAATAGACGTTGGTTTCCATATGCAAAGGGTGGCGATTTCAGAAAATGGTATGGAAATAGCTGGTACGTTGTCGATTGGCAAGATGACGGATGGAGAATTCGCAATTTCAAGGATGAAAAGACCGGAAGAATTCGTTCACACAATTACAATTTGGAGTACATTTTTCGGGAATGTCTTTCATGGACAAGAGTGACTTCTGGGAATTTTTGCATTCGATATTATCCAAAAGGATATTTGTGTGATACTGCTGGAGCTGGTTTATTTGTTGAAAAAGATAGAATGTTTCTTTTGGGTTGGTTATCAACAAATATTGTTAATCAAATGTTACAAATTCAAAATCCGACAATTGTTGTTCAGGCAGGTGATGTTGCTCGTATACCTGTTCCGGAAAAGAAAAACAACAAACAAGATATTGAGAATTTGGTAGAAGATAATATTAGCATATCCAAAGAGGACTGGGACTCTTTTGAAACGAGCTGGGACTTTAAGGTGCACCCGCTGGTGTGATACCTACCCCTCAGTCACCTTCGGTGCCACCTCCTCCTGAAAGGGGGAGGTGGCACGGCGATAGCCGTGACGGAGAGGGTAATTCTGGGCAAGAACCCGTCCACCGCTAATGCGGTCCCCCTCTCCTTTCAGGAGTGGCTTTAGAGGTGAATTATGAACCAACAAGATCTTTACACCGGTTTCAACCGCAAGCTAACCGGACGTGCGCGCGAATTGCGCCACAATATGACAAGGCAGGAAAAACATCTCTGGTATGATTTTTTGAGCAATTACCCGGTCAAAATCTATCGCCAGCGGAGCATTGATTACTTTATTGCGGATTTTTATTGCAGTCGTGCGCATTTGGTAATTGAAATTGACGGTGGGCAGCACTATACAGAAGAAGAGCTGGCCTACGATAAAGAGCGCACGGAAGCCATTGAAAAGCATGATCTGCAAGTGATACGTTTCACAAACAGGGAAGTTGACCAGCGGTTTGAAGGAGTATGTCGGGCCATTGACAGAACAATTAAGGCATTGATGGTGAAATATGATTAGACTATATTACCTCAGCAATACATATAGGGCAACTGTTACTGAAGTAGAAAGCTTGGACTTTATAAAAACAGAAAATTTGAAAGAACAAATTCTTGAACTGTTTCAAAAATTCGGATACGAAAAAGCGAATGATCCTGAAAAACTTTATATAATAGAGGATAAAAAGTTCATACGTTTTGATAATAACAAACAGTTAGAAGAAGACAGTGTTATTTGCTATTCGACGATTGTTTTTCCGCAAAATGCTGTTGAGGTTGGGTATGAAGATGGCATAAAGTATATAATTCATGCAAATGAGGATAACCACAGAAATGACCCGCATATACACGCACAAGCTCAACAGGAAAACCTAAGGATAAGTCTTGGTGATTATACGACCAAAGGCAATATGAAATCTTCCCTAAAACGGAAAGCTATAAAATATGTAAAAGAACATCATGATGAGCTAGAGAAACATTGGGAAGATATTGTTGTAAAAAAGGAGACCAGAGATGGGAAAACTCATTGCAGATAAATTTGCCGCATGGCAGGAAGAATGTGAGCAACGCTTTCAGAAGCTGAAAGCCAACGAGGAAGAGCTGAACCGCATTTTTATTGACATTTACGGCTTGCAGGATGAACTGACCCCGGAAGTGGAAGAGAAAGATGTGACCGTGCGCAAGGCAGATTTGCAGCGAGACATCAAGAGCCTGCTCAGCTATGCCGTGGGCTGTATGTTTGGGCGCTACTCTATTTATAAGGAGGGTTTGCTTTTTGCAGGAGAGCCGTATTCTTTGCAGGCGTTTGTGGACAAGCTGAAGGACCGTCCCGGAACGGTTTCAGCAGAGGAACTGGAGCGTGCATACCGTAATGAAGGGGTTGTGGTAGATGAGATGTTCTTCCCGGACGAAGATAATGTCATCCCCATCACCGAGGAAGAATATCTGGACGATGATATTGTCGCCCGCCTGTGCGACTGGCTGAAGGTGGTGTACGGTGCGGATACGCTGGAAGCAAACTTGGATTACATTGCCAAGGCACTGGGCAACAAGGGCACCACCAGCCGGGAGGCCATCCGCAATTACTTTGTGAACGACTTTTTCAAGGATCACTGCCAGACCTACTCGGTCACCGGCTCCGGCAAGCGCCCCATCTACTGGCTGTTCGACAGCGGCAAGCAGAACGGCTTTAAGGCGCTGGTCTACCTCCACCGTTACACCCCGGATACCATCGGCACCCTGCGTGTGGACTACCTGCACAAGATGCAGCGTGTGTACGAATCCGAGATCAACCGGATGCAGGACATGATGGACCACGCCACCAACGCCCGGGAAGCCGCTGCCGCCTCCAAGCGCAAGGACAAGCTGACCAAGCAGTTGAAGGAGTGCCGGGACTACGATGAAAAGATCGGCCATCTGGCTCTCTCCCGCATCGCGCTGGACCTCGACGACGGCGTAAAGGTGAACTACCGCAAGCTCCAGACCGCCGCCGATGGCAAGTTCTACGAGGTGCTGGCCGATAGCAAGAACATCGTGGCGAAAGAGAAGAAATAAGTATCAGATTCTACAGTAAGAAGAGGGTAAAATATGGATAAAAAAGCAGTCTTACAGAAATTAAAAGCGGACATCTCTACATATAATGATTTTTCAGAAATAAAGTATAAGCCGAAGTACGTTTCTGTTTTTGAAGCGGTTTTTGGGCAAGGAAATCATTTTACAACTGCAGCAAATAATACATCATCAGGTTATGGAGTCAAAGGCTGTGCAGAAATAATGTGTGGTGAAATCAGCCATGAAGAATTCATGAGAAATATTCATGAAGCATTGTTGAATCTTTTGGATGAAGCCATTGATTTCTTAGATATGAGTGCAGATGCAGAAGAACATACAGGGGAGGACGTTGTGAAGAATAAGATTTTTATAGTTCACGGACATGATGAGGCATTGAAGTACCAGCTTTCTAATTGGCTGAGAGAGATTGAGCTAGAACCAATTATTCTTCATGAGCAGGCAAACGGAGGAGTCACGTCTATACTGGGAAAATTAGAGAGATATTCTGATGTAGACTGTGCAATCGTTCTTTTTACAGCGGACGACGAAGGATATGAAAAAGGAAAGCCAAAAGAACGAAAACTGCGTGCAAGACAAAATGTTGTATTTGAAGCAGGTTTGTTTGTTGGACGGCTTGGTGCAAAGCGGGTTATTATGCTGTATGATAATGGCGTTGAAATGCCGGGCGATTTGGGTGGTTGTATCTATACTGAAGCTGATAAATATGGTGGCTGGAAAGAACAACTGCGGAAGGAATTTAATGCTATGGGCATCGAATATAAACATTAAACCGTGCCGCATATTTGCCAATTGATCTAATATACACAATTAAGCGGAGTGAATAAAAAAGCCAATGGCTGAGTTGAACTTAAAACAAATCATTGACCGCCTGAATGCGGAATTTGTGGGCGATACCCGCAAGCTGGTGTTCTGGTACGATGACAAGGCAGACTTTGCCGAGGATCTGGAAAACGTGGAGCTGGAAAATGCAAAGATTTACCGCCTCCAGCCCGATAACCAGTTCTATACCAAATACTTTCTGGAACGGGTGGACACCACCACCAATTACCTTGTCTACGCCCCGTTCCCCAAGCCCGATGTGCGGGAAAACCACTTGGAGGACACCCTGCTGTACTCCCGGCGGTTCTTTGCCGACCGTGCCTCGCTGCTGTCGGTAGACCTTGGCATTGAGGAGAAGTATAAGCCTATCCTCGAAAAGCACATCAAGTTCTTTGCCGATAAAAAGCGCACCCAGCGGTTCTACGATCTGGAGATCGAGAATTTCAACGAGGGGAACATCCTCACCGGACTGCTCAGTGCCATCTGCAAAGCACGCACCTGCTCCTTTGAAGAGGTGGTGCGGATCGTGCTCACTGAGAGCAGCCTTGCGGAGAATGCCTACTTGCAGCAGTTTGAACAGTACGACCTGCTGCCGTCCTTCTGGCGGCTGTGCGAGCAGCATTTTGGCTATACGGACGTAAAGCCTACGCTGGAACGGCTGCTGGTGACCCTTTTCGTCACCTATACCGCCCGCTATGTGCAGGCGGAGCTGCCTGCGGCGTGGAAGTCCTTTGTCTCCTACAAGGCAGGCAACATCATTGCCTTCCTCGACAGCCTGATGAACAGCGTCCTCTACCGGGATAAGTACGATGAACTTTCGGATCATGTGGCAAAGGGGCTGAACGTCTATCAGGCGTTCTCCGGCTGCCGTGCTGATGATCTGGTGGAGTGCGATACCTTCCTTGCAGTGGATCAGGTGCTGGTCAAGTGGCTGATGGGGCGGCTTCTTGCCGAGGATACCGGGGCAAAGCTCAACGAGCTGACCATCCCGGAGGTGTGCGAAAAGCGTGCCAAGATGCACTTTGGCAGAAAGACTGACAAGACCTACCAGTTGCTGCAAAGCGCCTACTGCATGGTGCAGGCGGCAAACTATCGCAGCGCCGAGGACTTCAAAGCCATTGTGGACCGGTATCTGTCCGCAGATCATCAGATAGACCAGCAGTACCGGAAGTTCTACTTCTATTACGACAAGCTGGAAAACACCGAAACCTTTGAGCCGCTGCGGGAGCTGGTGGAGAACATCTACACCAACGAATATCTTGCCACCCTTCTCCCGGCATGGAACGAGGGGCTCCGGCAGGAGGAAGCTCTGGCAGTGCTGCCCTTGCAGCGGGATTTCTACAACGCCAACCTGCGCTACGCCAAGGAGCGTACTGTGGTGATCATCTCCGATGCCATGCGGTATGAGGTAGGGCAGGAACTTTTTGCCCGGATGCAGGATGACCCCAAGTGCTCGGCGCAGTTGAACGTGCAGTTGGGCGTGCTGCCCTCCTACACCCGGCTGGGCATGGCTGCGCTTCTCCCGCACCGCACGCTGGAAATGACCGATGACTTTCAGGTTCTGGTGGATGGCACCCTCTGCGATACGCTGGCAGGGCGTCAGCAGGTGCTACAAAGCTATGTGCCGGACAGCGTCTGCATCCAGTTTGACGAGATCAAGAGCATGAAGGTGGCAGACCTGCGGGATGTCCTTACCAAGCGGCAGGTCATCTATGTGTACCACAACCAGATCGATGCCCGTGGTGACAAGCCCAACACCGAGGATGAGGTGTTCAATGCCTGCCAGGAAGCCGTGCAGGAGATCATGGATCTGATCCGCCGCATCAATGGCAGCGGAAACACCCATCACTTTATCGTAACGGCAGACCATGGCTTTATCTACAAGCGGGATAAGCTGTCCGAGAGCGAGAAGATCGCAGGCAAGAGCATGGAAAATGCTTTTGTCAATCGCCGCTTTGTGGTGTCCGCTGCTCCGCTTCAGGATGACGGCATTGGGCACATGAGCATGGGTGCAGTACTGGGCAATCAGGATGCCAAGGTGGTTTCCTACCCGGTCAGCAGCAACGTGTTCAAGGTTGCTGGCGGTGGTGCCAACTACGTCCACGGCGGTTCCTCGCCGCAGGAGATGCTGGTGCCAGTGCTGGATATCAAGATGGAGCGTGGACATCAGGAGACCAAGAACGCAGAGATCGCACTGGTCAGCATTCTCCATAAGATCACGAACTTGATCACCTCTATGGATTTTGTCCAGTCGGAAGCCGTCAGCGATACTGTGAAACCGGCAAAGTATCGGGTGTTCTTTATCTCGGAGGACAACGAGAAGATATCCAACGAAAACACCTATGTAGCAGACAACCGGGAGCTCAGCGCACAAAAGCGCATTTTCCGGCTGCGTTTTACCTTTAAGAACAAGAAGTACGACAAGGATAAGCAGTATTATCTTGTGGTCTACGATGAGGATACAGGTCTGGAACAGTGGCACCATCCGGTGATGATGGATATTGCCTTTGCAGACGATTTTGGCTTTGGATTCTAACAAAAAGGAAGGCGGGGACACCGTATGCTAATGATGGATCAGGCAGCAGAGGGAAACCGGGAAGAACTGCGCCGGAAACTGCGGGAAAACTTTGATGGTCGCATCGTCCGCAAGGATCTGACCAAAAAGATCAAGGAAGGTGCCAACGTACCGGTCTATGTGCTGGAGTTTCTGCTGGGGCAGTATTGCAGCTCGGACGATGAGGAGATCATCGAGCAGGGCGTGCAGAACGTAAAGCATATTCTGGCGGACAACTTTGTGCGCCCAGACGAGGCGCAGAAGGTGCTTTCTCAGTTGCGTCGGAACGGCAGTCACACCATTATTGATATGGTGACCGTGCATCTGGATATCAAGAAAGACTGCTTCTTTGCGGAGTTTTCCAACCTGGGGCTCTCCAATGTGCCCATTACGGACGACTACCCGGAAAAATTTGACCGTTTGCTTTGTGGCGGTATCTGGTGTATCGTTCAACTGGAATATGAATCCGAAGGTGACAGCAGCTTTGGAATAGAGGACTTTGATAGCGAACCCCGGCAGAAAAAGCAGAAGAATATTTCGCCTATCAGCATCCGCAAACTGACCCCCATCCAGATGCCTCATATCGATATTGAGGAAGTACGCACCGGGCGTAAAGCTTTCACACAGGACGAGTGGATGGATGTTATGCTGCGCTCTTGCGGTTATGAGCCGGAGCAGTTGAACCAGCGGGAGAAATGGCTCCTTTTGGCTCGTATGTTGCCGCTGGTGGAGAACAACTTCAACCTCTGCGAGCTTGGACCTCGCAGCACCGGTAAGTCCCATATCTATAAGGAAATCAGCCCCAACAGCATTCTGGTGTCCGGTGGACAGACGACTGTGGCAAACCTGTTCTACAACATGGGACGAAAGACTGTTGGCCTGGTGGGTCTGTGGGACTGTGTGGCTTTTGATGAGGTTGCTGGTATCAAGTTCAAGGACAAAGACGGCATCCAGATCATGAAGGACTATATGGCTTCCGGCTCCTTCGCCCGTGGCAAAGAGGAAAAGGCAGCCTCGGCTTCGATGGTCTTTGTGGGAAATATTAACCAGAGCGTGGATGTGCTGCTAAAAACCTCCAGCCTGTTTGACCCGTTCCCGCCTGAAATGGGAACAGACACTGCATTTTTGGATCGCTTGCATTGTTACATTCCCGGCTGGGAGATCCCAAAATTCCGCCCGGAGCATTTCACCAACGACTACGGCTTCATCACGGATTATCTTGCTGAGTTTATCCGGGAACTGCGTAAGGAGCAGTACGGCGATGCACTAGATAAGTATTTCCGCCTTGGTAAAAATCTGAATCAGCGTGATACGATCGCAGTGCGTAAAATCGTAGGCGGCTATGTAAAGCTGCTGTACCCGGATGGTGAGTTTACCAAAGAGCAACTGGAGGAGATCCTTGTCTTTGCACTGGAAATGCGCCGTCGTGTGAAAGAGCAACTGAAAAAGCTGGGTGGCATGGAGTTCTATGATGTGAATTTCAGCTACATTGATCTGGATACCTTTGAAGAAAAGTTTGTGTCGGTTCCCGAACAGGGTGGCGGTAAGCTGATCCCGGATGGAATGTGCAATCCGGGACAGATCTACACTGTTTCGCGTGGAAAAAGCGGCATGATCGGTGTGTTTCGGTTGGAAAGTCAGATGTTGCCGGGCAGCGGAAAGTTTGAGCGCACAGGTCTTGGCAGTGACCGTGACTGCAAAGAGTCAACGAATACGGCGTTCAATTTCCTAAAAGCAAATGGAAAACGCATCAGCGGCGGCATCAGCACTGCATCTAAAGACTACATCATCAATTATCAGGATCTGCAAGGTATTGGCATGACAGGAAAATTAGCATTGCCTACGCTGATTGCGCTGTGCAGTATTGCGCTTGGACGGCCAACAGTCAGTACCCTTGCTGTTCTGGGCGAGATCAGCATCAGTGGAACAATCTTGAAGGTAGATGAGCTTGCGAACAGCTTGCAGGTTTGCCTTGATAGTGGAGCGAAGAAAGTTCTGCTGCCGATTACAAGCGCCGCTGATCTTGGAACGGTGCCACCCGAATTGGTAGGAAGTTTTAATTTGATCTTCTATAGTAGCGCAGAGGATGCGGTGTTCAAAGCATTGGGTGTAGAGTGAGAAGGGAACGTGCTATGAAAACAAACGATAGAAAAATTACAGATTTGATGTCTACGATCCATACTGGGAAAACGCAACTTCCTGACTTTCAAAGGGGATGGGTATGGGACGACAGTAGAATAAAAGCACTGATTGCAAGTATCACAAATGGATATCCTGTTGGCGCGGCAATGTTTCTGGAATACGGTAATGAGAGTATTCATTTCAAATCACGAGTCGTTGAAGGGGCACCTTCTGCAGACAAAGTAACACCAGATGAGCTGATTCTTGATGGACAGCAACGATTGACATCCGTTTACTCTTCGCTTTTTAGTGAGAAGGCTGTTAGGACAAAGACAGACAAAGGACAGGAAATAGAGCGATTTTATTATATTGATATGGTCAAAGCGGTTAACAGTACGATTGATCGAGTGGATTCTATTGTCTCTGTTCCGAAAGATCGAAAAATAACTTCAGATTTTGGCAGAAAAATTGAGTTGGATCTTTCTTCTGCTTCGCAGGAGTATGCACAGAACATGTTTCCTCTGAACATTATTTTAGATCCCAGTAAATACAGCAAGTGGCAGATGGATTATATGCAATATCATCAGTATGATCCGAATGCGGCAAAGTTGTATATGGATTTTCTGTCTAAAGTAATTGTTCCATTGGGGCAGTATACAATTCCAGTGATTACATTGGATAAAGATACACCCAAGGAGGCAGTTTGCCAGGTCTTTGAGAATGTAAATACTGGTGGAGTATCACTTACAGTTTTTGAATTAGTCACTGCGATTTTTGCAATGGATAATTTTGAACTACGCAAGGACTGGGAAGAAAGACAGAAAAAATATTTCAGTGACGACATTCTTTCGGTGACCTCTGCAACGGATTTCCTTACGGCTTGTACTCTGTTGTCTTCGTATGAAAAAGGTGGGACCGTGAGTTGCAAAAAGAAGGATGTGTTAAATCTGACGCTGGCGGAATACCAGCAGTATGCAGATGATTTGACGGAAGGATTTGTGGAAGCAGAGAAAATATTGCAAGAAGAACGAATCTTTTCTAGTAAAGACCTGCCATATACGACGCAGTTGATTCCGCTTGCAGTCCTTTGCACGCTGCTTGCAGATCATAATCGCATCAAAACAACAAGCGTAAAAAATAAAATAAAGCAATGGTATTGGTGCGGTGTTTTTGGCGAAATGTATGGAAGTGCAAATGAAACACGCTATGTGTACGATGTGGTGGGAGTAATGGCGTGGTTGGAAGATGCGTGTAAAACTCCTAAAACGGTGCAGGAATTTTATTTTAACCCGGTGCGCTTGCTATCCTTGCAATCAAGATTGAGTGCCGCCTATAAAGGTATTATGGCACGGATCTTGAAGAATCAGTGCAAAGATTTTATCAGCGGTCGTGAAATGGACTTTACGGTTTATAAAGCAGAGAGCATAGACATTCACCATATATTTCCACGAGATTATTGTGAGAAAAAAGGTCTGCCGCGTGCAAAATGGAATTCCGTTGTGAATAAGACACCTATTACATATTCTACAAACCGTGAAATTGGTGGAGTAGCACCAAGCCAATATCTGACCAAGATTGAGAAGAAAGGTCAAGTTGAACCAGATATACTGGATGGCTATCTTAAGACTCATTTGATTGATACGGGTGATATCCGTGCAGATCGGTTTGATGACTTCTTCATCAAGCGTGCAACTGCTATTTTGAACGAGATTGAAAAAGCGACTGGAAAAGTGATTTCCGGTCGCGATAGTGATCTCGTAATTCAAGACTTTGGTGGAGCACTATTATAATCTGTAAGAATAGGGGCATGTCTGAATTTAGGAGGCCACCATGGAGCCGTCAAAAGCAACCAGCGTCAACAGCCGTGCGGAGGAGCTGTTTGTACAGCTCTTCTGTGAGGCTTTTGGACCTGAGAAAACCGAAAATCTGCAGGTCCAGTACCCCTGCGTGGACATCTATGGTCGGCACCGCTATATCGATTTTGCGCTGGAATCGCCTGAATCCAAAATTGCAATCGAGATTGACGGTGAGACCTACCACAACCCTAGCAAGGTGTCCGAAAACAAATACGCTGATGACCTCTTGAAACAGAACAGCCTGATCTATGACAACTGGAAAGTATACCGTTGGATCTACAGCCAGTTGGAAAAGCAACCGGAAAAGGTCAAGGATGAGCTGATTACTTTTTTGGGCAGCAGTCCGATGTTCAAGGCTTTTGAAGCAGATCTTCCAGTTCAGATGGGACAGACCATCGAACTTCGGGATTACCAGCAGGAAGCCACCGAAAACCTGCAGAAGATGCGTGAGAACGGCAAAACCATTGCGCTGTTGTACCATGCAACCGGCGCAGGAAAAACCATCACGGCAGCAACGGATGCCAAGGCAGTGGGTGGGCGCACGCTGTTTCTGGTCAACGCCCTGAAGATGGCATCTCAGGCAAAAGAGACTTTCGCCAAGGTCTGGCCGGAAGCGACTTTGGGGGAGTACATCGGAAGCCAGAAGGATATGACCCGGACGGTCATTTTTGCAACGGTGCAGAGTATCTCCAAGGATCTGGAAAAGTTCTCGCCTACGGATTTTGACTACCTGATTGTGGACGAATGTCACCATGCGGCAGCCAACACCTACCAGAAGATCTTCACCCTCTTCCATCCGAAGTTTATTTTGGGTTTGACCGCTACCCCGGAACGCAGCGATGGCGAAGATATGCTGGAACTGTTCCAGAATGTTGCCCACAAAATGGATCTCAAGACTGCTGTGGAGCGTGGCGTACTGGTGCCGATTCGATGTGTCCGACTATGAGATCATCGACCTTTTCAACTGACAGAACAGCGTCAAGGATATGATCTCGCAGATCGAGTTCGTCCGGATGGTGGATGTGCAGTCCGAGACGGTGGAGCGTTACATCAAGGATGGAAAAGTCAAGCCTGACCTTTCGATTCCCTTTGGTGATAAGCGGATGTTCCACTATTTCCGAGAGGAAAGCATCCGCAACATTGCCAAACAGTATGGCTGGGATCTTATCACGCCGCAGAATATGGCGGACAAGTTCATGAAATTTATCGAAACGATGGACATGAGCTTTTCCTATAAGCCGGTCCTGCTCAAGGCAATTTATGAGTACATGGACAGCAATGGCAGAGTTGCCCTGCCGGATGTGGTGGATTACTTCATTGACTTTTATGAAGACCGCAAGGCGCATGGAATGATTGCTGAGAAATCTACCAGCATTTACCAGAAGGACGGTTATACCCGAAAGGATGTGGAGAAGAACATCCTCTCCAACCCCTTCAAGCGCTTTGAGGATATGCGATTCCTGATGCGCTGCAAGGACGTGGAGACTATCGAGGTGAACCCGATCATCTTCCGCAAGCTCACACGGGAAGATTGGCTGCATATTGTGAATGTCTGCGATAAGAGCCTTGAAAAATATTATTTGCGACTCAAAAAATGATATGAACGCCGATGATTGACT
>QWCK01001968.1_pt1 | contig 27577 bp, 33 predicted proteins | sample 1972571 | NCBI WGS metagenome assembly QWCK01 (sample SAMN09866710, study PRJNA288562) | Human gut metagenome isolate term2_stool, whole genome shotgun sequencing... | isolation source: gut | host: Homo sapiens | place: USA: California | reverse complement strand
GAACTGGAGGACCTGAGCCACGGCATGCGCCGCACAGAGGTCAGAAGCCGTGCCGGAGATTCTCACCTTGGTCATGTGTTCACCGGCGATCCGGAGTCCTCCAATGGCGTGCGCTACTGCATCAACAGTGCGGCCTTGCGCTTTGTGCCTTACGCAAAGATGAAAGCAGAGGGTTACGGATATCTTCTGTATCTGTTCGAGGAATGAGTTCGCAAAATACAATGATATAATAAGCAGCGGCCCAATCATTATGAACCGAGCCGCTGTCGTTTATGCTCATGTCGGTTTATTCAAACAGGACGTTCAGCTTGCTGTTCAGAATCAGATCGGCATAAGCAAGCGGGTCGTTGTAGATCAGATATTCCAGCTCTGACCGCTGGAAGCGGTTATCGGCAACTTCGTTTTCAACGGCGGTGAAGTAATGGAAATCTGGCTTCTATCGTCAAAAACCAATTCTACGCAGGCTGTGTCTATGTTGAATGGATAGGATATAAGTTTGCTCATGATCATACCTCCAAGATGATTTTTGAGGTGAATCATATCGAAATCTGCTGCAAATCATTTAAAACAAGTCGTTGCGAACGGTTAGTACGTATAAAATAGCTGGCTACAAAACGGCTACAAAATTCGCAAGGAACCTATGTACAGCCCGAAATACGTGGATTATTTGGACGAAAAGCGTATCGAGAGTGCATTTTATAACCCTAAATCAAAGCTCAAGACTTGAGTATGATTTTTCTCTCCACTCTTCTGTTCTTTCGTTAGATAATCTTGTATAAATTCTGGCCTTAAAGACTTTTCTTTCTGTCTTTTCATTTTCTTTTCAATACATCTTTTGGAAGTTCTTGCCATTATAAAACACCTCCAGCTAATTGCATTGGAGTCTTATTTTCAAGAGCATTTCCAAATACCTTATTGATTGAAATCAAATTCTTCTTTACTTCGGACTTGCTTTCACTTTCTTCTTATCTTGTTTTGTGAAATTATATCATCAAAAAACATCTCTATATTCAAATAAATCACCTCCACAAATTCTAAATCATCTATTCTACTGCCAAGTTTGCCCCTTAGTGTAGAGTTGCCTGAACTGCGGTCGGCTCTGTTATCCATATCACTGCTACAACCTATGACATCTAATCCGCAGCCTAAACCCTGCCGCTTATTTTCTATCCCCGGAAAAATCACTCAGTAGATATGTTTCCATATAAGAAAACCGATCTTTTTTACAAGGAAGCCCCGATGGCGCTTACCTCGCAAAAATCCCGGAAATACGCCACTTTTTAGCACTTATTTATCTTTCCTTGACATCAAACAGACCATCTCAACATGGCTCGATTGCTCCAAATTGATGTCAAAAGTCCACTGAATTGAGCCGTTCGTTCTCGGAAACATATCCACAGCCTTTTTGACCTCAAAATCGCCATTTTCTCGACCGCGCTCGTGCTCGGAAACAGGTCGATGTGCTTGTCCCTACTATATATAAGCAGACGCACATATTTTCCAATCGCCTCAACACTTCGCTCTGAGGGAATATGTCCGCAAAGCTGTGATTTCCCATCCACTCGACTCTATTGCTGCCGGAAGCGATACTTGCCTTTTCCGTGTCCGGTCACAGGCTCAATGATCCCGTGCTCTGCCATTTCACGCAGCAAGGCAGTGCATCTTGTCGGCTTCAGATCGAGCACTCTCTGCACATCCGATCTGCCGAATACGATCTCTTTTCCTAAAGCCTCTTGTAATTTGCGAACATGCGAAGCGGTCTTTGCTGTAAAATCCTCTTCAATGTTCACTTTTTTATTTTCAATGTTCGCTTTTTCAGAGCCAATGTTCACTTTTTCCGGTTCTTTAAAAGTGCCGCTGATGTGCAATATCCGGTTATGAAGAGGATGATTCTCGTTCAACAGGAGATTGCGAAGGAATACCTCAAGGAACTCTGTCGTTTCGTGAATGCCGTTTTTCAGGTCATTGTAATTTGCCCTGACCAGTGAATTACGAAAATACCACGCATTCTCAGCAAAAATATCGTTTGTCACATCAAAGCCCAATGTACGCAGATACTTGATAAAGAATACCGCTGTCGTTCTGGTGTTGCCCTCACCGAAAACATGGATCTGCCACAGTTTTGAAATAAAAAACGCAAGATGGTGGATGATCTCATCCATCGAGAGAGTCTTATAAGAGAACTTCTTCTCTTCCGAAAAATCATAGTCCAATGTCGCCCGCAGCTCCGTAGCACTGCCATAGAGTACAGTCGCGCCATTTAAGACCCATTCCTTCTTCGTGATGTTATAATCCCGAATACGTCCAGCGTGAGAATAGATGCCGGCAAACAGCTTTCTGTGAATAGAGATGTATTCATTAGGCGTGAAACTAAAGGCACGCTCGGAAAGCAGCGCAGCAATCCGTGCGGACACCTTGTCGGCCTCCTCAGTACGATCTGACGCATCACGAGTGGGATTTTCCTCGTAGTAGGTCTGCAAAAGCGCATTTGCCTCTTCAAAGGAAATCTCGCCCTCGATATTCCGGACGGCAGTATGCAACAGATATTCTGATGTCTTCAACCCGTCAACCGCCTGCAGGCCAATGGCCGTATGCCATGCATAGCTCTTGTCCCGCTTTGCAGGCTCGGATTCCCTGATATATTCCTTAAATGGATCTTTGTTCACTCCATATCACCTCGCTGTTGTTTTTTGCCCTTGCCATAAATCCACCGCTTCCGCAGGTCTCGTCTAACAAGACTCTATCTTTGATACAATGTGCTTTTCCCGAATATGTACCTCGATGCCCGTAGAAAGCCTTATGCTGCGGGCTTTTTCGCATTTCAAAGGGCATAAACCGGCCTGCGAAATACGGCTGATATGCTCTTGCTGTCGCTGTACTCATTCCGGCTCTGCCTCCTTTCCGAAACCCTTAACAGGCAATCCTTAAAAAGTGTGCAATCCTTAAATTGTGTAGGAAACCTTAAAAGGTTTAACTGTGCTCCAATCAGCCGCAGCTGTATCCTACTTCCACCATAGCATCATTGATCGGCTCTTTATTGCCGTATGCTTCTCGTATATATTCTGCTCGTTGCCGTATGAGATTTGTGGCGACTTCAGCAGAAAAGTGCCAGTCGCTTAGCATTAGTCTCCGAAAGATATGAACGACATATTCTTCATAGCTAAGGGATGGATCGAAAACTTCACATTTATCATAATACTCTCGATTGCTATTTGCGTTTGCTCTTCGCCATGTATCCATGATGCTTGCTTTCGTGGAAGTAGCTGCCTCCTCCGCTTCGGCAAGAGCATGCGCTTCCTCATATGTCATTTTGCCAAAGGCCTGAAGGAATTCATCTGCACTCTTAAATGAGTTTCTATATTCCGAATATGTCATTTCTGGCCACCTCCGTCTGTATCCTGAAATGCTCTGCTGCAATACCATCAAGCTGCTTTGCTATTTCCGGGAACTTTTTATTCAAATCCAGCGTCCGGACGCTGATCTTATTACCGCTCATCACGTATCGATTGTCTGGCTGTATTTCCTCATCTGTTCCTGCATATAACACCATTCCAGAAACTTCATGGTCCTGCCCTTGCAACTGTACTTCCTTATTCTTGACGTAAGTGAAAATCTGATAAAGGTTTGCAGAGTGAATCGTTCTCTTGTTGAACTGCACCTGTATTGTACTTTCATAATATTTTGCATCAATTATCAGCGTTTTTCCTTGGTAACTTAACATGATGTCGGATTGCATCACCGGCAGGAACTCATTCTCGCCATCATCTAACTGCCAAGGAATCTGTGCAGCGCTTGCAGACAGGCGTGGAAATTCTCTCCTGTAATATTCAAGTATGAATTTTTCATACAGGCGGCACATCCGCTGCTCATCAAGGAAATCCATGAGTTTTGTGGAGCCGTCCGATTGTGTCTGCAATAGGCCTTTTATGACCAAATAGCAAACCGAGATAAGCATCCGATAAGTTTGATTATTCCTGTTGTACTGAATATCCCAATTAATGTGATGAACGTCCAGTGTCCCCACATCATTAAAATAAACCATCAACTTCCGCAGTTCCTTTTTTCTCGCCTTGGAAATATCCGAGCGCAAAAGGAGCATTACGGTCGATTTTATAATCCGGTTCATATACGAATCCACAGAGAACTCATCAAACGTACAAACCATCTGTTTTTTCAAAATCGTCCGGCTTTTTATGGAATCGGAGATTTCGAGTTTTCCGCGTAAGGCTGCCCGGCTCTCGGTTACTGGAATATATTCTCTACCGAGGCCTCTCTTTATTTGCACTGCAATACCCCTCGACAATATTGCAGCACAAAGTTCCGCTGTATTATCGAAGTCCTCTGTAGCTATATTTTTGTACCCCTGCTCATTCAAAACCTGAAATGCGTAGGAGAGCATATAGTATACATTTTGTATTGCTATCACTTAATCGCACCTCTCAGATTTGCAGTCCAGTCCCTTACCTTCGTAGGCTCATCAAACCAGTATTCCTTAAGCAGTGGCACTAACTCATATTCAATAATCCCAGAAAGCGCATTGTCATCCACCACATCTGGATTAAGATTACAGAAATAGCTGTGTCCAATACAGAATCCTTCACCCAGTGATTCATCATCAGCAATAGCCTTATTGAGATTCTCCACACACGCCACCAACCGATCAAACTTTATATTGTCGATGCTCGATTTGTACACCTTAAACCCTTCCGAGTCGAATCCCGGCTTAATCTCAACAAAAGCGAATCGTCTGCGCAGAGCATAATCAAGCATTGCCAAGCTGCGATCTGCTGTATTCATCATGCCAATAATATAAACATTGCTCGGAACCGCGAATTTTTCATCCGAATACAGCAGCTGAAGCTCAATGCCGCGTTTATCGTTTTCAATCAACATAAACAGCTCACCGAAGATCTTGCTCAGATTTCCTCTGTTTATCTCATCAATAATGAAGAAGTAATCGTTATCGCTGTCAATTTCTGCTTTCTTACAGAAGTTATAAAAGGCTCCCTTTCGTAATTCAAAGCCCGTAGCTGTAGGACGGAAACCCATAATAAAATCTTCGTAAGAATAGCTCTGATGGAACTGAACCATCATTACCCGGTCAACATCCTTAACCCCCATAATGGCGTATGCAAGACGTTTCGCCACGAATGTCTTTCCAACGCCCGGAGCGCCCTGAAGAATAATGTTCTTTTTGTTGCGGAGCACAGCGACGATATTGTCGTAGGCATCTTCATCCATGTAAACTTCGTCAAGGAAATCGTCAACAGAATACGGCGGATAAACCACTGCCTTATCTTCATCTTCGTCAAGAACCTCATCATCAAATAGATCTTTAATCTGCTGGACGAAGTCACTATAAGGTGTGATGTCTGTCAATGTTTTCTGCGGAGTTTGATGCTGAATTGTCCAATCACCTTTATGCGTCCACTTTACTGCACGGACGTTATTAAATTCATCTGAACGCTCAGCATCATATTCATAGGCAGACTCAACAACGCCACGACCAATAATTCCATAGATGCCTTTCTTAACGAAAACGACATCGCCGGGCTTCAGGTCGTGTACAAACTGCCATGTCGCGTGGGCAGAGTTCTTATAGGAGCTGGTGTCCCCATAGACCTCTTTCATCTTTTGCTTCATTTCATCTTTTGAATCAAATGTATTGAGGTCGCCGATTTCACCCCACCCCAGAAGCATAATCCCGTTTTTATAGCACTCGTCCCATTTTTCTGCGCCAGAGCCGGGAGCATAAATCCAATACCGAATAGTATCCACATTGCTATCGGCAAGGGCTCCACTCCGTTTTGCGGCACTTTCTGCCACGGTATTTTTAAAGAGATCGGATGCCATTTCATCTGTGATATCGACGGCCATCCCTGCTTCTGTCAATGTCCACACTCCATGAACACTTTTGTCAATATATCCAGCAACAGCAAGGTCGTTTCTTGCAAAGGCTACTTCATTTTCAAATTTGTTAACGTTAGTTTTTCCTCTCGTGACACTTATTTCTTCTTCGGTCAAGTGCTCATTCTCTACGATTTTAGCTCTTACTTCCGCAGGAGTGCCTGAACCGCCAAGGTCACGGAGAGCCTGAACTATAGGACGTGTCCAACGGATGTGAGCAGCGTTTGATTGACTGTTTTTCTTTCCCGTTTCAGCTTCACGCTGCTCCTGATTAACCTTTTCGGATATGACCCAAGAATAGTATGAAAGCTCCGGAAATGTATGATATTCATATTTTCCGGTATCAAGCGCAGCTTTGCAGAGCTTTATGATTTCAAGATACTGATCAGCCACCGGGACTTTGTTAAGCATCGGCTTGACCTTTGTAACATAATCGGCAGGCATATTCTCCGGATCAGACATATACCAACGATTACGAGAGTCAAGATTAAGGAATGTGTAAGGGCGAATCCAATAAAGCCCCATAGTAATATTCCACCGGATTCCTTGCTGATTCAGGACTGCATCATAGGCTCGAACAAAAACCTGTCGATTTACATCCGACTCATCTTTTGCATAATCCAGAGCAGCGGCGAACAGGCTCCAGAGATTATCTATATCGTGTTCTGCACGATCCTCTTGAAACCAGTAAAATGTGGCTTTCAAATTGTTCAGTACCGGAATGCCATCAAACGCATCAGGAATAGCAGCCGTGACACCGAACTCAGAAGCAATGCCCTTAATGATGGTTATCCTATTGGCATTACTAATGCCCTTGTTGAACAGCCCGAACACGGTGAACGGATCGATATCCTTGGGATTGTTATCGCTCTCCAACTTAGGCAGCTTAATCCCAACATTCACATAAACCTGACGAATCTTTCGAAGCAACTCAGGTCGAGAATCCTTATAAGGTAAGAGCTTATCCGCAAGCTCTGTATAAAAATCTATCCAGCCATATTCGTTAGCCATTACATGTTCCTCCGTTCGCATTTATTAAATGGTTCTTCCTTATTTTCACTGAAGATCCGGATCACTTCCGAGCGGAGTGATTCCATTCGCCTCAAGCATTTCATTTATTTCGTAAATCGAATTCTCTGTACAGGCCGATAGCACACACTGATAAACGTATCCTTCGCCTTTCATGGAATTCAATTTGAAGTCCGTTTTTCCAAGGAACATCTCTGCTTCAGGAAGCGGCAGTTTCAAACCAACACACAATGCCAGCACCGTCTGTACCGAAGTCGGATATTCCTCGTCATTTCTTAATCGCTGGATGGTCTTTTCACCGACAAGTGAACGATCCGCCAGCTGTTTATTTGATAATTTCCGGTCTTTTTGAAGTGCAACGAGCGTCTCCGCAAAGGAGCCGGGATACCTGCGCAGAGCCTCTGAGCGGCGCTTTGCATTCTTGATCTGGTCAAGCAATACCTTGTTATGGTTATTCAGTTCAAAGGAATACTCGACCTGATTATCGACCGGAGCAGCATTCCGCATGAACTGAGTATAATAACGTGCGCCTTGATACTTCGATTGATAGCTGTATCCCTTTGTGAAGACAACACAGCACTCATCCATGTGCGAGAGCGCATATTCAGAAAGCGCTGCATTTCCGGCCTGATCTCGCACGATGTACCGCTCATCATTCAAGACCAGATGCCTGTCAGCAAATACGAAGTTTCCGGTATCTATCAGCCTCTTGAATTCCCGGCCGAAGCAATATGCCTTAAACAAATCCGCATAAGGAATCGTAAAGGTCTGATTCTTTTCCAGTGATTCAGGCTCGAAGGAATACCCTCGCACATACCGTCCGTCAACAAACGGATACGCACCTTCGGCCTTGGCGTAACCCAAGTCAATCAGGCGCACCTTCGCTGCCTGCCGGGATACATCAAATAATTCAGCAAGTTCGTCGATCACATTCTCGTAATCTACGATGCCCGCCTCCGAAGCTCCACCATACTCAGCAAGAAGCTCATCCGCTTTCATGCGAGTGGTCTTTGCTGGCATCAGGATTCTTGGAGCGACGCCCTTTGCCTGCCACTCCATCCAGTCTACGGCTTTCCATTTATCCGAGTCTGCTGTATTGGCAGCAATCTGGCATTGGATAGCTCGCCCAAGGTTATCATTGGCACCGATCATCTTCATCAACACATGGTATGGCTGATGTCTGTGCCAATGGAAGCATTCATGAGCAACGGTCGTTCTTTTTGTTCCTACGGAGCGTTCATAGGAAACTCGCGGATCAAGATATATGGTTCCTCGCTTGGCGTTTCGAATGGTGAGTTAGCTCATCTGACAAAGGCACATCTTCAATGATCTGCAAGCCCATATCGCTGGCTATTTTTTCAATCGGCACTCTTATAGGCTTATCCAGCGCTTCAGGACAGTATCTCGTCAGGAATTTCTCTGCCTCGTCATCAAACTGATCGCGAGCGATGATGGGTACGAGTTCACCGGAAAGACGGTCATTATCTGATTCTTCCTGCGGCTCACAGCCTCCGATTGACATGATCCGGAAACCGCACATATCAATGCCAAGCGTGACCTGACAATGAATCTTAAGCCACCGCTCTGCAAAGTACCCCTTTCGGGAGTTCGACGGCATTTCTACATCACCTTTTATCGAAGTCATCCTTGGAGCCACCCTTGGATAAGTTACCGCAGAGCGATTATCCACTCGACACTCTTGAATCTGCCGGAAGCCGAAAAGTGCCTTATTTCAAGGGCTTTCGAGCCTCTTATGTGTTTTTCCTTGACATCAATGCTACCGTCTCCACATGCACCGTCTGCGGGAACATATCGACCATCTGCAGCTCCCGAAGGGTGTAGCATCCATCGGCAAGCAGATATTTAAGATCCCTCGCGAGCGTCGCAGAGTCGCAGCTCACATAGACGATGCGTTCGGGAGCCATGCGCAGCATAGTAGCAAGACACTGCTCATCGCAGCCCTTTCTGGGCGGATCGACCACAATCACGTCCGCGCGCTCCCTCGTTTCTTCATACTGGCGGGGCAATACCTCCTCCGCTTTCCCGACAAAGAATTCCGCGTTTGTGATGCCATTCCGCGCGGCGTTCCTCCGCGCGTCTTCGATGGCCTGCGGAATAATCTCCACTCCGTAGACCTTTCGCGCGCTGCGTGCCAGAAAGAGAGAGATCGTCCCAATGCCGCAGTACAGATCCCACACGGTCTCCCGTCCGCTGAGCCCCGCATAGGAGAGTGCAGTTGCGTACAGCCGCTCTGTCTGCACCGGGTTTACCTGATAGAAGGACTGCGCGGAGATGAGAAACTCTGTACTGCCGATCCGGTCGCGGATCACCCCTGCGCCCGCAAGCAGCTGCGTCTTCTTTCCAAGAATCACATTGCTTCTCTCCGTATTGATATTCTGCACCACTGTCGTCACCGCAGGGAGCTTCATCAACCTCTCTGACAGAAGCTGCAAGGCAGAATTCTCACCACAGCACTCTCCGTTTGTCACGAGACAGACCATCATCTCCCCGCTCTGGAAGCCCTTCCGCACCAGAATATGCCGCAGAAATCCCTTCCCGCTCTGCTCATCGTAGGCGGGCACGCCGCCCTCCTCCATCCAGCGAAGCACACAGCGGCGAATCTCTGCATTCTCCTCCACACCAAGAAGACAGTCCTCACAGGGAATGATACTGTGCGTGCGCCCTGCGTAGAAGCCTGCCGTCGGTCTGCCGTCGCGCCCTGTCCCCACCGGAAACTGCGCTTTATTCCTGTAACGGAAGGGCTGCTCCATTCCTATGATGGGATGCAGCTGCACGCCGGAGAGCTCCAGTCCGCCGATACGCCGCAGATTTCCCAGTACCTTCTGCTCCTTAAATTTAAGCTGTGCCTCATAGCGCAGAGCCTGAAGCGAGCAGCCGCCGCAGGAGGCCGCCACCGGACAAGGCGGCGCGACGCGGTCCGGACTTTTTCGCAGCAGCTCCTGAAGCCGCGCGTAGCCATAGCTCTTCTTGAGCTTCATCACAGAAGCGCGGACTCTGTCTCCCGGCAGAGCCCCCTTTACAAACCAAAGAAAGGCACCGGTGCGCCCGATGCCCTCCCCCTCCGACCCGAGATCAGTGATATCCAGCTCGATCAGCTGATTCTTACGATAATCCATGGTCCCTCTTTCCTGCATTTCCCGCTGAAATACAGACTCCGCGTGCCTTCTATTTCCGCCCACAGACCTCACTCTGAGGTCTTTCTCAGATTGCTGTCCAGAAAACGATTGAAGCCAAGCCAGCCATTGTTGCTGCCGGCCTGCACCAGTATCTCCCTGAAGGTCTCCATCTTCGCATCCGCATTATCCGCGAGATTCAAAGCCATCGCCTCAATGAGCGCCGGCTTCTTCGGCGACCCGTACTCATACTCTCCGTGATGCGCGAGAATACAGTGGCGGAGCTCCGCTGCCTTCTTTGCAGGGAAGTCCGGTATCTCCCGTATCTTCTCACCAATCATCTCACAGCCAATCACAATATGTCCGAGCAGCTGTCCCTCATCTGTATAGCTGTTCTCCGGAAACGCGGAGAGCTCCCGCACCTTGCCGATATCGTGACAGAGCGCCGCTGTGATGAGCAGATCGTGATTCAGGATCGGATAATTGACGCAAAAAAATTCACAGAGTCTCGCCACACTCAGGCTGTGTTCGATCAACCCTCCCACAAAGCCATGATGCACGCTCTTCGCAGCAGAATGAATGCGAAACTCCTTCAGAAACGCGCTGTCCTCCGCAAAGATCTTCCGCAGCAGCGCATTGAACTGCGCGTCCTTTACCCCGGCGATGCGCTTCTTCAGTTCCTCATACATTTCTTCCGGATCGCGCTCTGAGGCAGGAAGATAATCTGCCGGGACATACTCCCCCTCATCCGCGCGCCGTATCCGGCGCACATTCAGCTGCAGGTTTCCGTTAAAGAGGGTCACATCCGCTTCCACTGCCACATAATCCGGTGCATCAAAATCCCCTATGCCCGGATTCCCGGGATCCCATATCTTTGCGTCCACAGTCCCCGTCCTGTCCTGCAGGAGCAAACTCTCATACTCCTTGCCGCTCTTGGTCAGAAAAGTTGATTTCTGACGGCAGAGATAGATTGAGGATACGTGTGTATTTTCCCGCAGTGTCGTTATAAACTTCATCGCTGTCTCGCTTTCTGATATGTAATTTCGGTGCGGCTATGAGCGCGCTCCTACCGTAACCTGAAACTCAATCGGCGTGTAGCTCTCCCGTCCGTTCCGCATCACTGTAATGCCGATATGATCCTCTGCATGCATCTCCTCCAGCTTCACCGTGAGATCCCGGACAGAATCGATCTCGCTGTCATCGATGCGGGTAATGATGTCTCCGGGCTGAATCCCCGCATCATAGAGCGGTTCATTTCGCAGCACATCCACAACATAGACCCCCGCAGGAATTCCCTGCTCCTGCATCTCGGGCAGCACTGCGCTCCCGCGGAGCCCGAGCATAGGAGAGGCCTGACCGTTCATCATCCGTTCCAGTACAGGCTTGAAATCCGAAACTCCAAGCAGGGCCGTGTGTGGAGCAGCTTCCTCGGAGAATGCCTCCGTTGCCCAGCCGACCAGCTCTCCGTCCAGATTCAGCATCCATGTGCCCCGTTCCGGATTGCTTCCGCAGCTCGTATAGGCGACAGACGCCAGTCCGTCCGTGACGCTGACTCCATTTGTGAGATAGGAGACCACGCCATAATCCACCGAGTGAACCTTGCCAAGCGGCGCACCGAGCGCCAACAGCATATCCCCCCGCCGCACGCGGTAGGAATTCCCCAGCGGCACCGGAGTAATATCCTGAATAAGCGACCGGTTCTCCTCTGTCACCGGAACGCTGAGCACCGCAAGTCCTGTCGGGCTGTCCGTCCGCTTTACCCGTGCGCTCATCGCACTTCCCCGCAGAAAGCTTACCGTCAGAGTATCCGCCTCCAGGGCTGCCTCCTCCGTCGTGAGTATCAAAAGCTCCGTCTCTGTCTTCGCCAGCGCCACACCGGAATAAATTCCCGCAGTGCGCAGCGGGTTATCAAACCAGTCCTTCTGCTCTCTGAGATGTGTCACCGAAGCGATCGAGGCATCCGCAGCATTTGCCATGCCCTTCAGTATGTCCGCGAGCCTCTGCACATCTGCCGCACTGTACTCCCGCTTCTCCGGAAGCGTCTCTGCCTGTGCAGCGCCCTCTGAAGCGCTCTCCCTGGCAGCCGCACTCTCCGCCGCACCGCTCTCCTGTGACGCGGCTTTCGTCTCCGCCTCCGTGCCGGTGTCCTTCGTCTCCATCGCAGCTGCAAGTCTTTTTCCCGGCGCTGTGCTGTCTCTCTCATCCCGCGGGAGAGTCACCAGCGCCGCACTGCTCTCCTCCGCTGCAAGGCGCGCCTGTACATGCGGAAGCAGAAAAACTGCCGTCATAACTGCCGCCATCGAAAAAATCGCCCCGGCAAAGGCCGCCTTCAATCCGTGCTTTATGAGACGTCTCCCGCGGCTCTCCCGCCCGACGATCTTTTCTGTAATAAAATGCTTTGCTTCCTCCGGACGTTTTTCCGGCCCCAGCCCTTCAGACATTCTCTGTCCTCCGTTCCCATCACCGCAGTGCCATCTGTATCCCTTCTGATACCGCTCTGCATTCCGCTTTGTCGGCACAGTTTTCTCTCATTCTCTTAAGCGACAAAGTGCGCCGCTGTATGTCACATTATAGCATAAAACTCTGTCTGCATACGATATCTGTGTTATACTTCTATAGGTAAATATCGAGATCTGCGGGATCTCCCCGGACTCTCTCCGCCGCTTCGCTTATATCCTTCCTCCGGAGGTTTTATGAATACAAAGGCACTCAGAATACTGGAATATGAAAAGATCACGGAGCTGCTCTCCGCCTGCGCTACCAGCGCCCCCGGAAGGGCGCTCTGCGCATCGCTCCTTCCATCAACAGACATAGCAGAGATCACCGCCGCACAGCGTGAGACCAGCGATGCCTGCGCGAGGATACGCATGAAGGGGCCCGTGAGCTTTGGTGAAGCGCGGGAGATCAGTCCCTCCCTCATGCGCCTTACAGTCGGCGCCTCCCTGTCCATCGCAGAGCTCCTGCACATCGGCTCTCTCCTTCGGGGCGTCGCACGGGTTCGCCGCTACGGCGTTCACGATGATCCCGAGCAGGAGCCCGATTCCATCGAGGCAGATTTCTGCGCGCTGGAGCCGCTGAGCCAGGAGGCCAGAGAACTGAACCGCTGCATTCTCTCTGAGGACATGGTCGCGGATGATGCTTCTTCGGAGCTGAGTCGCATCCGGAGGCAGCTCCGCACGGTGGATGAGCGCATGCACGCGGAGCTGAATGCCGCGCTGAATCAGTATCGCAGCTGTCTGATGGACAGTGTCATCACCATGCGAAACGGAAGCTACTGTCTCGCCGTGAAGAGCGAGTACAAGACAAAGGTTCCGGGCGTCATCCACGATCAGAGCTCCACCGGCTCCACGATCTTTATCGAGCCCATGGCAGCGATCCGTATGAACAACGAGCGCCGCGAGCTGGAGCTGAAGGAGCAGCGGGAGATTGCCGAAGTGCTGAGACACTTGAGCCTCCTCCTCGCTCCGCACAGCGCCGTGATCCGCGAAAATTTAAGGCTCATGGCGCGCCTCGACTTCATCTTTGCCAAGGCGAAGCTCTCTGCCCAGCTCTCCGGAACAGAGCCCAGCTTCAACACCCGCGGCTTTCTGGAGATCAAGGACGGCCGTCACCCGCTGATTCCGCGGGACCAGGTGGTTCCGATCACCGTGCGGCTGGGCGATACCTTCGACCTGCTGGTCATCACCGGTCCAAACACCGGCGGCAAGACCGTCTCACTGAAAACAGTCGGCCTCTTCACACTCATGGGACAGGCAGGACTCCACATCCCGGCGTTCCAGGGCAGCTCCCTCGCGGTCTTTGATGACGTCTTTGCCGATATCGGAGATGAGCAGAGCATAGAGCAGTCCCTCTCCACCTTCTCCGGCCACATGAAAAATGTTGTTGAGATTCTTCAGAAGGCCGATTCCCGCTCCCTCTGCCTCTTTGACGAGCTTGGTGCCGGCACGGATCCGACGGAGGGCGCAGCACTCGCGATCTCCATCCTGTCCTTCCTGCACGGCATGAAGACCCGCTCCGTCGCCACCACCCACTACAGCGAACTGAAGGTCTATGCACTCTCGACTCCCGGCGTGGAAAACGCCTCCTGTGAGTTTGACGTGGAGACTCTTCGTCCGACCTACCGCATCCTGATCGGCGTTCCCGGAAAGTCCAACGCCTTCGCGATCTCAAAGAAGCTCGGTCTTCCGGACTACATCATAGAAGATGCCAAGACCCATATCGAGAGAAATGATGCCGCCTTCGAGGATCTCCTCACAAAGCTGGAGACAGACCGCAGCACCATTGAGCGGGAGCGTCTTGAAATCGACCGCTACCGGAGAGAGATCGAGAGCCTGAAAGCCCGCTACGAAAAGCAGGACGAGACCCTCGACGAGCGCCGCGAGAAGTATCTCAGAAAGGCGAAGGAAGAGGCAGAACGCATACTCTCGGAGGCAAAGGAGACCGCTGACGACTCGATACGGCGCATCAACCGTCTGACAAGCGATGCCGGCCTCATGCGGGAGCTGGAGAAGGAGCGCAGCCGGCTCCGCGAGAATCTGAAGAAGGTTGAAAAGACCGATTCCCTCCGCCCCGCAAAGCGCCCGGAGAAGGCAAAAAGCGAAAAGCCCCTGAAGCTGAAGCTCGGAGACAGTGTCCGCATCATCAGCATGAATCACAGCGCCATCGTCTCCTCCCTGCCGGATAAGAACGGAAAGCTCTTCGTCCGCATGGGCATACTCCGGACTCAGGTCAGTGTTGACGATCTGATTCCGCTTGAGGAGGAGAGCTCCGGCAGCACAAAGGGACGTCAGAGCTCCGGCAGCTTTGCGCCAGGCTTTTCAAAAGCCGCCAGCATCTCCCCGGAGATCAATCTCATCGGTCTGAATGTGGACGAAGCCACTGCAAAGCTGGACAAGTATCTGGATGATGCACTCCTCGCGCATCTGAATTCCGTCCGCGTGATCCACGGCCGCGGCACCGGAGCCCTGAAAAAAGGCATACACAACTGGCTCCGTAAGCAGAGCTACATAAAATCCTACAAGCAGGCGGAGTACGACGACGGCGGCGACGCAATCACCGTCGTCACCTTCAAATAAGCGCTACGGAAAGGAAAACCCATGGCCGAAAAGCAGAAAATACTGATCGTCGACGATGATGAAAATATCGCAGAGCTCATCTCTCTCTACCTGAAAAAGGAATGCTACGATACCCTGATCGTGAACGACGGGGAGGAAGCACTTCGCGCCTTCACGGAATTCTCTCCGAATCTCGTTCTTCTGGATCTCATGCTGCCCGGTATCGACGGCTATCAGGTCTGCCGGGATATCCGCACAAAGTCACAGGTCCCGGTGATCATGCTCTCCGCAAAGGGAGAAATCTTTGATAAGGTGCTGGGGCTTGAGCTCGGTGCGGACGATTATATGGTGAAGCCCTTTGACTCCAAGGAGCTGGTCGCGCGGGTGAAGGCCGTGCTGCGGCGCTATCATCAGCCCCGCCCGGAAACGGCGGAGACGGCACCCGGCAGCGCAGTTGTCTCCTATCCGGATCTCACCATCAATCTCACCAACTATGCAGTCGTCTATATGGGCTCTCAGGTGGAAATGCCGCCAAAGGAGCTGGAGCTCCTCTACTTTCTGGCCTCTCACCCCAATCAGGTTTTCACAAGGGAACAGCTGCTGGATCACATCTGGGGCTATGAGTATGCGGGAGATACTCGCACCGTGGACGTCCATATCAAGCGGCTCAGGGAGAAGATCAAAGACAGGCAGAACTGGTCTCTGACAACTGTATGGGGTGTTGGCTACAAATTTGATGTGCGCTGAGGAGAGGAGTCAATATGAAGCGCTCTCTCTACCTGAAATTTCTGCTCGGTTATCTCTTTTTCGGCGTCGCGGGCTTTATCGCCGTCGCGACGCTCTCCTCGCGCCTCACCTACAACTACCTGACGCGCTCCCGCAGCAAAACACTATACGACGAGGCGAGTCTCATCGCCTCCACCTATTCCACGGTCTATCAGGGGAACAATATCGAGCTGGCCAATGCCTACCCGCAGCTACGCGCAGTCGCGACCTATCTTCAGGCGCAGATCTGGGTCATGGAGCGCGGCGGCAATATCATCGTGGACTCGGACGGAAAGCGGGACGGGGACATCATCCCAAATTTTGATCCCACCGCTACCGGAAACCGCTCCTACATGACCGGCTCCTACTTCGGCTCCTTTCCCTACACGGTTTTAAGTGTGTCTGCCCCCATCACGGGAAATTACCGGACCTACGGCTATGTGGTCATCCATCTTCCTATGGAACGGGTGCAGGACAGCGCAAACGAAATTCTGAACATCGTGTACATTACCTTCGGCATCGTATTTCTGCTCTCGCTCTTCATTCTTCTGCTCTTCGGACTGCTGGTTTACCGTCCGCTGAAGGAGATCACCGAAGGGGCGCGGCAGTTTGCGGAGGGAACGCTCTCCTACCGCATTCACACTGCCTCCCGGGATGAGATGGGCTATCTCGCTCACACCATGAACTACATGGCAGAGCGACTGGAGCGCTCCGAGGCGGACGAAAAGAAGTTCATTGCGAACGTCTCCCATGATTTCCGCTCACCGCTCACCTCCATCAAGGGCTATCTCGAGGCCATCTTGGACGGCACCATTCCGCCTGAGTTCCAGGAGAAGTACCTGCGCCGCGTGATCGGGGAGACCGAGCGGCTCACAAAGCTCACGCAGGGAATGCTCACTCTGAACTCCCTGGATCGCGATCACGGACTTTCCAGAAGCAATTTCGACATCAACCGCGTCATACGGAGCACTGCGGAGAGCTTTGAGGGGCAGTGCACAGAAAAGCACATACGGCTGGATCTGAGCTTCGCCGTCGAGCAGGAGATGGTCTACGCAGATCTGGGACGCATTCAGCAGGTGCTCTACAATCTCATCGACAACGCAATCAAGTTCTCGGAGGCGGATAGCTCCATCGACATCCAGAGCTACGAAAACCGCGGAAAGATTTTTGTCTCTGTAAAGGACCGGGGCTGCGGCATCTCAAAGCGCGACCGGACGCACATCTTCGATCGCTTCTATAAATCCGACCGCTCCCGCGGCAGGGACAAAAAAGGAACCGGGCTCGGACTCTCGATTGTACGGGATGTGATTCAAGCGCACGGAGAACATATCGACCTGATCAGCACAGAGGGAGTCGGTTCAGAATTTATCTTCTCTCTCCCGCAGGCGAGAGAGCCGAACGCATAAAAACTCCTGCGGATAAAAATGTTCTGTAACGCAAAAAATAATTGACAACAACGAATGAACAGGATATAATACATTCGTTGTTGTAATTGGGCTATCGCCAAATGGTAAGGCAACGGACTCTGACTCCGTCATTTTCAAGGTTCGAATCCTTGTAGCCCAGCTGCTAAAAACCCCTGAAAGCCTCGTAAAAGCGTTGGTTTTCAAGGGTTTTTCTGTATCACTGAAAATCTTCCGATTATGTCAGTTTAGGGCTGTATCTGAGAGTATCGGTTGCATTTCGGTTGCACTTTTTACACGTCCCACACTACTAGCGCACCGCTCTCGTCCGTCCGGCAACAAGCTCCCTCAAAGTCTCCGGACTCTGCAAGGTAGTATCGCTTCCCGCCGATCTCCTGAAGGCCGGTGAGCATCTTCCCATCAGGCGCAAAGTAGTACCAGTGCCCGTTGATTGTCTTCCAGCCACGTGCGTGTCCTCCGGGAGCTGCGCAGTAGTACCACGTATCCCCGATATGCTCCCAGTGAGGCTTAAAATCAAAGCTCTTTCCATAGGCAGGGCGGCCATATCCAGCGATGCGAGAATTTCCGATTGAGTACTCCTTCACACAGACTGCGCCACCGTTCCGGACGATCTCCTTTCCGGAGTTGGTGTTCCCTTCTACCGTGATGATCTTTCCATCCCTGACGTCCACCACAAGCCCCGTGTGGCAGATACGGGCAGAATTCTTAAAGAAGACCTGATCTCCGACTTCTGGTGTGTTGTGCCATGCCCCCTTGCTCTTGTAGAGCTGCGCCGACGCGACAGTGTAATCGTCGAACTCGCCGCCCAACAGAGACCGCGCAGAAGAAATACCGTAAGCTGTCATAAAGCACCAGTCTAGAGTAATTTTTCCAGTATCAGGGGGCTGGCCTTTTCGATTTGCAGCTCTGCGTTTGTCAGCATAAATTTTCCGGCTACCCACCCAGCGCCGCCGCCAGTGCGGTGCCCGTACTCAACATAACTACTATATTCAACAGAGTTTGTGATCGTGACCATATAATCATCGCCTTCTTTTTCAATCACCAAACCATCCGTGAAATGTTTAGCGGACCTGTTTCCTTTTGAGGTCCAGCCTCTGCGAAGATTGCCCCCTTTCCTGCCGGAACTATCAGGATACTGACCCACGGGAGTTCTCGGAATCACAAGGGACAGAAGGCGTGCCGCCAGATGACGACAGCATTCCTCCATGAACTCCTCAAATTCCATTTTCTTCATTTGGTCTGCCAGCTTCCGGACGTCCGCAAATTCAGCCGCACCCCAGCTACTCACGCGTACTCCTTAAAAAGCGTAAGTTCTACTTCCTGATGGTTTGTGTACACCGCCGGAAGCCCCGACCTTGTATAGGTCTCTGTCACCCCGTTCTGCGTCACAACAATTTTGCATCCGGGGGGAATCTTTACCCCCGCATCAAGAATAAGTTTCGTGGACTGTACAATCTTCGCGCCGTCCTGAAGGTCGGTAGTTGCAATATCCTTGTAAGAGATTCGGCACAGTACCTGCTCGTGCAGCTTTTCCTCCCTTGCTTCACTTCTTCCGTTCTTCGGATTCTGAACGTGCTTCAGCACATAGATATCACACTTTCCGATCCACAAAGACGTAAGCGCTTTCTTGTATCCCTCTACCATTTAAGCCTCCGATAGTGCGCGACTTTCGTAGGGTCTAGACGCCGTGAGAACAGTCGTCCCCATCTCTACACCTTCCGCCACATCCTCTGCGTCGCCGATATCATTTACATTCATATAGGTTCGCTACTACCTATACCGTTCTCTTATGAACTGCTGCATATCACTATGCAGATTAGACTATATCTCCAACTCTTAAAGAGCTGCTCTCCATTTCCACGCGCTTGCGTGTACTCCCTCTCGGGATAGTCGTTGAACATTATTTATTTAGTACAAACCTATCTAAATAAATCTTTGCTGCTGATTGTCTTAAGGTGGCAAAATCTCAAGAGTTCCCAGCAATTAGAAGAGTTATTCGATAGCCATCACTGGCTAAAGGCGCATATATGTTTACGCGTATTTCGGCACGGTGATAGAGTCTCCGGGCTGGCCGGACAGTGTAGTGTCAATCTTCGCCAGGGGAGAATACTTGATCTTCTTGGGAAGTGTCGCCTTGATCATCGGCGCCATCACTTCCGGGTTTACGAGATTCGCAATCTTAGTCATTCCAGTTGCCATTTTTACCTCTTTTCTTTTACTCTGTAGTGTTGCCAGACAGAAGGTCGTAGGTCTCGCGATCCTCGTTGAACAACTTCAGGCGGTCCTTGTAACCCATCCTGTTAAACTGCTCTTTGGTGATTCCTTTCGGTTTGTCATCTCCGGGATCTGCTGGTGACGCGCCCTTAATATCCGGCTTCTTCTTTGTTTCCGCTTCAAACAAGAACTTGGTATCGTCTGCGGTCTGCAATCCCTTGATCTGCTCCGCAAGTCCTTTGATGGTTCCGTCCTCAAGAAGCTCCGCCTTGTCGAGGTCTTTCAGCAGCGCTTTAACAGCTGTCAGATTCTTCGCCTTGGCTCCGGTCAACGCTTTCTCAATAGCCGCATTAACCTTCGTTGCCCTGTTCTCCTTCTGGAGATCCTCAATCTGCTTCTGCAGCTCCTCGTTTCCCTTGGCGGACTTCTACAGGTCGTCGATCTGCTTGTCACGCGTCTCAACGTCCTTCTTCAGGTCGTCTCGCTCCTTCGTGATCGTCGCAAGCTCACCCTTGGCAGCTTCTACGTCCCTTCCGTTCTGCTCCATGACCTTGTTGACCTGCTCCGGGGTCAGTCCCATCTCTTCCAGTTCTTTTCTCTTCATGCTACACCATCCTTTCCTACGCTTTTTTACGGGTACGCTCCCATGAGATTAGTTGGTTTCTGCCTTTTTACGTCATGCTTAGGACATAAAAATAACAGCCCGAAAGCTGCTAGATTTTGGCTATAAAAATACCACCGGTCGATTGGCTGGTGGTTGAAAAACATTATTTGTTTAGAAAAGAGCTATTCGGCAGGCGTCGCGGCTCCTGCATCTCTTTTGACCCGTAGGGTGCGTGGTTGCAACGAAATTTACCACCTCAAACAGCTCTATCTCCTTACGATTAAATTGTAACCTTATTTAGACTTTTTGTAAAATGCTACTTCTGTGTCACCTCTGCACATTTTCTTCTTCATAGATTTTTCAATAGGTCTGATATTTTAACGCACGAAAAAAGCACCCTATTATTTAGGATGCTTTTTGCATATACTTCTGTGATTATTCCATTTTCAAAATCACTATTGTCCACACTTGGGAATAATTCTTTCAAGTGATTTGAAATTTCTGTATCTTGAAGGTTCAGATTCTTGAATTCATTTCTTCTTTTGTCAAATTCTTGATATGTTTTGATTTTCAAAAATTTCTGTTTCAAACTCATAAGACAACACCTTCTATCAATTTTTTTACTTCATCAGAAACATCTTCACCAACCATGTACTTTCTGAATGGTTCAGATATTGTTTCACCCAAAACATCAACATTGATTGTTCCATCAGAATTCAATGCTTCCATAATATTAGAAACATACAACCTAGATTGATACTCACTTTCAAATTTATTACTGTTCAGAAGAAAAATATCAACACCATTCCAAACTGAATCATAATATGTTTCTATTATTATATCATTATATGATAACCCATCAACAAGGAATTCTTTATATTTCTTAACTTCTGATGCTTTCATCATATAATTTTCAATTAAATGTCCACATTCATGAAATATTTCTTCTTTGGAAGCACCAATCCCAACTCTTATTGTTTTATTCAATATATCACATGCACTTCCATCATAACCAAATTCAAATATTACATCATTCAAGTTCTGTTTTACCTTCATCCAAACGTGTTTAGCCCTGCAGCTTTTCTTTGAAATTCTTTCATAAAATCATCGTGTCCACTAATCGGACCACTCAAATAAATTCTCATTCTACTCCTTTTTATATTAAGTAATATTGCGCAATGTCGTTGACTTTTTACATAATATTGTGTATAATTAAATCAACAAATGGAGGTGAACATGAAACCCAGAGATCAGGCAATCAAAGTTTTAGAATCCAATGGATACGCCTTTGAGCGAAACGGAAAGAAGCATGATATCTTTTACAATGCAAAGCTTCGATGCTCAATACCGCTAAAGCGACATGACTTTGACGAAGGCGACCTGCGGTACATCCAAAAAGAGATCAATCATAACCAGCGGGACAGGTGCTAGCGCCCCTGCTCCCCCACAAAGGAGAAGATTATGAAATATATTTACACTGCCGTATTTACCGAAGAAGATTCTAAAGTATATGCTCGCATCCCGGATCTTCCGGGCTGCATTACTACCGGGAAGGACTTAAACGATGCGATTGAGGCAATCACCGATGCTGCCAGTGGATGGCTTATAACTGCCGAGGATCACGAAGATCCTATACCTGAGGCTTCTTCGCAGGAGTCCATCCGTGATGCATATCCCGGGAGCTTCTCCCTAGTTCGCATCGATACTCTTGCTTACCGCGCTGAGACCGATACCCGCGCCGTCAGGAAGAATGTCTCTCTCCCGGCATGGATGTCTAACCTCGCGGAGCGCCGAGGGATCAATTGTTCCAAAGTCTTGCAGGAAGGAATTCTCCAGCGCCTTAGTTAATCTCATCGCCTGACTCTTTATACGGCAGCGGGTAAAACCGCTGTCGTTTTATAAATTCCCAAGTGCTGGCTTCTGTCAACGTTCTCGCATGATGCATTCTGAGCATCATATCACCCTTTCAATCAGCCTCATTCTCCAGCACCTCCATCGCCTTTAACAAATATCATCTCTTTCACGGCGCCACGCAAACCATCGCAGTTAATCCATTCATCTATGAATACCTCCGTTTAATCAAACGGCAACTCCGCTCCTTCTGGTGGTTCTATAAAACCTTCTTCGGCTGTTTCACTGTCCTCTCTTTTTATTATTAGACTTTCTGTTTTTATCAGCTGTTATTCTTGTCGCTTCTCCATCTCTGATCGAGCTCTGTTATTAATGCTTGTGCGATAGTGATCAGCACCGTAAAGCCACCCTGATCCAGTACATTCAATGCTTGACTCTTTCAAGTCCAGGGACAGTTCAAGGATTTTCAACATCTTATAGATTGCTATGAAGTTTCCCATCCTCACCTCCAGGTATAAAAATACCACCGGTCGATTGACTGGTGGTTTAGATACGTCCTTCCTTCTTGAGCTGTTCAAGCTCTTCCTTGGTAAGGTCACGCCCCACGATGTGCTCTTTAGATAAGGCTTCAAGGTGTTCTTCGAAGGAAGGCTTATGATTGGATTGGTTTTTCATCATTTTATCACCTCCAAAACAATATGATTTCCTTGTCTTGATATTACTCTAAAAATTGTTCCCTTGTCAAACAATACTTCCCGCTGATTTGGATAATGACTCAATGATTCCACATAAGCAGCTCTTGATTCGCCTCTTGCATAAATCTCAAAGTGATATTTCCCTTTTAATGCACGTGATTCAATAGCTGATGTACTTGTGAATGGATCAACCTTGAAAATCTTTCCAACCTCTCGTCCTCCACTAACATAAGTTAAAAGGCGTTTAAAGCTCTATTTTTGGTATTTTAAAAGCACCCCGGGGGGTGCTCAGTTACTGAAGCTTCGTTTTACATCTGGACTGCCGCGAGCTGCTTCCATCTGTCATAGACAGCCTTCACAGTCTCAGGGGCTTCCGGATCGAGATAGTGCCTGATTTCATCTGTCTTCTCATCAAGACGCAGCCAGGGCAGTACCAGATCATCAAGTCTGCGCTCTTCTTCACTTCTTAAGTGCATCATTCCAGTACACCTCCTATCAGCCTTGCCAGCTCTGCGTCTTTAAGCTCCCCACGCTCCATCAGCACCTTACCGTCGGCAATCAGCTCATTCAGTGAGTTCTGCTTATCAAATCCCACTCTCGCATTTTCACTTACGACCCGCGTGATATAGAGCGGATCAGCAGTCCTCTGAGCCTTCACATGCCGCCTCTTTTGCCATCCGAATATACTCGTGGTTCAGTCGAACCATGACCGCTGCCGGACGCAGAAAACGCAGCACCCACACCTGATTTTCATACTCTGCTATGACATCCGGTACGATATACTGCGTTTCGCTCCCATTAAAATTTTCTGTGGGATGCGGAGACAGACTTTGTATCAATACATAGGCTTCCCGAACTCTGGCTGTACTGATCTTCATGCGACGCGAAATGCCGGAAAACTTTCTTTCTGCCACTTCCTTCAGATAATCATCAATTATTTCATACGGGATCCTGTCCGTAACTCCCCGCCTTTCCAGCTGCAGTTTAAAACAGTCCCGCATATCATAGGCACAGACACCCGCCGGATCTAAAGTGCGAATAAGGCGAATTGCCGATTCCAGCTCTTCAGCGTCCACATTCCATTCGTTTAAGAGCGTTTTTGTCATCTCAGGCAAAAATCCCGTATCTCTGTCCAGATACCGAATAATCTTTTTACAGAGTTTGTACTGCTTTGAGTCCAGTTCATTGACAGGCAGTTGTGCTATGAGATAATCTTCCAGACTTTCCGATTTTTTTCCGGAATATTTTCCAGCAAAGACGACACGTCCGTTCTTTCTTTATTGTACTGATGTTGCGACAACAGAATAGAAGGAGTATTCTCAGCCATCTCCGCCTCTATACCATTTTCAGGAAGCTCCAGCATCGGGTTGATCATCTGCTCCTCAGAGATAAACTTTTCCAGATTCTGTGTGCTCATTGCAAGCACTTGAAGACTTTCCACCTGGCGGGAGCTCATATATACCTTCAGCTGTTCCTTCTGTTCCAATCTCGCTCTGTTCATCCGGCATTCCTCGCTTTAACTCAGCACTCCGTTCACCTTCTCCCCACTTCTTTTAGCCTAGATCTTCCTATTGTTCCTTCCGGCATCCTCACGCCGAAGTTATCGCAGATCGTCGCTCCCAGTACGGCAAAGCTCTCTGCATCCGGAAGTCTCCCACCGCTTCCCTCCGCAAAGGATGGGGAATATGCAATCAGCGGTACCTGCTCTCTCGTGTGATCTGTGCCATGCCAGGTCGGATCATTGCCATGATCCGCGGTGAGAAGCAGGAGATCCGCCTCCCCAAGGAGCGGGATCAGCTGTCCCAGCTTCTCATCAAAGCGCTCTATCTCCCGCGCATAGCCGAGCGGGTCACGTCTGTGTCCCCAGAGGGCATCAAAATCCACGAGATTCACAAAGCACAGCCCCTCAAACTCCCTGCTCCGGCAGAGCTCTGTCGTCTGCTCCATGCCATGGACACTGCTCTCTGAATGCTGCGCCTCTCCAATCCCACTGCCGTCAAAAATATCCCGGATCTTTCCGACAGAGATCGTCGCAAGTCCGGCTTCCTGGAGTGCATTCAGTGCAGTGGGCTTCGGCGGCTTCAGCGCATAGTCGTGCCGGTTCGCCGTGCGTCTGAACTCTCCGCGTCTCCTTCCGACATAGGGACGCGCAATCACACGCCCCACCTTCCACTCGTCGCGCATCGTCAGCTCTCGTGCGATCTCGCAGTAGCGATACAGGGTTTCCAGACCCATTGTCTCCTCATTGCCGCAGATCTGCAGTACAGAATCCGCGGAGGTATACACAATGAGCTTTCCCTCCTGAATCTCCTGCTCGCCAAGCTCATCCAGGATCACAGTCCCGCTGGCTGCCTTGTTTCCGATGATCTCTCTGCCGGTGCGTCTGGACAGCTCTGCAATGAGCTCCGGAGGAAAGCCGTGCTCCGTAAAGGTGACAAAGGGCTTCTCCGTGTAAATACCCATCATCTCCCAGTGACCGGTCATCGTATCCTTGCCGCGGCTCTGCTCATTCAGCGCACAGTAACGGCCGAGCGGCCTCTCGCTCGCAGCGCTTCCATCAAGCGGCTTCAAATTCACCATTCCAAGCTTCTGAAGATTCGGAATGTCCAGCACTCCTGCACGCTCCGCAATATGCCCCAGCGTGTCCGCCCCTGTATCTCCAAAATCTGCTGCGTCCTTTGCCCCGCCGATTCCGAGAGAATCCAGTACAATCAGAAATATACGTCTGTATCTCTTCATTTTGCCTCCACCTCTGACAGGCGAGCCTGTGCTGCATGCTCCTCCTGTGCTTTTACCATCACAGCCTTTTATCATAATAACAGCGATTTGCCTCTATATCCTGTTCCCTGACGAGCTTCACAATCCGGCTGGTTCCCAGCCGATCTGCCCCCAGTGCCAGAAAAGCCTCCGCATCCTCCAGAGAGCTGATTCCTCCGGCCGCCTTGATCTTCACGTCTTTTCCGACATGATCCCGGAACAGCTTAATGTCCTCTCTCGTCGCACCTCCGGTGGAAAAACCCGTGGAGGTCTTGATATAGTCCGCTCCCGCCGCTGTAACAATGCGGCAGGCCGCAATCTTTTCCTGCTCCGTGAGCAGACAGGTTTCTATGATCACCTTCAGTATCTTACCCATGCAAACCCTGCGGAGCGCCCGGAGCTCCTCCTCAACCTCCAAGAGCTTTCCTGCCTTCAGCGCTCCGATGTGAATCACCATATCAATCTCTTCTGCACCGTTTTGCAGAGCCTCCTCCGCTTCAAACAGCTTCGCCTTTGTTGTCATGGCCCCGCTCGGAAAGCCAACCACAGTGCAGATCCGCATTTGCTCTCCGACATAGGCCCGCGCCTGCTTCACATAACAGGGACTTATACAAACGGACGCCGTTCCATAGCGGATCGCGTCATCGCAGAGCACCTGTACTTCCTCCCAGCGTGCCTCCGGCTTTAAAAGTGTGTGATCCACATGTGCCAGAATTCTCTGTTCTCTCTCGGTCATTTCTCCCCTCTCTCTATACTCTCTGAATATTCTCTACTTCTCTGGGCGCCGGAATTCCGTCTCCGTTTACTCTCCCTTCAGTGCCGCTCCGAAGCCCAGCGGCAAAAGCTCCTTCAGAAGAAAACTCTTCAGCACACCGTCAGAACGTCCCAGAATAATGCGGAAACGCTCCGGTTCACAAAATTCCTGCATCACCTGGCGGCACACGCCACAGGGCGGGCAGAAATCAAGCCGCTCCTCGCCCGCATGTCCTCCGGCAATCGCAATTGCCAGAAAGCGCCTGTCTCCCTCGCTGACTGCCTTAAAAAAAGCGGTGCGCTCAGCACAATTGCTCGGCCCGTAGGCCGCATTTTCCACATTACATCCAGTATAAAGCTTTCCGCTCTCCGCAAGCAGCGCCGCTCCGACCGCATAAGCGGAATAGGGCGAGTAGGAATGCGCTCTCGCTGCCTCCGCCGCACGATACAGCTCCATATCCGTCATTTACTTCTCCCCTCTGTCTGCCCGGATCAGCCCTCTCAGTGCCTGAACGGCAACTTCAATAGCTCCCTCCGTATCATGCACCTGTGGATTTGGAAGCCCTGCCTTCGCCCGCTCCTGATTTGCGATCACTAGGAAGCAGGAACCGACCCGGACTCTCAGAAAGCTGCCCTCGATAAAGAGCGCTGCGGATTCCATCTCTGAAGCGAGGCAGCCAAGCCTGAGCCATGCCTGCCATTTATTCTCCAGCTCATACGACACCGGCATCTGCTCCGGCTCATGCTGACCAAAGAAAGAATCCTTGCACTGCACAACTCCTACATGGTATCTGCGCTCCAGAGTCTTTGCAGCACAGACCAGTGCTGAGGTGACAGTCCAGTCCGGCACCGCCGGATATTCGATCGGCGCAAATTCCCGGCTCGTTCCCTCCATGCGAACCGCGCCGTTTGCAATCACGATATCGCCTCCGAGCACTTCCTCCTGCATTCCGCCGCAGGTTCCGACGCGGATGAAAGTATCTGCGCCGCTCTTTACGAGCTCATTCAGTGCGATGCTCGCCGAGGGACCTCCGATTCCGGTGGAAGTAACGCTGACCTTCTCTCCCTCCAGCAATCCCGTCCAGGTGACGAATTCCCGGACATCCGCAATACACTCCGCCTTCTCAAAATGCGCCGCTATTTTCTCGCAACGCTTCGGATCGCCGGGCAGTATCACATAGCGTCCCACGTCTCCTCTTCCAATTCCGGTGTGATACTGCTTTCCGGAGCCCTCTGTATAGTCAATCATGCGTTCACCTCCGATTGTTTGATATATGCACGATAGCACTGCTTATTACGCGCTGCTCGCGCTTCGCGCTCTCTCAGCGCTGCTTCATGCTCGATAACACCAGTTATTACGCGCTGCTCGCGCTTCGCGCTCTCTCAGCGC
>QWCK01001963.1_pt1 | contig 27591 bp, 28 predicted proteins | sample 1972571 | NCBI WGS metagenome assembly QWCK01 (sample SAMN09866710, study PRJNA288562) | Human gut metagenome isolate term2_stool, whole genome shotgun sequencing... | isolation source: gut | host: Homo sapiens | place: USA: California | reverse complement strand
ACCATCCTTGTATTATCAGCAGAGCTTTAAGCAACATTCTGACTATTCCACTATCGGTCTGAAGATAGGGGTAGGTATTTATCTTGAGTAGGATAGCAGGGCAGAGCTAATTTATAACATGGAGCAATATCCTTCGGCATTACTTGAAAAGGCAGTTTCGGAGTTTTGTAAACTGCCGGGCATTGGGCGCAAGACATCCTTGCGCCTTGTGCTGTATTTGCTGAGGCAACCTGTGAACCGTGTCAATGCTTTTTCTGACGCAATCTCATACGTGAGGAATAACATCAAATATTGCAAGATATGCCATAATATCAGTGACACCGAAGTGTGCTCAATATGTTCGGATACTCGTCGTGACAGCACAACGGTGTGCGTGGTTGAGAATATCCAGGACGTAATGGCCGTGGAAAGTACTCAGCAATATCACGGACTCTACCATGTGCTTGGTGGTGTGATTTCTCCAATGGATGGCATTTCCCCTGGTGATCTTCAGATCGATTCGTTGGTGGAACGCGTTGCACGCGGCGAAATCAAGGAGATAATCTTTGCGTTGAGTTCCACGATGGAGGGCGATACAACTAATTTCTACCTCTCTCGCCTGCTCAAGAAATACGACGTCAAGCTGAGCCTGATAGCCCGTGGTATCTCTGTAGGCAATGAATTAGAATATGCTGACGAGGTTACATTAGGACGGTCTATACTCAATCGTACGCCATTGGACTAAACTTCACCCCATTATGATGAAATCTGTTCGCAAAACATTAAGTATTCTGTTTGCGGTTCCAATCTTCCTTAGTCTCATTATAGTATTGCTCTATGAATGTGATTTGTTGATAAGTGGTGAAATGGAGAGAGATGCAGTGCTTGAATATCAATTAGTGGGCACCATGGAACTCATCACCATTTGTCTTATTCCATTGGCTTTAAGGCTCTTTAAGTTTAAGTTTGTGCATCGTCAGATCACAGACGAATCTGTCAAGGGCATGAAAAAATGGGGAATCCTGCGCATTGCCATGATAGCGATTCCCATGCTCGTCAATACTTTCCTATATTATCAATTTGTTAACGTAGCATTTGGATATATGGGGATTATAGGGTTGTTAAGCCTTGTGTTTGTCTATCCATCGGAGGAGAGATGTAGACGTGAAATGGGGGATGAGGCTTGAAACTTTCGATTATTATAGTAAGTTACAACGTCAAGTACTACCTTGAGCAATGTCTGTTGTCTGTTCGACGGGCGATTGAAGGCATTGATGCAGAGGTAATCGTGATTGATAATAATTCTCAAGACGGTTCAGTTGATTACCTTTCCAAGCGATTTCCTGATATTATCTTTCTTAAAAGCGACCAGAATTTAGGATTTGCTAGAGCCAACAACAAGGCTATAAAGCATAGTCGTGGAGAATATGTGTTGCTGCTTAACCCTGATACTGTTGTTGGTGAGGATGTGTTGCGAGAGAGTCTACGCTTTATGGAAACGCACCCGAAAGCCGGTGGAGCTGGAGTGCGAATGCTCAAGACCAATGGTGCCGATGCCAAGGAATCAAGACGTGGCATTCCCACTCCTATGACGTCATTTTACAAGATGATTGGACTCTGCAGCCGTTTTCCCAAGAACAAGGTGTTTGGAAAATATTACATGGGTTACCTGCCTTGGGATATCCCGTCTCAGATAGAGATTGTTAGCGGAGCATACTTCATGCTCCGTCGCAAAACCCTTGATGAGGTTGGCTTGCTCGATGAGGATTTCTTCATGTATGGCGAGGATATAGATTTAAGTTACCGTATCATCAAGGGCGGATGGGAAAATTGGTATTTGCCATTGAGGATTCTACATTATAAGGGAGAAAGCACAGAAAAAACCAATTTCCGTTATGTTCATGTTTTTTATGAAGCTATGTTTATCTTCCTTAGAAAACACTATGGACATCTAAGCTTTTTCTTTTCCTTGCCTATTCGTTTGGGCATATATAGTAAAGCGTTTCTGAGCATGTGCTCTATGTTTGTTGACAAGGTCAGGCGTCGTATCGTAAACGGAGGTCGTGAAACGACAGCCGGCGCAAGCTATTGCTTTGATGTGGAGGAGAGTCATCGCCATGCTTGTCAGGCTTTGATCCGGAGAAATGGTCTAAGTGCCCGATTTTACACGGATACTGACGGACAGAGTGAGACAGTTGGAGCCAGTGGATTGACTTATATGGTGTACGATATATCTAAAAACTCTTTCAAGGAAATATTGGAGAAAATCTCTTCAGGAGAGCATCCGGGAACCACAGTGGCTTTTTACAATCCAGACAACCAATCCGTCATCACAGAGTCAAACCTATTAGTATAAGCAACATGAAAGATCTTCCAGAAGTAACGCTTAGGGCTCTCGAGCCAGAGGATTTGGATATGTTATACCTCATAGAAAACGATCCGGAACTGTGGGATGTTGGCGTAACCAATGTTCCCTACTCGCGTTTTGCACTTCGTGAATATATTGCCAGCGCCTCAGGAAACATCTATGTTGATGGACAAGTGAGGCTGATGATATGTAATACACAGGGCGAGGCAGTAGGAGTGGTGGATTTAGTCAATTTCAATCCTCAGCACAACCGTGCCGAGGTGGGCATTGTTATTCAGACGCCCTATCGTAGCAAGGGTTATGGCATGGCAGCTTTACATCAGTTAATTTCTTATTCCCGAAAAACTCTTCACCTGCATCAATTGTATGCTTTGGTGAATGAAAATAATAATAGAAGCATTCAAGTTTTTGAACGGGTTGGCTTTCAGAGATCTGCAGAACTGAGAGATTGGCTTTATGATGGAAGCAGATACAATAATGTTGTAGTATTGAATTATATTTTATAAATTTCTTGTAGAAATGTTTGGTTGTGTGGAATAAAAATGCTACTTTTGCACCCGTAAAATTCAAACGGTGACCCATATAAAGTGGTTCTGGTGCGTTAGTTCAGTTGGTTAGAATGCCTGCCTGTCACGCAGGAGGTCACGAGTTCGAGTCTCGTACGCACCGCAGGGTTATATAAAGGGCATCATTTTGGTGTGTTAGTTCAGTTGGTTAGAATGCCTGCCTGTCACGCAGGAGGTCACGAGTTCGAGTCTCGTACACACCGCAGGACTTTCGAAACGCAATGTTTCGAAAGTCTTTTTATTTGTTTTTCATTGATTTACTTCAAGAAATAAACCGTTTTTTGATTTAAAAGTCGTTTTGGCTCAATATTTTTTAATAATTCCAAGCCCTTTTAAAAAAAAACATTTAATTTTGCCAATGATGAGTTATAAAACAATAATTTGTTTTAATTCTAATATATTTTTTAGTTATGGTAGAAAAGAAAGAAGCAGTAAAGAAGGTTGCAAAAAAGACAACCGCAGCCAAAACCACTTCAACTCGCAGAAGCGCCGCCAAGAAGGCTGAGGTAACCGTAGACGCAGAGAATGCCGGATTCCGTGCAGGTGATGTTTATCAGGCTCTCTCAGCATCAGGTGCAGCACTGTCAGTGGCAGAGCTTGCCAAAGCCACAGAGAAGACCGAGGCTGAAGTTCTCCTCGGTATTGGATGGTTGCTCAAAGAAGGTAAGGTTAAGGGCGAAGGTGGCAAAGTTGTCTTAGCTTGATACTGAAAAACTGACAATAGAAAAGTCGGTTTAATAGCAATTCCTCTCTAAGATAGATAATAGAGGATTTCCTTCTCAATCACATGACGAACCATTGCTGGTCATTGCTCCCGTAGTAATGACAGTATGGTTCTGTTGTATATATACGGCTGAGAAACGAAAGAGAATTTGTTACGTTTACATTGGGATTATTTTTCGGTTCAGCACCAGATAGGGATGGTAATGTTTATTTGTTGAACATTACCATCCCTATATAAAGTAGTTGGATAAACCACATACCCACAGCATGATATCTCCAAGCTTGAAGGTCGAAGTAGGGTCAGCGTTTATCAATATTGGATGTCATTCCATTATGGTTACATGGCAAAGATATTGAATCCACCGTCTACAACTGCCACTGTGCCGGTTACAAATTTTGACGCATCGCTCATCAGATAGTGTATGGTGCCACACAACTCTTCTGGGTCACCCATACGGCCAAATGGTGTCTGTCGAATCACGTCCTGCCCACGCTGCGTGTAGCTTCCGTCAGGATTCGTGAGGAGTGACCGGTTTTGCTCCGTGATAAAGAAACCAGGTGCAATGGCATTCACGCGGATTGTTTCACCGAATTTCTTGGCAGTTTCGTGTGCCATGTAAGCTGTGAAATTTGAGACTCCGGCTTTGGCTGCAGCATAGCCGCAAACACGTGTCATAGGTCTGAAAGCTGCCATCGAACTGAAGTTAATGACGGTTCCTTTACCCTGCTTTACCATTGGTTCAAGAAAAACTTGGGTAGGGATGACCGTGCCCGTAAGGTTCAGATTAAGAACAGTTTGGAACTGTGCCGGATCGAGGTCAGAGAAGTTTTGGTCCGGGCCAATGGTGGCACCTTTCATGTTTCCACCTGCTGCATTGAGAAGGGTGTCAACGCGACCGAAGTCTCTGAGAATGTCCTCCCGATTCTTTTTTACAGTTTCTATATCCATGACATCAGTCTTGTAAAACTTGGCAACACCGCCAGCTTTCGTGATGTCGTCTACGATGGCTTGCCCGACGTTCTCCTTTCGGCCAAGAATGGCAACCTTTGCGCCATTCTGTGTGAGATACTTGGCGATGCAACGGCCGAGTATACCGGTTCCGCCTGTGATGACTACAACGTAGTCTTTAATGTTGAATAAGTCATTCATGTTTGTAGATGTTAAATTGGTAAGCTTGATTTAGTCAAAAAATCCCGGTTGCTTGTATTCAATTCCCAGTTCCCGGTCTATTGTGGCAAGAATCCCCTGAACCTGCCCCATAGCCAGCATCCGTCCCAGGAAACTATAGCCGGCGTTGTAACCACGACTTTCGTCACCCAGCATCGTCATACCATGGTCTACGCGCATCGGCAGATTTGGATTCTCCTTCTCGAAGATACGCACCAATTCAATGATGTCGGCGCGCCCGCCCAGGTGGCTTGCTTCAGTAAAGTCGCCATTGGGGAAGATGTGACAACTGCGCAGGTGGACAAACGAAGTTCGGTTGGCATATTTTCTGGCCAGGTCGGTCAGGTTGTTGTGTGCGCCTGCCGAGAGCGATCCTGCACAGAAGGTCAATCCGTTGTGTTTGTCGGGAACAGCATTAAGGAACCATTCTATATCCTCATCGCAAGTCACGATACGTGGCAGACCGAGTACCTGGAAGGGTGGGTCATCGGGATGAACACACATGTATATATCACATTCGTTGCAAGTTGGCATGATGGCTTCGAGGAAGTATTTCATGTTTTCCCGTAGTTGATCTCGGTCGATGCCTTGATATAATGCAAGCAGTTCGCGGAATAATTCGACGGGATGTTCGTCACCCTCCTTAAAGTTTCCGGATACAAATCCCTGTGTCTTGATCACAATATTCTCCACCAAGGCGTGATCCTTCTCGGGCGTCATCTTCTTTTTCAGCTCATCTACCTCTTTGAGGATATCCCGCCCGTTTGGTTCTCCGTCGGGTCCGAGCACCTTAAAGTTGCTCCAATCTTCACGGGCTCCCTCGCGTTTAAGGATATGAATGTCAAAGTAGGCAAATTCCGGTATACTAAAGTAGAGGTTGTATGCGCCATTGGGATTCTCGTGCATCAGGTCGGTTCGTGCCCAGTCCAACACCGGCATAAAGTTGTAGCAAATCGTATGTATGCCTTCTGCGGCTAAGTTGCGCATACTCTCTTTATACACTTCTATCTGCTTGTCGCGGTCAGGACCTCCATACTTGATGGTTTCTGTCACGGGCAGCGACTCCACCACACTCCAGCGCATGCCATAGCTTTCGATATATGACTTGAGGTCATGAATCTTTTCACGAGACCAAACTTGCCCAAGGGGCACGTCGTGCAAGGCGGTAACAACACCTTCAACACCAATTTGCTTCAGCATGGCAAGCGTTATTTTGTCATGCTTGCCAAACCATCTCCAAGTTCTTTCCATTCTTGATTTGTTTATTTAATGTATTATCTGACAATCCTATTTAAAATTAGCTCGCGCAGATCTGTAATCTGATGCGCCACTATCTTTTCTTATACAGAATCGTTTCAACGACCTCTGTATTTCCATCATTGGGTGCCGGTAATATACCCAAAACCTTGCATAGCAGCATATAAACATTCACATTTTCAAAATGAGGCAGTGAGACATGATCGAAGTCAGGTCCTATGGCACGGAAAACGGCATGCATATCTGACAGCGTTGGGTCATAGCCGTGCGTTCCACCCTGGGTGATGGGTTCATCGTAGACGACATATCCGATATCCGGACTGACCACCACGTCGCCTACCCGCTCATGCTTTCCATAATGCAGATAGGCTGGAATCTCTTGTTTTTTCCACACCTTCGCATGGTCTATGTGCTGCAGGGCCATATAAACCGAGTCCTGATATCCCTTTTGAGTATAGATGTTGCAGGGCACACTACCACTGATCATCAATGTCCATTCAGGTTTCAAGAGGTGTTTTATACCTATTGCATGGTGATTGTCCACCCAAGACATGCCGTGGTCGGATAATAGGATGAGATTAACGTCGTCGGCGTATGGCAGTGCTGCAATACTGTTGTACAGCGTTTGCAGCAGCGAGTCCGTGACGTGTACGGCCTGTCTTGTATTCTTGTGCTGTGGACCATACGTGTGTCCGTTGGCATCGGGTTGCTCCAGATAGGCCATGATCAGGTCCGGACGCTCACTTTCCGGGCGGCGCAACTCTTCTATCACGCCTTCAAGGCGGGCCTCCATGGACAGTCTGGGGGTCTTGTCGTATATGAGGAATTTATCAGGATATCGCCCATTGACTTTGACATCGGACCCTGGCCAATAAAACACGGCCACGCGTTTCCCCTGTCTTTGAGCCGTGTTCCATATAGGTTCACCGCCATAGAACCTTGGGTTCAATTTCTGTTCCTGACATTTCAGCGCGAAGTCAGTGTGTGTGACGGGATCGTAGAATTCATTGGCAACAATGCCGTGATGATCAGGGTATAGTCCTGTGGCGATGGTGTAGTGATTGGGAAATGTTTTCGAAGGGTAGGAGGGTATTAATCCCGACGAAACTCCTTTGTTGGCCATGAAGTCGATGAATGGGGTGTCATACCATTGCGGGTAGTCCCACCGAAAACCATCAAGTGACACCACAACTGTATAGTGCCTGGCCCGAACCGGCACCAACCACAACAAGCACACGGTGGCTAACACCAGATATTTTGTAGACTGCTTCATTGTTTCAATTTGTTACAAAGGTAGTGTTTTTGTTTGGACTGTGTATGTCAACACAAGTATTTCTTTCAAAAAAACATGCGATTTGATATCCAAACAGGAATAAAGTTGGTATCTTTGCAATTCCAGCTTTTAGTATTGAAAAGGATAACTATGGAAGAAAAGAATTTTAAATATACCGACGAACATTTTGCAGATATACAGATGTTGCGTTACCAACTGAATGGTTTTGACAAGCTGTCGTTGGGACAAAAGAAATACATTTACTATTTATCACAGGCCGCATTGGCCGGTAGGGACATCACGACCGATCAGTTTGGCAAATACAACCTTGTTATTCGCAAGGTGTTGGAAGTCTTATACACTGCGTATCAAGGCGACCGAACGTCTGATGATTACAAGGCCATGGTCGTGTATCTCAAGCGATTGTGGTTTTCCAACGGTATATATCATCATTATGGATGCGAGAAATTCGAGCCAGGCTTCAGCAAAGCATGGTTTTGCAAGGCGGTAGAATCCCTTAGTACCGAACAATTGCCGCTCGAATATGCTTCGTTCGATGATATGCTCGATGAAATATGTCCGGTGATTTTCGATCCCGACTTTTTGTCTAAGCGTGTCAACCAGAACGATGGCGATGACCTTGTGCTGACCTCGGCATGCAATTTTTACGAGGGCGTGACCCAGCAAGAGGCACAGCATTTCTATGCACAAAAGAAAGACCCCGAGCTTGGAGACAGGCAACCGTCATGGGGCCTCAACTCCAAGCTGGTTAGCAGAGACGGACGAATTTCCGAGGTGGTCTATTCTGCCAAAGGACTTTATGGTCGTGAGATTTCAGAGATTATATCTTGGTTGAAAATGGCTCGGGAAGAATGTGAGAATCCGCAGCAGGAGAAGGTGCTGGACTTACTGATAGAATATTATCAAACCGGAGACTTGAAAGTTTTCGATCGATATTCCATTGAGTGGTTGAAAGAGCAGGAGGGACAGGTGGATTTTATCAATGGATTCATTGAGGTCTACGGTGACCCGCTTGGACTCAAGGGCTCGTGGGAGGGCTTGGTGGAATACAAGGATCTTGTTGCCACGCGTCGCACACAGCTCGTTTCGCAAAATGCGCAGTGGTTCGAGGACCATTCGCCCGTCGACCCACGTTTCCGCAAGCCTCATGTAACCGGTGTCACAGCCACCGTGATTTGTGCGGCGATGCTTGGCGGTGATATGTACCCTGCCTCAGCCATTGGCGTCAATTTGCCTAATGCCGACTGGATACGAGCACAATATGGCTCCAAGAGCATCACGATAGGTAATCTTACTGAGGCCTACAAGAAAACTGCGCATGGCAATGGGTTTGACGAAGAGTTTGTCATCGATGAGGATACGCGGGCGCTGATCGACCGATATGGTGACTTGTGTGATGATCTCCACACCGACTTGCATGAATGCTTGGGACATGGCAGTGGCCAACTTTTGCCTGGCGTGGCGCCAGATGCACTGAAGTCGTATGCCAGTACCAATGAGGAAGCCCGTGCTGATCTGTTCGGTTTGTATTATCTCGCCGACCCAAAGCTGGTGGAATTAGGCCTCTTGCCCGATGCCGATGCTTACAAAAGCCAGTATTACCACTATATGATGAACGGTCTGATGACACAATTGGTGCGTATCAGACCAGGCCATCAAATTGAAGAGTCGCACATGCGCAACCGTGCACTGATTGCTCATTGGTGTCTTGAACAAGGTGACCATGTGGTGGAGTTGGTGAAGAGGGGAGACAAGACCTACGTTCAAATCAATGACTATGTTGCCCTACGGCAACTGTTCGGACAGCTGTTGAGCGAGGTTCAACGCATCAAGAGCGAGGGAGATCTTGAGGGTGCACGCCGATTGGTGGAACGTTATGCAGTGAGGGTGGATGCCGACTTGCATGCTGAGGTGCTTGCTCGATATGAAAAATTGAACATTGCACCCTACAAGGGCTTTATTAACCCATGGATGAAGCCTGTGGTCAATGCCTGTGGCGAGATTGTGGATGTCACTCTTGACTACACTGAAAGCTATGATCACCAGATGCTTCGCTATTCCAGGGAATTTGGCAGGTCATTCATTCATCATTCACAATCTTGAAGATATAGAGCCGTAGCAGCAAATGACAGAGGAAACAAGCACAAGAATAAGACAAATCAAGCAAGAGTTTCGCTTGATGATGAACGGTGAGGCATCTCGTTCCATGCGTGAAAAAGGCTTGGACTATCACCTCAACTGGGGTGTCTCGTTTATGGATTTGAAGAAGATGGCTGGTGAAATAGGACAGGACTATGAACTGGCCATTGAGTTGTGGAAAGAGAATATTCGAGAATGTAAGATTCTTGCCACGCTTCTCATGCCACCCGACGAGATGCCGATTGAGGTAGCACGGATATGGATGGAACAAACGCACTCGCAAGAGATGGCCGAAATGCAGGCTTTCAATCTCTACCAGCATGTGCCCTATGCCCCGGTCCTTGCCTATCAGTGGATGGCGCAGGAACGTGATGTTGAGCAGATTTGTGCCTATAACATTCTGAGTCGTCTTTTTATGAGAGGACAGGAGCCAAATGAGCGAGGAATCCACGAATTTATAGATCAGGCTGTTACGGCCATGCAGTCGGGTTCGGCCGGTGTTACCCATGCCGCCATGAATGCCGTGTCGCGTTTTGCCGAACTTGGCATCATGTATGAACGTATGGCCAAATCGGCACTTGCCCGACAGGGACTGAACTGGCTGTAGCATACCAATTGACCTTGGTGTTTCTCCAGATGTTTAAAATCTACGTCAGGCGAAAGCGACAATCTGGCTTGGTTGTTTCCCACGAATTCACAGTCTCAAGCACGAGAGGCTTTTCTCATCAAATGAACTATAATCACAAAATCAAGAAATGAATAAAAAACTTTTTTTAGCTGCTGGTATCGTAGGTATGCTGGCAACGGGCTGTGCAGGCATTGGAGGCGGAACCAAGGGTGGTTCCTCGTCTTCTTCGACACCTTCTCATACGGGTAATGTGTTGGGAGAAATCCTGGGAGCGGTAACCAATGGCGAGGCTTTGGGAAATGTGTTGAACAGTGTCATCGGAAGAGACAAACTGTCGCAGGAGGAACTCTGCGGTACGTGGAGGTATGATGGACCGGGTTGTGCTTTTACCTCGGAAAGTGCCTTGGCTAAGGCTGGTGGTGAGGTGGCGGCCACCCGGATCGAGGAAAAACTGGAACCGGAATATGCTAAACTCGGCCTAAACGCCAACAACACCTTTATCACCTTCAAACAGGACGGTACTTTTGTGTCCAAAATCGATGGCAAGAGATGGAGCGGAAACTACACCTATGACCCTCAAACCAGTGCTTTAACCCTGCGCGGATTACTCTTTAGCCTCAATGGGTTTGCTACTCGAAATGGGTTCGGAATCAGTGTACTGTTTGAGTCAAGAAAACTTCTGTCTCTCATACAGACCATTGCGGCCTTCAGTGGCAACACCACCTTGAATTCAATTGGAGAAATTAGCAAAAACTATGATGGAGTAAGGCTGGGTTTCGACATGAAGAAATAGCTGCAGAGGAGCTGCTTGTTGTCAAGAAAACTTCACTAAAAACAGACCATTTGATTTTCTCGTTTTAGAAACAAGATGTCACTGTTTGGATGGGAACAGTTTTGATTTTTATCCTGAAAGCTCAGATAGAAATGCGATTGCGGCTTAGTGACAGTGCGGTTAAGGCCTATCCGAACTGCCACGAAAGTCTAACCATGAAGCGATTAGGGCTTAGACGTGTTGCGATTAAGCCTTTGACGCATGGGCAAAATTAGGGCTTTATAATCCCATTTTTGTTCTTTGACTTGTAACTCTCAGTCAGAGAGAACGTTGTGAAACTATTGATTTTTTCACGAATTTTCGGTTCTGACTTGTTCGTTTTTAAATTCTTGCTGTATTTGAGGCCATTTGTCAATAAATTTAGAGGAATTTATTCTATTGTTGTTCGTATTTTCGTTCTGAATATTAATTCCAAGGTCAACTTTTCTGACAGTGTGAAAATAAGCTATTATAGGATGTTCTTGTTTTAAAAGTTTTTAAATCAACGAGATGCAGAGGCTTTTTAATATACTTTAGTAAGTATCTTTTTCTGCTCTTAAGATAAAATTGTATTTTTGCGCTTAAATTGAACATAAGTTAAAAAGCAAATATTATGGCAGAATCAGTAGATATTCGTGAATTAAACGCCAGAATAGAGCAGCAGAGCGGTTTTGTGACCCAATTGACGACCGGAATGAACCGTGTCATTGTGGGTCAAAAACATTTGATTGACATGTTGCTTATTTCTCTCCTCAGTGATGGACATATACTCCTGGAGGGTGTGCCTGGACTGGCTAAAACATTGGCAATCAAAACTTTGTCACAACTTGTCGATGCTGATTTCAGTCGTATACAGTTTACGCCCGACTTGCTTCCTGCAGATGTCATCGGAACGATGATTTATTCGCAGAAAGACGAGAAGTTCCAAGTTAAAAAGGGACCGGTGTTTGCAAACTTTGTATTGGCCGACGAAATCAACCGTGCCCCTGCGAAGGTGCAAAGCGCATTGCTCGAAGCCATGCAGGAGCATCAGGTGACCATCGGTGAGAGCACGTTTGTGCTGCCAGAACCTTTCTTGGTGATGGCGACGCAGAACCCTATCGAACAGGAGGGTACCTATCAGTTGCCCGAGGCTCAGGTTGACCGTTTCATGCTGAAGGTGGTTATCAACTATCCAACACTCGAAGAGGAAAAGCTCATCATTCGCGAAAACCTTGCAGGCAGCATGCCTGTCGTGACACCTGTAACTTCGGCCCAGGAAATATTGAAAGCGCGTGAGGTGGTGGGGCAGGTCTACATTGACGAGAAGATAGAGCGGTATATTGCCGACATTGTGTTTGCCTCACGATACCCTGACCGTTATGACTTGGCAGAGCTGAAGGATCTGATAACCTTTGGTGGCAGTCCGCGTGCCAGTATCAACCTGGCCAAGGCATCGCGCGCATACGCATTTATCAAGCATCGTGGTTATGTGGTTCCGGAGGATGTGCGTGCCATTGTACACGATGTACTGCGCCACCGCATCGGTTTGAGTTATGAAGCTGAGGCTGCCAACGTGACCAGTGAGGAAATTGTGAGCAAAATCGTGAACAAGATAGAGGTGCCTTAACCGAAAGACACCCCGATTGAGATAAAATGGAAACAAGCGAGATTTTAAAAAAAGTTAGGAAGATTGAGATCAAGACCCGTGGGTTGAGTCGCAATATCTTCGCCGGACAATACCACTCGGCTTTCAAAGGTCGGGGAATGGCCTTTTCGGAGGTCAGGGAATATCAGTTTGGCGACGATGTGCGCGATATCGACTGGAACGTGACGGCTCGTTTTCATCATCCCTACGTTAAGGTCTTCGAGGAGGAACGGGAACTCACCGTGATGCTCCTGATTGATGTTTCCGGCTCTTTAGATTTTGGCACGAACACACAGATGAAGCGCGATATGGCCGCGGAGATAGCAGCCACTATTGCCTTTTCGGCCATTCAGAACAACGACAAGATCGGTGTGATATTCTTTTCTGACCAAATCGAAAAATATATTCCACCCAAGAAGGGTCGCAAGCACATTCTCTACATCATTCGCGAGATGCTGCATTTTCGTCCGGTAAGCAATAAGACCGACGTTGGAATGGCTACGGCTTACCTCACAAGGGTGATGAAACGACGTTGCACATCGTTTGTTATCAGCGACTTCTACGACAGAAGGGATTTCTCCAGAGAGTTGGAAATAGCCAATCGCAAGCATGACCTGATGGCAATACAGGTATATGATCCGCGAGCCAGAATGCTGCCCGATGTGGGACTGATGAAGGTGCGTGACGCGGAGACGGGACATGAGATGGTGATCGACACATCGAGTGCGAAGTTACGTCGGGCGCATACGCGCCATTGGATGGAGCGTGAAGCCGAACTGAAACAGATGTTCTCCCGTAGCCAGGTGGACTGGACATCAATCGCCACGAACGAGGATTTCGTCAAGTCGCTGATGCTGCTATTCAAGCAGCGTACTTAGACTATCCTCTAAAATTCAAGATAAGCAAAATGAAAAAAAACATACGCAACGCATTGATGCTGCTTTTCCTTCTGAGCACAGCGACTGTCAGAGCACAGGTCGTGGTGGAGCAGACTGTCGATTCAGTGGGCATACTCATTGGCGAACAGGCACATCTGCGGCTCGGGGTGACCATGCCGAAGGGCGCAAGCCTGCAATGGCCTGAGCTAAAGGCGACTCAGTATGTTGTACCCGGAGTAGAGGTGGTGAGCATTGCCGATGGCGATACGGCAAAGGCCGATAATAACCAAGTGAAGATTGAAAGAACATACACCATTACTTCGTTTGATGAAAACCTCTATGCCATACCTGCCCTGACTGTGAAGGTGGACGGCAAGCCCTACAAAGGAGGTACGGCTGCGCTCAAGGTGATTACCATGGATGTGGACACGTTGCACCCCAATCAGTTCTTTCCGCCCAAAGACGTGCAGGCCAATCCATTCCTGTGGTCGGAGTGGAGCCCATGGTTCTGGTTGTCGTTGCTCGTGCTGTTATTGGCTTTGCTGGCATATTACCTCATTGTCCGACTTCGGGAGAATAAGCCCATCATCACCCGAATACGAATCGTGAAACATATTCCGCCCCATCAGCGTGCGTTGAATGCGATTGATAAAATCAAGGCTGAGCACTTGCAGACAAGCGAGGATCAGAAGACCTACTATACGCGGCTCACTGACACACTGCGCCAATATATTCGGGAACGATTCGGTTTCAATGCTTTGGAGATGACTTCTTCAGAGATAATCGAGCGCTTGCAAACGATGGGTGACCGCAGAATGCTTGACGAACTCACGGAACTGTTCAACACGGCAGACCTTGTGAAGTTTGCCAAATATTCCACGCTGGTCAATGAGAACGACTTGAACCTTGTAAATGCTGTCAACTTTATTGACAGCACGAAGGTTGAAGGTCAGCCCACGGAGGAGAAAATCGTACCGAAATTGTCGGATGATGACAAGCGCAAGCAACAGAGTCGTAAGACCATCAAGGGAATGCTTTGGGCGCTTGGCGTACTTATTCTCGGTCTGTTGGCATACATTGTATATAATGTGTACTTGCTGATGACCTAACGTACGGCGAATGGTTGCCGATGGATTAAAAGAAACAGATGTAAATGGAATTTGCAAATAAGGAATATTTCCTGTTACTCTTACTGCTCGTCCCTTACGTGTTGTGGTATTTCCTCTACCGTAAGCGAAGTGAGCCAACGATGCGCATGAGCGACACCTTTGCTTACCAAGCAGCGCCGAAAAGCTGGCGTGTTAGGCTGTTGTCGGTGCCGATGTTGCTCCGCTGCCTCACGTTTGTGCTGATCGTGTGCGCCTTGGCGCGTCCGCAGACACACAACTCGTGGGATAACAGGACTGTGGAGGGTATCGATATCATGCTGGCTATGGATGTGTCGACTTCAATGTTGGCCGAAGATTTGAAGCCCAACCGGCTGGAGGCTGCCAAGGATGTGGCCTCGGAGTTTGTTTCCGGACGTCCCAGTGACAATATCGGCCTGACTATTTTTGCTGGTGAATCGTTTACACAATGTCCCCTGACAATAGACCATGGCTCGTTGCTGAATCTGCTCAACAACGTGCGGACCGATATCGCTGCACGTGGACTTATTCAGGATGGAACGGCAGTGGGTATGGGACTGGCTAATGCCGTTTCGCGCCTGAAAGGGTCGAAGGCCAAGAGCAAGGTGGTGATTCTGCTGACTGATGGCAGCAACAACATGGGCGACATTTCACCGTTGACCGCTGCACAGATCGCACGTTCGCTCGGTATACGCGTTTATACTATAGGTGTGGGAACCAACAAGGTGGCTCCTTATCCTATGCCGGTGGCTGGTGGAGTCCAATATGTGAATATGCCGGTGGAGATAGATACCAAGACTTTGAGTGACATCGCTGCCATAACTGAGGGAAACTTCTATCGTGCAACGAACAATCGCGAATTGAAACAAATCTATCGAGACATCGATAAACTGGAGAAAACCAAGATGAATGTTACCAAGTTCTCCAAACGATATGAGGCATTCCAACCGTTTGCCATAGCTGCCGTGATTTGTTTGCTGTTGGAATTATTGCTTAGAAACACGATTCTGCGTCGTATTCCTTAGCGGGGAGATGATGCAAAATGAAGTGTAGCATGAGAAAAAGATATGGATATGCTGAGATTTGATGCTCCTATATATTTATGGCTGTTGCTGATCATACCGCTGTTGGCGTTGATTAGACTGCTCGTCGCCCGTCGTCAGAAAAGGAGACTGAGAAGGTTTGGAGATCCCGTATTACTGAAAGAGCTGATGCCTGACGTCTCAAGGTTCCGCCCATTGGTGAAGTTTGGACTACTCCTGACAGCCTTGGCCGTACTCACTCTGATGTTGGCGCGACCACAGATGGGTACGAAGATTTCTCACGAGAAGCGTGATGGGATCGAGGCTATCATCTGTATGGATGTCTCCAATTCGATGAAAGCTGAAGATGTGGCACCCAGTCGATTGGACAAGAGCAAAATGCTCGTGGAGAGTATGACGGAGCACTTTACCAACGACAAGTTGGGACTGGTGGTATTTGCAGGTGATGCCTTTGTGCAGCTCCCCATTACCAGTGACTATGTTTCGGCCAAAATGTTTTTACAAAATATTGACCCGTCACTTGTGTCGACGCAGGGAACTGATATTGCCAGAGCCATCACGGTAGGTATGCGCAGCTTCACTCAGCAGGAAAAAGTGGGGCGGGCCATTATTGTGATTACCGATGGAGAAGACCATGAGGGTGGAGCCATGGAGGCAGCAAAAGAGGCCAGAAAGCGTGGTATCAATGTCTTTATCCTTGGAGTGGGAAGCACGAAGGGTGCGCCGATACCCACGGGCAATGGCGGATATATGACTGATGCCACGGGACAAACCGTGATGTCGGCACTGAATGAGGAAATGTGTAAGGAGGTGGCCAAGGCCGGCAGTGGCACATACATCCATGTGGACAACACCTCGGATGCTCAAGAGCAGTTGAACGATGAGCTGACCAAGCTGCAGAAAGGCGAAACCAGTTCGGTTATCTACAGTGAATATAATGAGCAGTTTCAGGCTTTCGGCATTCTGGCCATACTCCTTCTGATAGCAGAAATATGTGTGATGGAGGCGCGGAATCCACTGTTGAGGAACGTACGACTGTTTAAAAAGAAGTAGAAATCGCAATGAAGATACGAAAATACATACTGACTGTACTTGTTCTGACGCTTTTCTCCCAGGTTGTGAATGCTCAGACCGACCGGCAATTCATTCGCAATGGCAATAAGCTGTACCATCAGCAGGAGTATGCGAAAGCTGAGACGGAATACCGAAAGGCCTTGGGACGGAACGGGAGTAATGCACAGGCCATGTACAACTTGGGCTGTGCGCTGATGTCGCAGCAGAAGGATTCGGCTGCCATCGTTCAGTTCGAACACGCCGGTAAGCGTGAGTCGGCGGCTAAACGCAAAGCTATGGCCTATCACAACATTGGCGTTATTTGTCAGAAACACAGAATGTACAATGAGGCCATCGAAGCTTATAAGGAGAGCCTTCGTAATCATCCGGAAGATCATGAGACCCGGTACAACCTCGCACTGTGTAAGCGTCTGGCTAAAAATCAGCCGGACAACAAGGATAAGAAGAACAACAAAAACGACAAAGACAAGAATAAAAAGGATAAGGAAAAACAGAAACAAAAACAGAATCCTGACCAAAACAAGCAGGATAAACAGAATCAGCAACCTGAAAAACAGATGAGTAAGGATAATGCAGAACAGTTGCTGAACTATGCAATTCAAGAAGAAAAGGCAACGCAGCGACGCATGAAGCAGCAACAGCAACAGCCACAGCGACGTCGACTGCAAAAGAATTGGTAAATCAAAATTAATGACACGTAACACGTTACATATATTTTTCTTATGGCTTTGCCTGTTTGGAGGAATACTTCCCTTGCAGGCACAGATTAAAGTATCCGTACCCTCACGCGTCGCCACTGGCGAAAACTTCCGCCTGTCGTACACAATCAATACGCAGGATGTGGACGATTTCCGAGCAGGCAACATCCCCAACGGCCTGGAAGTCATAGCCGGCCCCTACACCTCTCAGCAATCGAGCTACCAAATGGTGAACGGACACACGAGCAGTTCATCGTCTATTACGTTCACTTATACATTATATGCTGACAAGCCCGGCACCTATACCATTCCAGCTGCAAAGGCGAAAATCAATGGGAATAGCGTGTCATCTCGTTCTGTTAAGGTGACAGTCTCAGGAAAGGCACAGTCCAATGGCAGCGGAATGCCACAGATGCATCAGGACGACAACGAAGGAAGCCAGATGCGTGCAGCTGGTTCGAGGATATCCGGAAAAGACCTATTCATCAAAGTTTCAGCTAATAAGCGCCGTGTGCATGAGCAGGAACCGGTGTTGCTCACCTACAAGGTCTATACTCTTGTAGACCTTACTCAACTGGAAGGAAAAATGCCCGACTTGACGGGATTCCATACGCAGGAAGTGCCGTTGCCACAGCAGAAGAGTTTCAAGATTGAGCGAGTGAACGGCCAACCCTATCGAACCGTGACTTGGAGCCAATACGTGATGTATCCGCAAATGGCGGGAAATCTTAAAGTTCCTGCCATCACTTTTAAGGGTATTGTGGTGCAACAGAATCGTGCGGTAGACCCTTTCGAAGCATTTTTCAACGGTGGTTCGGGTTATGTTGAGGTTAAGCGCGAAATACAAGCACCGGGACTGACGATACAAGTAGACCCCCTGCCTACCAAACCTGCTAACTTTTCGGGCGGCGTGGGTAGGTTCAATATCTCGTCTCAACTGAGCAATACAGAAGTCAAGGCAGGCGAACCGATCACCATGCGCATTGTAATCGGAGGAACAGGAAACCTGAAGTTAGTGAAACTTCCGGAGATCAACCTTCCCAAAAACTTTGACAAGTATGATCCGAAAGTAACCGATAAGACAAAGCTTACGGCCAATGGCGTGGAGGGAAACATGGTTTATGACGTTCTCTTTGTGCCTCGCTCACAGGGAAAGTATACCATTCCTGCGGTAGAATTTGTGTATTTCGACGTGAAGAGTAATGGTTACAAGACCATTCGTACGAAACCGATAGATATTAAAGTAGACAAGGGTAGCGGTCGCAATTCAAGTTCGAATTACAACACACCTCGTGATAATGATATACGAAATATTAAGTTGGGTGCTGTCAGTCGCTATGGTACGAACATGCATTTTGTGGGCAGTGCCATATATTGGACGGCTCTATTGTTGCCGTTATTGGTTTTTGTCATCCTGCTGATAGTTTTCCGAAAACGTGCTAAACTCCATGCTGATGTCACCAATATGCGGCGAAAGAGAGCGGATAAGATAGCCCGCAAACGTCTAAGGAAGGCCAACCAACTGATGCAGCAAGGCAAGGGTGAGGCATTCTACGATGAGGTTTTACATGCCCTTTGGGACTATGTTGGATATAAACTCAATATGCCGGTCGAAAAACTTTCGCGTGAAAACATTGCCGATGCGTTTACGTTGTACGGAGTTAATCAGGAAGTCATCGATAAGTTTCTGTCAGCTCTTGATACCTGCGAGTACGAACGTTATGCTCCGGGCGATCCAGCCGGCAACATGGAGAAGACCTATGACACGGCTGCAGAAGTGATCAGTGAAATTGAAGGCGTAATGAAAAGGAGTCGTAAGCTATGATAGGATACCATTTTAATATAAACAGAGATTCGGCGACGAGCATTCTCCTACTGATATTTATGTTGCTTTGTACACCCGGATCCTCCATGGCTGTAACAAAACGAGATGCTGATATGGCCTACAGAAGGGGCGATTACCAGCATGCAATAGCAAGTTATCAAAATCTGTTGAAGCAGCGAAAATCTGCCGACATCTATTATAACCTTGGGAACGCCTACTATCGTTCAGACAGTATTACAATGGCTATACTGGCTTACGAACGGGCTTCCTTGTTGTCGCCGGGTGATAAGGACATCAGGTACAACTTGCAGTTTGCCCGTTCAAAAACCATCGACAAACTCACGTCGGATAGTGAAGTGGTATTCACAACATGGTATCGAAGTTTGGTTAATTTTACGACGGCAGATATTTGGGCACTGATCAGTATTGTGTCCATCATTCTTGCTTTCATTCATTTGCTTGTTTACTTTTTCGTTCCTCAGCTTGTTTGGCGCAAGGTTGGGTTTTTCGGCGGAGTACTGTTCATTCTTGTCTTTGCCTTATCCACACTCTTCGCATGGAGCCAGCATAAGGCTTTGGCCGAGGGAAAAGGAGCAATCATTATGGCACCATCGGTGAATGTGAAGAGTACACCGGTGCAAAACAGTGAGGATTCATTTATCCTGCACGAGGGAACACGCGTTGATGTTACCGACAGTAGCATGAAAACCTGGCGAGGAATCCGCTTGCCGGACGGACGGGAAGGATGGATGCCAGCCTCGCAGTTGGAGATGATTTAACACTATTATTTTCGTGTAATGACATTAGAAAGTCTGATAGACCTTGACCAAGCTCTCTTGTTGTGGTTCAACGGCAGTGACTCATTGTTTTTGGATCGCTTCGTTGAGATGCTCACCTGGGGATTCACATGGACACCTCTTTATGTGGCTCTGTTTTATCTCGTTGTTAAAAATAACGAGACCATGTTGCAGATAGGTCTTGTGATGGTGTGTGCCGGATTATGTATCCTGCTTGCCACTGGTATGGCCGAGGGCATCATCAAACCTTTGATAGCCCGACCGAGACCATCATTGGACCCATATCTTAAATACACGGTGAATGTAGTGGACAACCATCGGGAATCCGGCTTCAGTTTTTTCTCGGCTCATGCAGCTAACACCATGTCGCTGGCAGTCTTTGTCAGTCTCTTGGTGCGCAACAAGTTCTTTAGTGTGGTTATGGTCGTTTGGTCTTTGCTGAATTGCTGGACCCGACTGTATCTTGGAGTACACTATCCGATCGATATACTCTGTGGCATCGTATGGGGCATCATATCAGGTCTTGTCAGCTATTGGGCATTCTATAAATTCTATTTCAAAGTAAGTCCTAAAATCAATTATATCTCCTCACAATACACGCCAACCGGCTATTCTACAACAGATATTGACGTTGTGATGGCTGTCATTGCCTTGATATTGGCGGTGGCTATGCTGCTCTCGTTGTCAGTGTCTTGACTTTAGGAATGATACATTTTTTTCGATTATGAATACAAAAAACATTCACATCTCTGATTATAATTACGAACTTGCCGATGAGCGTATCGCCAAGTTCCCCTTGACCCAACGCGATCACAGTAAATTACTGCTTTATAACAAGGGCAAGGTATCTGATGACGTGTTCTACAACTTGCCCAACTATCTGCCCGAGGGAGCGCTTCTGGTTTGCAACAACACCCGTGTCATCCAAGCGCGCATGCATTTCCGCAAGGAGACAGGCGCCCTTATCGAAGTCTTTCTGATGGAACCGGCTCAACCTGCCGACTACGAACAAATGTTTCAAAGCACGGGGCGGTGCAGCTGGCTCTGTATGGTCGGGAACCTGAAGAAATGGAAAGAGGGGACGCTTGAACGTGATTTTCAGATCAAAGGACATCGCCTGACTCTCACTGCCTCGATGGATCGCGACAGAACCCAGGAACAAAGCGGTGGCACCAACTATTGGATAGACTTCGTTTGGGATAACAGTGAGGTTGATTTTGCCGACATACTGGAAACCGTTGGCGAACTGCCCATCCCCCCCTATCTGAACCGTGAGGCGCAGGAGAGTGACAAAACTACTTATCAAACGGTTTATTCCAAGATTAACGGCAGCGTTGCCGCCCCCACGGCCGGATTACATTTCACTGATGAGGTGCTTCAGGCCATTGATGCCAAGGGTATCACGCGTGACGAGGTAACGTTGCATGTGGGTGCGGGAACGTTTAGACCTGTCAAGTCGGAAACAATCGACGGACACAGCATGCACACCGAGTATGTGGTGATTCACCGTCATACGCTCCAACGACTGCTGGAACATGACTGCCAAGCCATAGCCGTAGGTACAACGAGCGTACGCACACTTGAAAGCCTGTATTACATGGGTGTGAAGCTCTCCCAATGTTCCGACCTGACCGAAGACCAGTTGCACGTGAATCAATGGGAGCCTTATGATTTGCCTCATGATGCTGAAGGGCTCGTACTTGTTGAGGACAAGGCTGTAACGGTAAGGAGTGCCATTCAGAATCTTTTGGATTATCTTGATCGTGACAACCTCGACACGCTACACTCCAGCACACAGATCATCATTGCGCCAGGCTACACCTACAAGATTGTCAAGATGCTGATCACCAACTTTCACCAGCCCCAAAGCACACTGTTGTTGCTGGTGAGTGCTTTTCTGAAAGGCGACTGGCGCAAAGTTTACGATTATGCTCTCGCCAATGATTTCCGCTTCTTGAGTTATGGGGACTCAAGTCTTTTGATACCGTAGGCATATGGGGGTCGGCAGAGTAGGGAGAGTGGGAGATGGCCACAAATCAGATTGGTTCCACGACAGGCAGTGAAAAAGCTACCTTCACTTGACAAGACACTGACCACTCCGACCCCTTGAATTTCTCATTTAACATATAGACAATGAAAATAGGAGACAAAGTAAAATTCCTCAATGAAATTGGCGGTGGTATCATAGCCGGGTTTCAAGGGAAAAATATTGTGTTGGTGGAAGACGAGGACGGCTTCCAGATACCGATAAGCATCAATGAAGTCGTCTTGGATCAAGCCAACAACTACAACACATCGCGTGTGGCAAAGACCAATATAAACAAGTTTGGATCAAAACCAAACAATGCTTTCGAGAATCCGGAGAGCCGTTCGGTCAAAGCATTGTTACGTGAAGGACAGGACGAGGACGTTGATATGTCGGTGGCAGATGTCATCGACGACACCAAAGAAGTTACTTTCAGGGCGAAGCCCCGGGAGCGTAAGGGTGGTAACCAGTTGTCTGCTTACCTGGCATTCGTGCCTGTTTCGGCGGGAGGGGATGACGTCTCACGCTACGAGATGTACTTTGTAAACGACAGTAACTACTACATGCGCTTCGCTTGTTCCAAACGTACTGACAATCGATGGGAGCTCCAATCTGATGGCGAAGCTGAACCCAATGCCAAGCAGTTTTTAGGAAAATTCACCCGGGAAGAGGCGGCAGGACTTGGAAAGCTGGCCGTACAGATGATGGCTTATAAGCGCGATGGAGCTTTTGATTTGAAGCCATCGGCAGATGTACTGTTGCGAATCGACCCCCAGAGATTTTACAAGGTTCACACATTCAAGACCAATCCGTTTTTTGAAACAGCATCAATCCTATTCACCATTGTCGAAAACGACAAGGTTGACCGCCCCCGTGACATTGATGCCGAAAAGCTTAAAAATAGCATGTTTAAGGCAGCCGAGGAAGAGAAGACTGACCGGCAGTCCCTCTCTAAGAATCAACGCGAGCAGCTTGTAAGACGTTATGCTGACGACCAGCGCAAAGGAGGTCGGCGGAAAGCCCCCTATATGCACCACAAGGATTCCGACGACACTGTGGTTGTAGACCTTCATGCCGGACAGATACTCGACACCACTATGGGAATGGAGGCTGGTGATATATTGGAATATCAGCTTCAAGTTTTTCGCGACACCCTCGAAAAGTTGTCAGGCAAGAAAGGACAGAGGGTCGTGTTCATCCATGGCAAGGGCGAGGGCGTTTTGCGACGCGCCATCATCAGCGAACTTACCTATAGGTACAAGCCGTACACCTATCAGGATGCCTCGTTCCAAGAATACGGGTATGGAGCCACGATGGTGACGATTAAATAACATTCAAAACAGTGCACAACTCTAATTTGTATCAATATGAACTACGGATTTATTAAGGTAGCCAGTGCCATTCCTACTGTCCAAGTGGCCGATTGCAGGCAGAATATTATAGGGATAGAGTCTCTCATAGCCCAAGCTGAGGGCAGGGGAGTGGAAATAATTGTGTTCCCGGAGCTGTGCATCACAGGCTATACTTGTCAGGACCTCTTCAGGCAGCAGCCGTTGCTTGATGCGGCAGAAAACAGTATGATGCACCTGCTCGACTTCTCCCGCCAGCTTGACATTATCTCTATTGTTGGACTGCCTATCGTCGCGGGCGACCTTCTGCTCAACTGTGCTGTGGTTCTCCAAAAGGGTCGCATCCTGGGCGTCGTTCCTAAGACTTATCTTCCCAACTACGGCGAATTTTATGAAAAGCGATGGTTTGCATCTTCGCAGGATCTGCGGCCCACAACGCTGCGTTTCGCCGGTTGTACGATTGAAGTATCCTCCCGTCCGCAGCTTTTCCGCACATGTGATGGAGCCGTATTCGGCGTAGAACTGTGCGAGGACGTTTGGGCTCCGACGCCACCCAGCAACGGTCTGGCTTTGGCAGGAGCCGACCTTATTTTCAACCTCTCGGCCAGTGATGAGCTGACTGGCAAGCATGCCTACCTCAAGAAGCTGATTGCTCAACAAAGTGCACGCACCATCACCGGATATGTGTACAGCAGTGCCGGATATGGTGAGAGCACACAGGATTTGGTCTATGGGGGCAATGCACTGATTTACGAGGACGGTGTATTGCTGGCGGAGAGCGATCGTTTTGCCATGACCAGTCAGATGCAAGTGGCTCAAATTGACATTGACCGGTTGCGCAGTGACAGACGTAACAATACGACGTTTATCAATGCCCAACGTGTCATGCTCGGTGAACAGGCAGAGTTTATTGACACAGAAATCATTCAGACACGAGACTTCAAGCTGGAGCGCGATGTAGACCCGCATCCGTTCATCCCGGCAGCGTCCAATATGCAGGAGACGTGCGACGAGATACTGAACATTCAGGTCATGGCGCTGGCCAAACGAATAACCCATACCCAAACGAAGACATTGATCATAGGGGTCAGTGGTGGATTGGATTCCACAACGGCTCTCTTGGTGTGTGCAAGGACTTATGACAAACTGAAAAAAGACCGCAAAGATATCATTGGAGTCACCATGCCCGGGTTCGGTACGACAGACCGTACCTATACCAATGCCATTGCACTGATGAAAAGTTTAGGCATCACAATCCGTGAGATCAACATATCCCAAAGCATCATGCAGCATTTCGAAGATATTGGTCACGACCCCAATGTGCACGATGTGACCTACGAAAATGCACAGGCTCGCGAGCGAACACAGATACTCATGGATCTGGCTAACCAGCTTCATGGTATGGTAATCGGTACTGGCGACCTGTCTGAATTGGCCTTGGGCTGGGCCACCTATAATGGCGATCACATGTCGATGTATGCTGTGAATACCTCGATACCCAAAACGCTGATGCAGTTCTTGGTGAGGCATGTGGCAACGGAGATGGACGAGGCTGTGGCTGCAACCTTGCTCGACATTGTCGACACACCGATTTCGCCTGAACTTATACCAGCTGACGAGGAGGGAGCGATCAAGCAAAAGACCGAAGATTTAGTGGGGCCATACGAGTTGCACGACTTTTTCCTGTACTATTTTTTGCGTTATGGCTTTGGTCCCCGTAAGATTTTCATTCTGGCACAAAAAGCTTTTGCTAACACCTCTGCCGAACGTACTGTAGGAAACTATGACGACGAGACCATTATCCATTGGCTTCAAGTGTTCTGCCGACGATTCTTTAGTCAGCAGTTTAAGCGTTCTTGCTTGCCTGATGGCCCCAAAGTGGGGTCGGTGAGCCTTAGTCCGCGCGGCGATTGGCGCATGCCGTCAGATGCTGTTTCGTCGCTTTGGTTGCGCGAGGTCGAGTCTCTCGGCAGTTAGAATACTGTCCGATTTGATCGTGCAAACATTTTTTCTCTGGTGTATTACGCCCGTCATACAAGCGTATGTCGAATGTCATCCAAGTGTATTGCGGACGCCAAGCACCTGTATACCGGGCGTGATACGTCAAGAAATAAACAATCTGTTACGAGTTCACATGTCATTTGTAATGGACAGCGACGCTAATTCGCCCTTAAAATAAATTAAAAACAAGAATTAGGTTGACAAATGTTTTGCTGTTTTAGAAAATATTTGTAATTTTGCACACTGTTTGGAATAAGTATCAAAATTGAAATCAAAAACAAAGAATAGCAATGTCTAAGATTTGTCAGATCACAGGAAAGAGGGCACAGATAGGTTGTAATGTGTCTCACTCAAAGCGCCATACAAAGCGGAGCTTTGATGTTAACCTATTCAGCAAGAAGTTCTACTATGTAGAAGAGGGTTGCTGGATTTCGCTCAAGATCAGTGCTGCTGGTCTCCGTCTTATCAACAAGGTAGGTCTTGATGCTGCTTTAAAGCAGGCAGTTGCCAAAGGATATTGCGACTGGAAAGACATTAAAGTAATAGGAGAATAATCACCATGGCAAAATCTAAAGGTAATAGAGTGCAGGTTATATTGGAATGCACCGAGATGAAAAATTCCGGTCTTCCCGGCGAAAGCCGTTATGTAACCACAAAGAATCGCAAGAACACTCCGGGACGTCTTGAGCTGATGAAGTATAATCCACTCCTGAAGAAGATGACGCTCCACAAGGAGATCAAGTAATCTTGCATAATCATTAAACGAAGGTAAACAATGGCAAAGAAAGCGGTCGCTACCCTCCATGAAGGATCAATGGACGGACGTGCGTATACAAAGGTTATTAAAATGGTAAAGAGCCCCAAGACCGGTGCTTATGTTTTTGACGAGCACATGGTTCCCAATGAGGCAGTTAAGGATTTCTTCAAGAAATAAGATTATCTATTATAAAGAATAAAGTCGCAGGCTTATGCTTGCGACTTTTTTTATTTCATATTTTAAAGACATCATGCAAGAATGCTGTTCTTGCTCAGATCGTGATTTCTCCGGCAAGTGACTTGTTCATCATGTTCCGGATAACCTGTGGATCATTATAATTTGCAAAGAGAAACATGAGTTTAGTAACGGCTGCCTCTACTGTAGAGTCATAGCCAGACACAACACCTATTTGTTTAAGTTGGCAACCTGTGTCGTAACGTCCCATCTCCACAGACCCTGCCACGCATTGGCTGATGTTCACAATGACGATGCCGCGCATGGCAGCTTCCTTGAGCATGTGCATGAGCCATGGTGACTGTGGAGCATTTCCGCTGCCAAACGTTCTCATGATAATGCCGCGCATCTCTTTGGCTTGTAACACATTGTTTATAATATGTTCTTGCACGCCTGGAAATAAGCTGAAGATGACGACGTTGGGGTTCATGGTTAAATGAGGAACCATGGGTTTGTCAAAATCCGGTTTGAGGATATGGTGTTCGTTGAATATAAAATCAACACCAGCTTCGCAAAGATGCGGGTAGTTAAAGGATTCGAATGCATGAAAACCGTCAGCATTCATTTTAGTGGAGCGGTTCCCTCGAATTAACTGTCCGCTGAAATATATACACACTTCAGGTACTCGGGCAAACCCTCGCTTGTCTTTGAGCGAAGCCAACTCAATGCTTGTAATAAGATTCTCTTTTCCGTCAGTTCGAAGCAGGCCTATTGGGAGTTGTGAACCGGTTAAAATGACCGGTTTGGTCAGGTTTTCCAACATAAACGACAGCGCAGATGCAGTATAGGCCATGGTGTCGGTTCCGTGTAAAATCACAAAGCCGTCGTACTGTTCATAGTTGCGTGAAATGATGCGAACAAGCTGGGCCCATTTTTCAGGGGCCACATCACTTGAGTCTATAGGTGGGGTGAATTGATAGACATCAATGTCTGTCTTGATGAGTTTAAATTCGGGCATAGATGCCACCAAGTGATTGAAATCCAAAGGCTCAAGTGCATTTGTAAAGGGGTTCTTACCCATTCCTATTGTGCCTCCAGTATAGATAAGTAGTACTTTGTTCATCCGTGCCTATATATTTTATGCAAATATAGTTAAAACTCTTGACGTTTCAAACATATTATGCTAAATTTGCTCTAAGTTTGCAGAAGAATGCGACGCAGTCGCATAAACATTAAATAATCAAGGTAAAACTATGATTGCTAAAGACAGTTTCGTACCTTT
>QWCK01001961.1_pt1 | contig 27608 bp, 26 predicted proteins | sample 1972571 | NCBI WGS metagenome assembly QWCK01 (sample SAMN09866710, study PRJNA288562) | Human gut metagenome isolate term2_stool, whole genome shotgun sequencing... | isolation source: gut | host: Homo sapiens | place: USA: California | reverse complement strand
ATCTAGGGTCGAACTTTGGATTTCTTTCATCATCGTCTTCAAGCAAAGGAGGATTTACATCAAAACTCCTTCTCCAAATGTGTACTTGTTCATCTCCATATTTTTCGGCAGTTTCTTTTTTGTTAAGTCCTTGAAGTGCTCCGTAGTGGCGTTCGTTTAATCTCCATGACTTTTTAACCGGTATATACATTTCGTCTATTTCTTCAAGAATTATATTTAAGGTTTTTATAGCTCTTTTTTGGTATGAAGTATATGCCATGTCAAAAGTAATACCTTGCTGTTTTATTTCTATACCTGCATTTTTTGCCTCTTCTACACCTTTTTCAGATAAATCAACGTCTTTCCAACCTGTAAATTTATTTTCTAAATTCCATTGGCTTTGTCCATGTCTTACCATTACAAGTTTCATAAATTTTCCTCCAAATTTTTTAGTTAATTGTTTCTTTGTGATTAATAATGCTTTAGCATTATAAATTAAATTTTAAACTTTTTTTAGTCTTTTCAGCCTATAATCTCTATTCAATATCAAAATCGGTAAAAGGCCTCCTGTTAGGGGTACTTTTAAATGTCAAAATCTCTTTTTTAGTAGGATGCGGAAAACTTAAACTGTATGCGTGCAAGGCTATTGCTCTTGGCAATTCAATTTTTGAGCCATATTTTTTATCTCCAGCTACAGCATAACCACGACTTGAAAATTGCACTCTTATTTGGTGTGACCTGCCAGTCAAAAGATGTATTTTAAGTAGGCTTGTATTCGTATCTGAATGATAAGAAATTACCTCGTATTCCAATATAGCTAGCTTACCCTTATTTTTATCCTTTGTAATTGAAACTATATTCTTTGCAGAGTCTTTTATCAAATAATCCTGATATCTGCCTGATTTTTGTTCTAATTCTCCTTCAACTACGCAAAGATAAATTTTATCAAATTCATCTTTTCTAATACTATCCGAAAGTCTTGACGCTGCCTTTGAGGTTCTAGCAAATACCATTACTCCTGAGGTTACGGTATCAAGTCTATGAACCAGTCCTAAAAAAACTTCTCCTGGCTTTTGATATTTTTCCTTGATGTATGCTTTTAAAAGTGTAAGCATATCATTATCCTTGGAGCTATCTTCTTGTGATAATACTCCGATTGGTTTATCCGCCACTATTATATGGTTATCTTCATAAATTATTCTTGGCAAGTCCATTAATTGCTCTCACTTGCTTTCGGATTTTCAAATGCTGTAAAGTATGGTGACTCTTTTTTATGTTTTTCAAGCGCTTTTGAACTCTTTAGTTTAGAAACAAGCGTTCCAGGTCCACCTATACAGCCTACAGGGCAACCCATACCTTCAAGCAGATAGCCATTATATTTTCCTGCCTTTGCCATCTTTAGCATCTTCATACATTCATGCAGTCCAGGAGCATTGTATCTTTTTACCTCTATGCTTGGGTCCATTTCTGCTATTGTATTTACTATCGCTTGAGCAACTCCGCCCGGTGCAGCAAAGCCTCTGCCTGACAATGACGCGTCCTCCACTTCTGCTTTAGTCTGGTCTAGGCTGATTAAATCTATGTTTTTAGCTACTATCATGCCCATTAATTCTTCGTAGGTTATAACAAAATCTATTAAATCTCTAAGTGACTCCTGCGATGCCTCTGTCTTTTTAGCTATGCAAGGACCGATAAAGCATACTTTTTCACCTTGATTGTGGTTTTTTACATATTTTGCTGTAGCTACCATTGGTGTGGCTGAGGAGCTAATATTTTTTGCCAATTCCGGGAAATTTTTTGTGGCTGCCAAATACCAAGATGGGCAACAAGATGTTCCTAAAAAGTCTAAATCTTTTCCTACTCTTTCTATATATTCTTTTGCCTCTTTTTTAGACTCTATATCTGCTCCAAGGGCGACTTCTACAACTGATTTAAAGCCAAGTTGTTTAACTGCGTCTTTAATCATTTCAGGTGTTGCCAATGGTCCAAATTGTCCTACAAATGATGGTGCAATTATTGCATGGATTTTTTCACCGTTTTTTATAGCTTGTATTAGCTGATATATTTCTGATTTGTCAGAAATTGCCCCAAACGGACAGCTAACAAGACACATTCCACAAGTCACGCATTTGTCTTGATTAATTATTGCTCTACCTAGATAGTCAGACTCTATTGCTTTTACTCCACAAGCAGATGCACATGGTCTATCAAACATAACTATGGCATTGTATGGACATATTTCTTTACATTTTCCACATCTTATACATTTTGACTCATCTATTATTGTAGAATTTTCTCCCATGCTGATAGCGTTGACAGGACATACCTGTATACATGGATGTGCTAAGCACTTTCTACAGTTATTTGTCACTCTATATGTTTTTGTGGGGCAAGCCTCGCAAGCAAAAGGTATTACCTGCACTAAGTCGTCTTGTATTATTCTTTGCGGTTTATCTATTTCTTCCCAACCCTCTGAAAGTCTAGAGTGTTCATCTATTTGTCTCATTTTCATGCCAAGAGCCATACGAACTCTCTCACCCAATATCGCTCTTTCCTTAAATATAGAGCTACGATACTTTGCAACTTCGCCTGGTAATATATTATATACTGAGTTTTCTATATTTTGTGCCAGCTTTGAATTATCATCGTAAGCCATATTCGCTACCTCAGCAAATACCATCCTGCGAAGTTGTATCAGCGGTGTATAATCTTCCTTCATTATTTAGTTCCCTCCATTATTTTTTCCATCACCTTTGGAGCTGAAGCGTTATAAATTTTTTCTTCGTTTATTATTACTATTGGGGCTAAATTTTCCTTGCCCTTACATTCTTGTGTACAGGGAACTGGGCTAACTGTAATGCTGCCTTGTGGAACAATTGAATCCAATTCTTCTATTTCATTTTTTAAATCTTCAACCTTTTCTAGCAAATGCAATGCACCCATCATTGAGCACCTTGCTCCGCAGCAGATATCTATGTGGATTTGTTTCATTTTCCCCTCCCTAATAGGAAATTTATTTTAACAGATTTGCATCTGTTTTAAAGCAAATTCAAAAACATATGTCAGCTAAAATTAATAAGATTTATCTTCTAACAATTTTTTATTTACCTATTTTTTTGATAAAATCAATTATTTTTTGACTTGCTGTACCATCTCCATATGGATTTACCGCATTTGCCATGGAGTCATAAGTATTTTTGTCATCTAAAAGCTGTTTAATATTCTTGTATACTGTCTGCTCATCAACTCCAACCACCTTTACCGTACCAGACTCTACTGCCTCAGGACGTTCTGTCTCTGTTCTTAAAACCAATACCGGTTTTCCTATAGATGGTGCCTCCTCTTGCAAGCCTCCACTATCTGTTAGTACAAAGTGTGATTTAGCAATAAGATTTGCAAATTCGACATATTCTAACGGTTTAATCAATCTTATGTTCTTTGATACAAGCATTTCATTAGCTTTTTTTACAATGTCCGGATTTAAATGCACCGGATATACTACCTGAATGTCATCGTACTCGTCAGCAACTCTGTTTACTGCTCTAAAAATCTGACTCATTGGCTCGCCCCAGTTTTCTCTCCTATGACAAGTCATCAGCAAGATTTTTTTGCTTAAATCTATACCATCAAAATCCGATTTTTTAGAAAAGTCATAGTTTTTGTCTACTACTAGGTGCAGTGCATCAATCACTGTATTGCCTGTAATAACTATGTTTTTTTCGTTGATATTTTCTTTAACCAAATTCTGATAATTGCTTGTAGTTGGAGAGAAATGATATGTAGCCAATGTACCGATTAACTTTCTGTTCATTTCCTCAGGAAAAGGTGAATATATATTACCTGTTCTTAGACCTGCCTCTACATGACCTACCGGCACTTTTTCATAAAATGCGGCTAGTGCTGCTGAAAATGATGTGGATGTATCCCCATGGACTAATATTAAATCAGGTCTGAAGTCATTTTTTATTACTTCCAAAACTCCGTTTAATATCCTAGTAGTAATGTCACCGATAGTTTGTCCATGTTTCATAATATCTAAATCAAAGTCCGGATGTATGTCAAATATTTCTAAAACACTGTCAAGCATCTGCCTGTGCTGAGCGGTGACTAGAACCTTTGAGTCAAAGTAGTCATCTTTTTCTAAAAGCTTTACAAGCGGAGCCATTTTAATAGCCTCCGGTCTTGTCCCAAAAACTGACATAATCTTAAATTTTGCCATTTTATCTCCTAATTTAATTTGTGAAAAAATTTTTACCAAATTAATTTGCTTTTTTGAGTATTCTAAATTTTGCCAGTACATAAATTATTAGTACAATATCTGCTAAAAGTACAAAAACTGAAAACCTTCTGCCTGCCTCTGCTATAAAATATGCCGATAAGCCTAGCATGGCACTCATCATATATAAAATAAGCACTGTCTGTTTTTGGTTAAGACCTGTACTTAACAGTCTGTGGTGCAAATGCCCTTTGTCCGCCTGCATAATCGGCTGACCATTTTTTGTACGTCTGATTATCGCAAAGGTCGTATCAAAAATCGGAATACCAAGTGTCACTATAGGTATAAATACTGCAAGTGCCGCAGCAGACTTGATTGTGGTTGTCATAGAAATCACCGACAATGTAAAGCCCAAAAACAGTGAGCCGGTATCGCCCATGAATATTTTTGCAGGGTTAAAATTATACGGCAAAAATCCCAGTATCGCTCCAATAAGAGCAATCAGTATAGATGTATAGTAATAGTCACCATTTTTTAGTAGTATTAAGGCAAGCGTCATGGACGAAATCGCAGAAATCCCCGCCGCTAATCCATCCAAGCCATCAATTAGATTTACGGTATTTGTTATACCTACTATCCAAAATATTGTAATAGGAATACTCATATATCCTAAGAAAAAGTATTCCATAGGCACAAATGGGTTGGCAATAAATTTTATTCTAACCATAAATAAAGTAATTATAGCTGCTGCTACTATTTGTAAAAACAACTTTAGCTTTGCATTTAAGTCATATATATCGTCTAAAACTCCCATTATGATGATAATACATAAAGCCGCAAACATCACTAAAATTTCCGGTTTGACTTCATTTAAAAATATTGTGGATAAGAAAAATGCTATAGCAATAGCCAGTCCGCCAAGCCTTGGTATAGGAACTTTATGCACTCTCCTATTATCCTTTGGAACATCAATCGCTCCAATTTTTTTTGCTAATTTTATTACTAAGGGTGTAACTACATAGGAAATTGCCCCTGATGTTATAAAAAGTAATATAAAAAGCTTAGTTGTTGAAATATACTGCGTAATACCTAACATTTTTGCTCCTGTTTTTCTTTTTGAGCCTTATCAAATCCTGACAAAGAGTCATCGTTTGTTATCCACTCGTCCACCAAGGTTTCTTTGTAATTATCCTTGTCAATTCTTGATATGACCTTTTCAATGCCGGAATTTATTATTAATCTTTTGCACAAAGTACAAGGCTCAGCATTTTTCACATAGCTTGAATTATCTGCCTCAATACCGACAAGATATAAGGTAGCTGCAAGCATATCCTTTCTGCCGGCTGAAATTATAGAATTCATTTCAGCATGGACTGACCTGCAAGCCTCATATCTTTGCCCGCTAGGAATATTAAATTCTTTGCGATAACAAAATCCCAAATCTATGCAATTTTCTCTGCCTCTAGGTGCTCCAGTGTAGCCGGTCGATATTATTTCATCATTTTTAACTATTATACTTCCGTAATTTCTCCTAAGACAAGTTCCCCTAGAAAGTACCTGCTCAGCTATATCCAGATAATAATTTATCTTATCTCGTCTATCCAAGTTTATCTCCTACTTAGTACCAAAAATCCTATCCCCTGCATCTCCAAGACCGGGAACAATATACATATCTTCATTTAGTCTTTCGTCTAAGGCTGCAAGATATATATCAACATCCGGATGCTTTTCTTGTAGTTCTTTAACACCCTCAGGAGCACCTACTAAACATACAAGCTTGATATTTTTTGGGTTAAATCTTTTCAGCATATCTATAGCCATACACGCAGAGCCACCTGTAGCAAGCATTGGGTCTACAAGGATTAGCTCTCTTTGGTCTGTATCTTGTGGCATCTTGCAAAAATATTCTACCGGTTTTTTGCTTTCGTGGTCTCTGTATAACCCAACGTGTCCTACCTTTGCCTGTGGCACTAGCTCTAGTATACCATCAACCATTCCAAGCCCTGCTCTTAATATTGGTACAACAGCTAATTTTTTACCGCTTAACATTTTTGCTTTTGTCTCAGTTATTGGAGTTTTAATAGTGACTTCCTCTAACGGCAAATCTCTTGTTACTTCATATCCCATAAGCATACCAATTTCTTTTACCAGCTGACGAAATAAGCCTGAATTTGTGTTTACATCTCTTAATATTGCTAACTTGTGCATAATTAGCGGATGGTCTAAAATAACAACTTTTGACATTTGTGCCCCTTTTCAATTTTAAATTTCATACTTAAAAAATGTGAATAAAATTTACAATAAAAATAATTTATAAAACAGAAATTTATTCTTCTTCTATCTTCATTATTTTATCAACTCTTTTTTGGTGTCTGCCACCTTCAAATTTAGCCGACAAATACGCATCTACTATAGTGTAGGCAATTTCCTCTCCGACTGTCCTGCCACCAAGAGCAATCATGTTGCAATTGTTGTGCTCTACTGATTTTGCAGCACTGTATGTGTCTGACAAATTGGCACATCTTATGCCTTTAACCTTATTAGCCGCTATAGATATGCCTATGCCTGTTCCGCAAAAAATCATACCGCAATCAACTTCTTTATTAACTACACCTTCTGCTACTAATTTTGCAAAATCAGGATAGTCTACTGAGTCTTTGGAAAATGTTCCATAATCCTTTAATTCATATCCCTTTTCATTCAAATATTTTTTTATTTTTTCCTTTAGCTCATAGCCACCGTGGTCTGCACCTAGCCCTATTTTCCTCATAATATCTCCTAATCTATTTATGATTTTAAAATATCCGATATTTTATACTTATTCGATTATATTGTCTTATGCCCAGCAGCCTTGTTTAGCCTGTCCATAATTGAAAACCCTATGCCTATCGGTTCAAACGCAGTAATATACGCTTTTTCATACCCCTTTTTGTCTAGGGTTCTTAGAGCTGTATAGATATTTTTAGCTATTTCTTCATAGCTATCTCCTAATCCTATAAATTCTGTTAGAAAACATCCCATAAAACTTCTTCCAAGTGCAACACTTTTTATGCCGTTTTTTTGGTCTTCTGCCAGTTTAGCTTGGATTTTGGCAATTTTTTCTAATTCCTTTCCAGTCACTATATATATTTCACAATTTGGCGAATAGTGCTTGTATTTCATGCCGGGTGATTTTGGTGCAGCATTTGTGTCACTAAGGTTGGTATCCAATAATACATCCTCGTCTAAAACCTCTTGTAGGTCTTTTTTGGTTATATAACCAGGTCTAAGGATTGTAACCTTGTCACCGGTAGTGTCTACAACCGTTGACTCTATACCGATATTTGCCTCTCCACCCAAAACTATCATATCCACCTTGCCCATGAATTCTTCTACCAAAAAATTCTCTGAGGTTATTGAGGGTTTCCCTGAGATGTTGGCAGATGGTGCTGCAATAGGTACTCCTGATTTTTTTATTATATCATCAGCTATTTTATTGATTGGCATTCTGATTGCTACAGTTTCCAAGCCTCCTGTAGTTGTCATCGGCACAGAATTTTTCTTGTTTGTGATAATTGTAATCGGACCTGGCCAAAAATGCTCTGCAATTTTTTTTGCTTGCTCTGAAAAGTCTTTTGCTACCATATCTACCATATCCATATCGCAGACATGAACAATAAGTGGATTATCTGACGGTCTGCCCTTTGCAAGATATATTTTTTCTGCGGCTTGACTTTTCATTGCATTTGCACCTATACCATAGACTGTTTCTGTCGGAAAGATTAAAAGTCCTGATTTTTTAATGATCTTTGCCGCCTCTTTGATTACTTCTTCATAATTTGTAGTGTCAATTTTTCTTATGATGGTTTCCATTTTCTTTTCTTTCAAAAAATTTTAATTTTCTTCTAAATTATTTAATTTTTCTGCCTGGTCTGTAGTTATAAGAGCATCTATTACTTCATCCATGTCTCCATTTAAAAAGCTTTCAAGCTTATAAAGATTTAGACCTATTCTGTGGTCTGATACTCTTCCTTGTGGATAGTTGTAGGTTCTAATTCTTTCTGCTCTATCTCCTGTGCCTACTTGTGATTTTCTTTGAGCCGCCATTTCTTTTTGCTGTTTTTCAAGCTCCATATCATATAGCTTGGCTCTTAATATCTTGAAGGCTTTTTCCTTGTTTTGTAGCTGTGATTTTTCATCTTGCATGGATATAACTATACCTGTAGGTTTATGTGTAAGTCTTATTGCTGAGTCCGTAGTATTGACTGATTGACCGCCATTGCCTGATGACCTAAATACATCGACTCTTACATCATTTAAGTCAAGATTTACTTCCACATCCTCAACTTCCGGTAAAACTGCCACTGTTACTGTAGATGTATGGATACGTCCTTGAGACTCGGTTTCAGGTACTCTTTGCACTCTGTGAACTCCGGACTCGAATTTTAATCTTGAATATGCTCCCTTACCATTAATCATAAAGATTACTTCCTTGTATCCACCTATACCGGTTTCGTTTGAGCTCATAAGCTCCACCTTCCATTTACGGTTAGCTGCATACATGGAATACATACGAAAAAGCACTCCTGCAAAAAGTGCAGCCTCTTCTCCGCCTGCTCCGCCTCTTATTTCAACGATTACGTTTTTATCATCATTAGGGTCTTTTGGTATAAGAAGTATTTTTAATTCTTCCTGATTTTTTTCTAAGGTTTCTTCCAATTCACAAAGTTCTTCTTTCGCCATAGCTCTAAGGTCTTCATCATTTTCGTTGGCAATTATATTTTTTGTGTCCTCTATTTGTGCTAGATTTGATTTATATTCGTCATATTTTTTTACTATTGGCTCTAAATCAGCGTGCTCCTTCATATATTTTTGCCACTGCGACTGGTCAGCTATTATTTGTGGGTCTGATATTTTTGTTTCCAATTGTAAATATTTTTCTTTTAAAGGTTCTAAATTTTCAAACATCTATTATCCTCATACTTTATTAAATTTGTTCATTATATTAGCATCTATTAATAAATTTTATTTATCAATTTAGCTACAAAAAATTATTTAAATATTTGTCCATAGTTACCCATATTAATTATAAATTTTTATCCTCTACATTTTATCAAATATGAATGTTTTTTACAAGTAAAAACAAGAATGTAAGACAAATAGGTTACAAACTCCAAATAATGCCCAAAAATAAAAACTCCCAATCAATGTGATAGGGAGTTTTTATTTGTACACTATTTAATAAATAAATTAGGAAGGATTAACACTAAGTCAGGAATATAAGTTATAAGAATTAATATAAATATTAAAACTGTCAACATAGGTAATAAATCTTTCATTTGGTCTTTTAATGACATCTTTGCAGTACTGCCTGCTACAAATAGGCAAACCCCTAAAGGTGGTGTACACATGCCAATTGTTAAATTAACCGCCATTACTAGTCCAAAGTGAACTAAATCTATACCAAACGTCTGACATAACGGTAAGAACAATGGAGTAAATATAACAACTGCACTTGTAGTATCTATAAACGTTCCAGCTATTAACAAAATTATATTGATTACAAGTAAAAGAATCCATCTTGAGTCAATATTATCAGTTAAAAATGCTCCAACCGATTTGTAAAAAAGTCAAACATTTTTGACACAAAGCCTATAATATAATTTTGATTATTGTATATCATATTTTTTGATTTGCACAAAGCTTGCATAATAAATAATTCCCCCAAGACTATTTAATGTCAGGGGGAATTTTATTTGTTAAGCTGTGATTAATTTAAATATTTTAATTGTTATTTATTATTTGCTAACTAGTTTGCCGTCATCAACCAAAATTTTATCTCCAATTTTCACATCTACTGATGCGTTTTCAGAATTATAAACAATCGAAAATTCGCTGTTTGGTGATGACTCAGGTTTTGGCAATTCTCCATCATATGCCTGTTTAACATAATCGGTTATCTCGTCTTGTGTAGCTGTGTTCTTATTTTCAATTATGTACGTCTTAGCAATTTGAGAAATCTGCATAGCTGTTACTTTATCAGTCTTTAGCTTTTGCCCCTCAACTATATTGCTGTAGACAGGCATAGCCGCTGATACTATAACCAGCATCAAGGTTATTGCTGCGATTATTTCAAGAAGTGTAAAGCCGCGCCTTTTTGAGTACATATTATCCCCATATTTATTATATTAATATACCAGCTATATCATATATAACAAAACTTGAAATTGTAAAGTAAAAATAGAACCAAATTTCTTTTTATATTTTTAAATATATTTATTATCCTAGGCTCTTATCTCTTTTGGCTATCAATTCGTCTACTACGTTTATCAGATTAACTATTTCCGGCTTGCTCATTTGAGCATCTGCGTGCACACTTTCCCCCTTGTGTCTTAGTGTGTCTGTGATAAGTGAGGAGAATATTATTACCGGTAAATTTTTTAGTATATTGTCTTGCTTTATTAGTCTTGTCAATGTATGTCCGTCCATTTGTGGCATTTCGATGTCTGTGATAAGTATGTCCACGTCCTGTGTGAAGTCTTCTCCATCTTTTTTTGCGATATCCTGCAAATAATTCCAAGCCTCTTGTCCGTCATTGAAAAATGTAAGTTTATCAAAGCCGGCATTATTAAGAGAGTCTTTTAATAGTTTTCGGATAAGTGCTGAGTCGTCAGATAAAACAACTTTTATGTTACTTCTATCTTTTTTTTCAACTGATTGGATGCTTTCTTTGGTTATTCCGGTAGATGGTTCGATGTCTGTAACAACTTTTTCGAAGTCAAGTAGCATTACTATTTCATTTCCAAATGTAATGTTTCCTATTACTAGGGTGTCCATATTTTCTACTACGCCCTCAGGTTTTTTGATATCTTTCCATGGAATTCTGTTGATGCTTTTTACTTGGTCTACTACAAATGCGACTTTTATGCTGTTAAATTCGCATAGTAATGTCTTGATATTGGTTGTGTCTGAATGTATGCCTTCTAAGACAAATTTCATGTCAATTAGTGGTATAACTTCTCCTCTTACAAGTGTCATGCCTATGATTGCGGGGTTAGATTTTGGGATTATAGAAAACTTATCTACGTCTAAAATTTCTCTAATCTTAATTACGTTTATTGCGTACTCGCCTTTGCCTACGCTAAATCTAAGTACCTCTAGTTCTCCGGTACCGGTTTCTAGTAAAATATCATTCTTAGCCATGCTCCACTCCTTTGCTCTTGGTTATAGATATATTAATCATATTTAGTTATTGATATTATATACTACTTTTGAGGTAATTTGTATAAAAATTTATTTTTTTAATTAGATATCGGATTAATTATGCTTAGCACCTGCATTTTTTCATCTAAAAAGTTGTAAGCCAACTGGTTTAATTCGTCTAAATCTATTTTTTGTAGCTCATCATTATAGAAAAATGCGTCAGCTCCTTGGAAATACATTGACAAATATAGGTTTGCAAATGAAGATGTGTAGTCATATAGCTTGATGTATTCGCCTTGTTTTTGTTTTTTTATTCTATCGAAGTCCGCTTTTGTAAAGCCTTGTTTTCTTATCTTCTCCACATATTCATTGACAATTTCAACCACTTTTTGTACGTTGTCGCTTTCGCTGTCAATGGTCATATAGCTGTAGTCATTGTTAAATGTAGAGCCTGAATTTAGCTGTCCATAGATGTAGCCGTTTTCGTAAAGATAGTTGTTTAAATCTGATGTAGTGCCAAAGGCAAGTGTTGAAATTAAATCCATCTGCACTGTCTTTTTTAGTAAATTTTTTGTTTCTAATATGCTTTTTGACTTTTCCTTGTAGGCAATCGAAAACATCGGTGTATTTATTTCTAAATCTTTTGTTATGATTTTTTGTCTAAGCTCATCGCTCTCGTTTATGCCTATCCTGTTTATTCTGCCCTCAAACATATTGTCGTCTTTGACTGTTTCTTTTATCAGCTGTGCTGTTTTTTCTACGTCTACGTCACCTACCACAAACAGTGCCATGTTTGATGGTGAATAAAAGGTGCTGTAGCAATCATATAGCTCTTCTTTGGTAATTTTGGCTATGGTAGCTTTTGTACCTGCAATATCTATGGAATTGGGATGGTCTTTATACATTGCGTATAGGGAAGAGAAAAACAACTGCCATGATGGGTCGTCATCATACATTTTTATTTCTTGCTCAATTATTCCTTTTTCCTTCTCTACGTTTTTATCTGTAAAATATGGTGTCTGCACAAAGTGTATAAGATGTTTTAGACACTCATCAAAATTGTCTGTGGCTGAAAAAAGATATGCTGTCATATTGAAATTGGTAAAGGCGTTTGCGTTTGCTCCGTATTTTGAAAACTCTGTAAATGCGTCTGAGCCGTCAGGCATTTCAAACATTTTATGCTCTAAAAAATGTGCTATACCATGGTGCAAAAGCATATGTTTGCCTGTGTGAGGGTTTATATATTCAAGGTCATTTGAGCCATAGTTTACTGCAAGCACTGCATATTTTTTCTCAAACCCTTTTTTGTCCATGATAAACATATCCATATTGTTTTTGAGCTTTTCTTTATATATTTGCTCTTTTAGGCATGAATTTTTAATGTACATTTTTTCTCCTTGCAAAATCTTATATTCTATATATTAAATATTCAATACTTCGCTTATCATTTTCAAAAATCAAACAAGGCTTACTATATTTTATATTTAATCTATGATTTTTTATTAAAAATAAGTCAATTATTTATATCGTCATTAATTTTGTTTTTCATTAATATCTACTTGTTTATTATACCATATTTTCAGGATTGACGTCTATTGATACGCTGACGTTATCTGAGGTAAGCACCACTTTGCGTTTCGCACTTACTGTGTAATCTATCATTTTTTTTGCTTTTTTCAGGATTTCATTTTCTGCTCTTATTATTATTTTGTATCTGTACTTGTTGTCTATCTTTGTAATCAGTGCTGGCTCTGCGTTGTATACCTTGAGCTTGCCGTCTAGGTTATTGGTATTGTAAAAGATTAGTGCATCCTTTATCCTGCTGGCAGATTTTCTTGCCTCGTCCTCGTTTTCAGAAATTACTGTAACAGATATTATATTGCCAAAGGGTTCATAGGAATATATCTGTCTTTTTTGTATCTCGTCATTATAAAATGCTATGTAATCGTGAAGTGACAAATAGGCAAATATAGGATTGTTTTTTGCGTAAGTTTGTATTATTACTTTACCTCTTTCTTCTCCCCTGCCTGAGCGTCCTGCCACTTGTTCTATGATGTTGAAGCTTTTTTCTAAGGCGTTATATGAAGGAGAGTTCATGCCTTTATCTGCGTCAATCACACCGACAAGTGTAACACTTGGAAAATCATGTCCTTTTCCTATCATTTGTGTACCGATTAAAATTGATGATGGTTCATTTTTGAAAGACTCTAAAATTTCATAAAGAGACTCCTTGTTTGTCGCAGTGTCCTTATCCAATCTAAATACTTTTGATTTTGGAAATAGTGACCTTACTTCGATTTCTATTTTCTGTGTTCCTGTATTCATCATTATATAGTTGCCCTCGTGACAGCTTTCGCAAGTGTGGACAACTCTTTGGGTGTGACCGCAATAATGACATTTTAATGTTTCATCGTATTTGTGATAAGTCAGCGTAATGTCGCAGTTTGGACATTTTATAACGTCTCCGCAATTGTCGCAGGTAAGGTTGTTTGAGTAGCCTCTTTTATTTATAAAAAGTAATACTTGGTTACCCTTTGCCAGCTCTATTTGCATTTGCTCTTTTAGTGACCTACTGATATCTGAACTGTTGCCTGTTTTTATCTCTTTTAGCATATCTACTATTTCAACATCGGGCATAGGTAAATTATTTGCTCTATTTTTAATAGTGGCTAACTTATATATGCCCTGCTTTGCTTTATAGTAGCTTGCTATACTCGGAGTTGCACTGCTGAGTATCAGCATGGAGTTTTTTACTTTTGCTATATACTCAGCCAGCTCTATTGCATCATATTTCGGTGACTGCTCTGATTTATATGAGCCATCGTGGAACTCGTCTATTATAATTACGCCTAGGTTGTCAATGGGTGCAAAAAGTGCCGACCTTGCTCCAATTATGATTTTTGATACACCTTTTTTTATTTTAATCCATTGGTCAAATCTTTGTCTTTTGGTAAGTCCACTATGAATTACAGCAATATCTTCTTCAAAGCTTGAGGTAAATCTATCAATTGTCTGCATTGTAAGAGATATTTCAGGTACAAGTATCAACGCTGTTTTGCCTTTTGACAAAATATATTTGACAACTTCAATGTAAACAGCAGTCTTGCCACTGCCTGTCACTCCATGGAGCATTACCGGTGTCAAGTCATGATTGTTATAAGCGTCTATTATTGTATCAAAGGCGTTTTCTTGTTCCTGATTTAGGATTATTTTTTTATGTGGCTTTGTTTCCCAAGAGCTTGTTTCAAATACTTCTAATTTTTTTAGCTCAACTATACCTAATTTTACCAGCTCGTCTATATAAGCTTTAATTTTAAAGCCTTGTTCTAGTTCAAAATCTTCTTTATTTATTTCATCGCTTGCTAAAAGTTTTTCAAAAAATATTAATTTATTTTTCGCATTTTTTCTTGTTTCTGCAATTTGTTGTTTTAACGCTATGGCATCTTTTAGCTCGACTATTGTAACAAAATTTTCACTTTTTTTGCTGTAGCCTGATGGGGGCATGAAAAGTTTTATGGCATCATAGTAGGAACACATATATTCGTCTTTTATATACTGTGCTATATCAACATCTGCCGCTGTCAAGTCTTGTGCATCGTCCAGCTTTGAAATTATTGATTTTATTTTATTGCTTGGTTGTAATGAGGTATTTTGTCTTATAATTACTCCTGCTACCGTTTTGTTTGCCATACCAAAAGGGACTAGTACCACGTCCCCTATGTTATAGGTTTGTTCTGTTTTATAGCTAAATAAATTGTCCACATATCTTGAACGATTGTCTAAGGATAAATCATATATTTTCGTCATTTTTCTCTATTTTTTAATATTTATTATTTGTGTTATATGGGTCGTAGGTGTCTACGTCTTTTTCATCGATTACTACTACATCATCGGAATTATTTTGATGGTTGTCATTCTCGCCAAAAATATCGTCTCTGTTTATTACATCACTGTTGTCATAATAGTTTGATTTGTCATCAAAATGTTCCTCGTTACCTCTGAAGTTATTGTTTATGTCATCGGCTTTGAATATTACAAATAAATCAAAGACAAAGGCAAATATTGCAAATATTATTGTAATCAATGTGACTTCATCATTGTTAAGTGCATCTTGCACCAATGGTTTAATAATTTTATAGGTGTAATATATTAACGCTACCGATATACCTAAAATTACAACAATTGTAATAAGTCCCCATATACCAATAGCAAGAATTGTAGCACCTCCCTCACCAGTACCTGCCGTTACTGCTATAGAAAATAGTGCCGCCGAAATAATCAGTATTCCCAATAACAACGAAAAAAATGAGGCTATTGCTAAGACTATATACTTTTTTCTATACGGGCTGTTATATCTGTCGGCGATTTTTACTATAAACATATACTGCCCAAGTATCGGTATAAATCCGACCGGCGATTTAAATAGTCTGTAATATGCTATACCATTTAAAATCAGTAGTAAGATAAATTTAATGGTATCGGCATTTTCTGAATTAAAAAACTGTGGCATAATTTCCTCTCAATCTTTAAATTAATTTTTTGTAAGAAGATATTTATAACAAAGCTGAGCTTTATTAGCTACTTTTATTATATCAGATATTGCAACCTTGTCTATAAGCTCTATAATCTCGTCTATAGTCTTTGGAGATTTTGTAAAGCTTTGTCTGTAAAAAAAGTCCGACATATCCGATAATCTGTCTTTCAAAGTGTTTAGAGCGGTAATATAACTTTTTTTAGCAGAGTTTAGCTCCTCTTGTGTGATTTTGCCGTCTTTCATGTCTTGCATTTGCTCACCGATAAGCTCCACTGCTTTTTCATAATTCTCCGGCTCTATTGCCGAATACACTGACATTGTGCCGGTAAATTTTTGTATGGAAGAAATTATGCTGTAACAAATGGAATGTTTTTCTCTGACATTCATAAACAGCTTAGAATGTGCTCCTCCGCCAAATACGCTATTGCACACGATAAATGGATAGTAGTCCTCGTCTTGGTCGGATATGCCAAAGGTGTAGTACATAACCATTTTGGCTTGAGTTACGTCCATTTTCTCTACGAACTGCTCAAGAGGTTTTTGCTTTATAATTTCAATTTCTTTTACTTTTTCGACTTGTGGCTCGTGATTTATTATTTGCTCTATCTTTTTTCCAGCATTATCTATGTCAAATTTACCTGCAAAGCTTATATTGATTTTACTGCTATTTATTAATTTTTTATAGTATTCATACAAGGCTTTTGGTGTTATTTTTTCCACCTCTTCTTTGTAGCCACTTGCTCTTATGCCTTGAGCAGAGCCCGCAAACATCAGTTCGTTTGCTCTTATCCTAGAATAGGATACTTTGTCATTTATATCCGATGCAATTATTTGTAATAGTCTATTTTTTTCAAGCTTGAAATATTTTTCGTTAAATCCATCTTGCTCAACTAATGGGTGTGAAATTATTTCCCCTAGTAAATCTAAGGCTTTGTCAGTTATATTTTCAGATATATAATCCTCTTGGACGATTTTTATCCTAAAGCCCATTATATGATACTGTCCAATAGGCTCAGATATTGGAAATAGTTCTGCATCATATAGATTTTCTAACTCCTTGTCTAGCTTTAACGGAGTATCAAATTTTTGGCAAGCTGTGGTCATAACTCTTGATAACAATACATTATTGCTTACACTTTGCCTTGTCCTTGGCGATGCAAAATAAACGCTGATATATCCTGCTTTAAATTTGTCATCAGGTATATGGGTAACTGTAACATTTTTTGAAATTTTTTCTGTGTTAATTATCATTTTATATCTCCTGAAATTTTACTGCCTTGTAACTAAACAATATTTATTTGGCATGGTTTCATAGCCTCTAAGGCTATTTGATGTTGCTTAGGTGTCACTCCTGCACAACAAGCTGAGTCCACTGTGATATTTACCTCCGGAAAAAATGTCTTGATAGTAAGTGCATTTGATATTACACATATATCAGTGCAAAGCCCAACTAGTGTGATGTCTGTAATTTTATCTGTATGATTTACTTCTTTTAAGTAGTCAATCAGTTGATATGAACCAAATGTGTTCTTTTTTAATACAAGTGCATTAGCAGTGTCTAATCGGTCTGAAATTTTATGCCCAAATGTACCGTCTATGCAATGCTCTATAGGGAGATTTTTGCCCTCGCTTGTTTCAAGATAATCGTTGTAGTGTGTATCTTGTGTAAATACTACTTTGCCCTCAAAGCTTTTTATTTTTTCAGCCACTAAGGGCACTATTGCCTGTGCCTCTTTTGTACCTAGTGCTCCATCTATAAAATCATTTTGCATATCTACTACTATTAGTAACTTCATTGATGTACCTCTTTTCATAGTTATACACTATTTTTTAATTGTCATTTAAAAACTTATCTGCATTTTTTAAACAAAATCTTGCAATTTCGTCTATTTTTTCAAACCTTTTCTCAAGGTATAAAAATCCTATAAGACTTTCAAAACCGGTGGCATAGTTGTATTCCTGCACGTCTGCATTTTTAGGTGCGTTGTAGCTGGAGTTTCTACCTCTCAAGACTACCTGCCATAGCTCATCATCAATTATGCTTTCGTCTTTTAATTTTTGTACAAACACAAACTGCGAATGTGCCTTTACAAGATTTGTAGTGAGCTTATGCAATTTATTTACCTTTGCGGTTTTACTGATATACAAGATATGCTGCCTAGCATATATTTCCCATACTGCATCTCCTATATATGCAAGCGAAAGTGCTGATAAAGCATTTATATCAGATTTTTCAAACTCATTTAACATTAAGCTCTCAGCCATTGAGTACCAGTCCTTGTATCTTTTATTTGTATTCCCATATCTAATAGCTCATCTCTGATTTGGTCTGCTCTTGCAAAATCCTTCGCTTTTTTCGCATTTGCTCTTTCTTCGATTAAAGAGAATATTTTTTCTTCGTCTATGTCACTATTTTGGGTGTCAAGATTTGCTATATTTAGCACACCTGTCAATTCGTTTAACAGGTCAAGGATTTGTTGTGCAAAAGCTTTGCTGGAATTTTCATTGATGTTGCTGTTGGCAAATTTTACTAAATCAAATATTACTGCTATAGCGTCTGCACTATTTAAATCATCGCTCATTTTTTCTATGAAGCTGTCCTTAAAGACGGATATCTGTTTTAATAAATCATTTTCTTGAGCAGTAAATTCTTTTTGTGATAAATTTTTAATTATAAAGTCTGTATTTTTCTTGCAATTTTTTATCCTATCCAGTGAAGTCTTTGCCGCATCCAACAGCTCTTTGCTGTAATTTATCGGGCTTTTGTAATGGGCTGACAGCATGAAAAATCTAAGCACATCTCCTGTGTAATGCTCTAAAACGTCTCTGACTGTAAAGAAATTGCCTAGAGATTTGCTCATTTTTACGTTATCAACATTTATATAGCCATTGTGCATCCAATAATTTGCAAATTTTTCATGGTTATGTGCCTCACTTTGAGCGATTTCATTTTCATGGTGTGGGAAGATTAAGTCTGCTCCTCCGCAGTGAATGTCAATGTGTTCGCCAAGATATTTTGTACTCATTACCGAACATTCTATGTGCCAGCCGGGTCTACCCTCTCCCCATGGAGAGTCCCAAGCTATTTCGCCCTCTTTTTTTGCTTTCCATAGTGCAAAATCCATAGGAGATTTTTTTTGCTCATTTACCCCTATTCTTGCACCTGCCTCCAGCTCGTCTATGTTTTTGTTGGAGAGTTTTCCATAGCCTTTAAATTTATCTACTTCAAAATATACATCTCCGTTTAGTTCGTAAGCGTAGCCTCCATCTACTAAATCCTGAACGTATTTTATAATGTCGTCCATTACATCAGTTACCCTTGGATGCACCGTTGCTTTTCTTATGCCCAATGCCTTTGCATCTTCATAATATGCCTGTATATATTTATCTGCTACCTCTTTAGGTGTCAAATTTTCTTCTTTTGCCCTTTTTATTATCTTGTCGTCCACGTCTGTGAAGTTTTGCACAAATTTGACCTCATAGCCGATATACTCCATAAAGTTTCTGAGTAAATCAAAGGTGATAAAGGGTCTTGCGTTGCCTATGTGGAAATAATTGTATACTGTAGGCCCGCAAGAATATATAGTAACCTTGCCTTTGTTAATTTCATGAAATTCTTCTTTTTTGTTGGTCAGCGTGTTATATATTTTCATCTTAACCTCTTTTATTTTTATAAATATTTTATGACTTTGATATCATTTTTATTAATTATACCATAAAAATAAATTAATAGATAATTTTATAGTCTAGTTCGCTTTATTGTTGTTTTTTTAATTTTAGATATATTAATTGGTGATATTGTGTTATAATTTTTTCATTATAAATCTATATAATTTTTATCAAAATTTTTTAAAAATTTAATGATATTGGTTTTATTGTCAAAAACTTTTAAAATTCTTGATTGTTTTTCAATTTTATGCTAATGTTAATTAATATTTTTTGTAGGTAACCTTTTCCTACAAGCGGGGTATAATTCCACTTATCATTATTTTTTAATTATAGCTAATCAAATTTTATAATTTTATCTAAGAAAGTGAGAGATTGTATGGCTAGCTTATCATTGCAAAATATAAATAAAGTATACGAAAACGGATACCATGCTGTAAAAGATTTTTCTATGGAAATAGAGGACAAGGAATTTATAATATTTGTAGGACCATCAGGCTGTGGTAAATCAACTACACTCAGAATGATTGCCGGTCTTGAGGAAATATCCAGCGGTGACCTACTAATAGATGGCAAAAGAGTAAACGATGTTGAGCCAAAGGATAGAGATATCGCAATGGTTTTCCAAAACTACGCACTGTACCCTCATATGACAGTATATGATAACATGGCATTTTCTTTAAAAATAAAAAAAGTGCCTGAGGCAGAGATTAAAGAAAAAGTTACTAAGGCGGCACAAATTCTTGACATAGAAAAATATTTAGACAGAAAACCTAAAGCATTATCCGGCGGTCAAAGACAAAGGGTTGCCATGGGTAGAGCAATCGTTAGAAATCCTAAAGTATTTTTGATGGACGAACCTCTTTCAAACTTGGATGCAAAGCTAAGAGTTCAAATGCGAATAGAAATTTCAAAACTACATCAAAAATTAGGTACTACAATAATCTACGTTACCCACGACCAAACAGAGGCTATGACTCTTGGTACTAGAATAGTTGTAATGAAAGATGGCGTTATACAGCAAATAGATACTCCGAAAAATCTTCATGAAAACCCTGTTAATATATTTGTAGCCGGATTTATAGGCTCTCCTCAAATGAACTTCATTGAGCTTGATGTAGTAGAAGAAAACGGCGAAATTTTCCTTAGAAAAGGTACATTAAATATCAAAATACCTCTTCCAAAATCTACACTTCTTAAAGAAAGAGGCTACGTTGGAAAATCTATAATCTTTGGTATCAGACCTGAGGACATACATGACGATTTAGCTTTCTTATCCATGAATGAAGAGACAGCAAAATTCAAAAGTGAAATCAAGGTTTATGAAATGATGGGTGCAGAAGTGTTCTTATACTTTGACGTTGAAGGTAATGAATTCATCGCAAGAGTAAATCCCCGTACAAATGCTACAGTAGGTGCTGTATCAGAATTTTCTTTGGATTTAAATCATATCCATCTTTTTGATAAAGAAACAACTCAGGCTATAAGATAAATATAGTTTTTAATAAGCGGTTCACTAAGCAAAAAGCCAAGCAGAAAATAATCTACTTGGCTTTTTTCTATATATACTTTTATTCCAAAATGGTTGTCTTTGCATACAGCTTTCTAAATTTTCCCGGTGTAATGCCTGCTTTTTTCTTAAACAACTGATTAAAATATGACTGAGAATTAAACCCGACTATGGACGATATTTCCTGCATGGAATAATTTGAATTAAGTAACAAATCCTTTGCAGACAGATACCTTTTTTCGATTATATATTCTATGGGCATCACACCATAGAGCTTTTTAAATTTATGAATTAAATAGAATTTGTTTATATAGCCGATTTTTGCTATAATGAGTACGCTAAGTCGAATAAAAAATAAAATATAACTTAGTCAGAAATATTATCGTATAGAAAAAACGCTTGGATATTTATTTATGAGTTGGAAAATGCAAAATATAAAAAGGAATGAATGGACAAAACTAGACTATGATGGGTGGCTAAATTTTTTTAAAGAAAATGACAAAGATAGGCTTGTGATAAATTCAGCTCTATTAGGTACGCTGTCAAAGGAGCAAAAAGCTTTGATAAAACCGTCAATTACCGCCTTTCATCAAGGTGAGCATAGTGAGGGCAAACATTTAAAAAAGTGTGCTGAAAACTTTGCGAAACAGTACAGTGAAACTTTATATACAGAGGTTATCGACTGGTTTATAAAAGAAGAAAATTACCATTCATCGTATTTGGGTACTTTTATGAAAGGTGAGGGAATACCTCCACGCAAGAAAAACTTTTTAGACAAGACATTTACAAAAATAAGGCAAAAAGGCAGTATAAAATCAGAGGTCATCACACTGGTCACAGCTGAAATCATAGCACTTACATATTATGATTTGCTGGCATTGGCGACAAATTCTACTGAACTCAAAAAAATTTGTGGGCAAATGCTCCACGATGAGCTACCACATATAGTATTTCAGTCATACACGATTTCGCATTTTGAGCAAACTAAGCTATTAAAATTGAAACGAAAAATAATTATGGAAGTCACCACTATAGCTGTATATATTTGTTTTTACAGATTTTTTAAGGCAACAAGGTGTAAGCTTTCAGATTTTAGGAGAGAAAATTTAGGATATCTAAAACAATCACAAGAAATTAGTGCAGAGCTGTTGTCCTGATTTTTCCAATTCAATTTGAACTTGATTTTAACGTTTATGAAGTTTAGAATATAACTAGATTTACTAGAGATTACTAATAAAAAAACATGGAGGCTTTATGAAGTTAATAGATATTAAATGTCCAAGCTGCGGAGCACCTATCAAATTAGATAAAACGGAGGGCACAGTCCAATGCCCTTATTGTAATGCCAGTTTTTATATTGATAAAGAAGAAAAAGTTCCGGACACTGTAAATATCAATATACATAATTATGCAAGAGAAAATAAAAAAGTTAAGAGCGTAGTATCACCGCTTATTTTAAAAATAGCTGTAATATTATTTTGGGTGCTTTTCATCAATTTTATGTTTTTTCAACGTACACCAACTACACAAAAAGTTGAAAAAGCCGAAAAACATTCTACATATATCGAGGTACCAAAAAGTGAGCCGTTTCGTGATTTTGTATATGAGCTTTATGGAAAGGGTGCTGACAATATAACAAAGGACGACTATGCAAAGCTAAGCTATTTAATGGTAGATAAGGCAGAAAATGATGATGAGGCTGATTGGATATTTAGCTATTCATACAAAGTAGATAGCGATGGACTGCCAATTGATGAGCAAAAAATTATGGTGGACGGCACAGCCTCTTTGCAGGTAAGAGATTTTCAGGCGTTTACAGGTTTAATAAGTGCAGGCTATGGTGCAAACGGTGACTATAATTGGGACGGTGAAGAGCCACATGAAAAAAATAGAAAAATAGATTTTAAAAATCTAACAGACCTTAAATTTTTTGTATCAGAGGGTCAGCACTTTGGTGAAATAAAAAATTACTTTGCTGAGCCTGCTAATATTTCAGGGCTAAGTCTTGCATCCCTTGGGAATATCACCACTCAGGATTTAGAAACTTTTTCAAATCTAAAGCATCTGAGATTAAATGGAAGATGGGCTGAAAATGGAGAACAGGAGTATTGGCAATTATTATCCTCTCTTAAAAGCCTTGAGGAATTGGACTTAGCCTTTAATTTTGATGAATTTAGCCTTAACTTTTTAAGCTCCTTGACCAACTTAAACAAACTTGAAATTACAAACAGTGACAGTGATAATAAAGTCAGTGGACTGGAGGTATTGTATGCTATGCCAAAAATTGAAGTCCTTAAAATAGACGGAGTAAAACAGCTAAAGGTGTTGGATTTTGTGAAAAATATGCCACTTCTTCATAATTTGACAATAGAAGATTGCAATATTGCAGATATTGAACCACTAAGAGATAATTTAGCCATCACAGATTTTCATATATATGCAGACTCTGATAGCTTGAAGAATTTGTCTGCACTACCAACCTTAAAAAGTCTAACAAAGCTATATATAGCTGCAAATGGTATTGACAGAGGAGAAATGCCAAATCTAAGCTCACTTACTAACCTAAAAGAGCTGACAATAGATGCTATTCACACTCAGGCAATCAAAAATATGTCGTGGCTTGAAAAATTAGAGCTGACCTATTGGGCGACCTTTGACGCACAGGATTTAGCTAGACTTACAGGGTTAAAAGAGCTAGTTATCAAAGATATGGTTGTAAGAGGGAACATATTTAATATAATAGCGTCACTTCCGCAGCTAACTAAGCTAGAGATTACAGAAAATGACTCAAGAGATTATTTGGACATTTCACCATTATTTAGCTCCAATTCGATAGAAGATTTAAAATTTTCTTATTCCTATGGTGATGATGATGGGCGTGCATATGTTAGCTTGAGTAGTATGCCTGACAATACAAGGATAAAAAAATTTGAAATGAGTAGCTATAGTATTATCAACTTGGATACGGGCGATTACAACTCCAAACCGCTTGGCAATTTTTCAAATGAGTTTCTAAGTCACCTAAAAGGCGTAGAGGAGCTTAAAATAAGTGGAAATCAAATAAATGACTTAAATTTTGTGACAGCCATGCCAAATTTGACTATGCTGGATATTTCTGATAATTATGTAAAAGATATCGGCGTTTTGACAAGCTGTAAAAGGTTAAAAAAACTTATATGCAAAGACAATCCGATAGTAAATTATTCAGTGATGTCTGAAAATGTTGAGGTGATTAAGTAAAAAATATGACAGTGGGAACGCAACAAAGCTAATAATTTAATATATAAAACACAACGTGAGGCAATAACTATGCCTCACGTTTAATTATATATGAAATAATATAATTAAATGTACGCTAAAAATGGAAATACACTTCTAATTTATATAATATGTCAACAAAATATGAAATACACTTCCAATATATAAAGTTTTATGATAATATATGAAATGAACTTCTAATTATTAAAGGAGAATATTTATGTATAAAAGGCAAGCTTATATAGATAAGCTGAAAAGTTTTAGAGATAAAGATTTTATAAAAGTTTTAACAGGAGTTAGACGCTGCGGAAAATCTGTTATACTGAAACAATATATGGACTATTTAAAAGATGATGGAGTAAAAGAAAATCATATAATATATATAAATTTGGAAAGCTATGAAAATCAATTTATAAAAGGCGAACAGGAATTTTCGGATTTGATATACAAAATGCTACCTAAAGACAGCGGAAAAGTTTACTTACTGGTAGACGAAATTCAATTCATAGACGGATGGCAAAGGGTAATTAATTCCTTTAGAGTGAGCTTTGATTGTGATATTGTAATCACAGGCTCAAATGCAAAATTACTTTCTGGTGAGCTGGCAACCTTACTAAGTGGTAGATATGTAGAAATAGTTATATATCCTTTTTCATTCAAAGAATTTTTAAACGCAAAAAATATAGATATCAATGACAGAATAGTAGATATAGCCTATAAAGAATATGAAAAGTACGGAGGCTTTCCGGGAGTTTTGCTATCAGACGAAGTGATAAAGCCGACGATTTTGTCAGGCATATATGACTCAATTATACTAAATGACATAGCAGCAAGAGGCTTTGTAAAAGATACACTTAGTCTTAAAAAAGTTGTGTCGTTTTTGTCTGATAATGTCGGGCAGCTTGTAAATCCGTCAAAAATTTCAAATTTATTAAAAAGTGAAAATTTAAATATTTCTAACCATACAGTAAATAAATATTTGGAGTTATTACAAGAGGCGTATTTGTTTTTTGAAGTAAGACCATATGATATAAGAGGTAAAGCGTATTTAAAACAAAATTCCAAATATTTTATGGTAGACAATGGACTGAGAAATCAATCAGTGGGATTTAAAGAAAGCAACCAAGGAAATAGATTGGAAAATATTGTTTTCATCGAATTAAAAAGAAGAGGCTATGAGGTAGCGGTGGCAAATATAGATAATAAAGAAATAGATTTTATCGCAAGAAAAAACGACCTAGTTAAATATTTTCAAGTAACTTATCAAATACCGGAAAACACACACGAAACAGATAATTTGCTACTTATAAAAGATAATTTTGAAAAAACTGTAATCACCGGACGCTATGAGGGAGTAAACAATATTGCCGGCATAAAAGTAGAGTATGTAGTAGATTGGTTGGTAAAAGAGGAGAAAAATCTATGAATGATAATTTATTTGAAGAATTTAAAATGATTATCAAGGTAGATAGCAAAATAATATACAAATATAAAGAAAGTTTGCCAAATGACTTGATATCAGTATGGGAAAGCTATGGATTTGGCACATTATTAGACGGATATCTAAAAATAATTAATCCGGTATGTAGATGGGAAAAAATATGTAAAAGATTTTGAACAAACACGCATATTTGATTTAGAAAAAGGTATAAAATATGCTACGACAAACCTTATATATGATGACATAATAGAAAAACTTTATTTACCTCCAAAAGAATTTGTAGAGGCGGTAAAAAGAGCACCGCTACCTACAGATAAGTTATATTAGGATTTTTTATCCACCTATAGTGCGTCATCATACGATGGTGAAGATTATTCTAATGAACAAACTGATAAAAATTTTTATTATGAGGAATTAGATGAGAACGTAATAAAAATAAAACAAGCAGTATATGAATTGGAAAATGGAAATATAGAAAAGTATATAGAAAAAATCCTAAAATGCTTGATTGTGTGACAAATAAAGGGTCATTATTAAACTATGCAATTATACTGAAAAAGTAAAAAGAGGCAGCCTATCTGATTGACAGAGGTACAGATATAAATATTTTTGATGGTATAGAGCTAATTACAGCTATAGAGATGGGCATGAATGACATAGCAAAAAAAGTTATTTGAAAATAACATTGGGTAAATATATCCCAGTGTGCGTTAAATCCGGTCGTAAGGTCTATAGGCTACAGAAATATAGATTTGATGGAATATTTTATGCACAAAATTCCAAAAGCAGTGACAAAAACTTATTCCAGTCCATTTTTTAATAATGCTACTGCAAAATATTTTGCTGAGCAGACTGAGGACAAAGAGCTGATAGCTGCGTATAATAAAATTGCATATTAACAAATAAAACCTTTATTACGATTAAAAGGTTAATTATTATATTAAATATAGGCTTTAATATTAACCCGATAATAGAATATTAAAGAGGAAAAACGGAAAATGTTTGAATTTAATTGCAGTATTGCAGTTTATGGAGTAAATAACCATCACTACAATATTATGAATAAATTTTCACCGAATAATATTACTTTGACAAAAGTAGACAAAATTGATGATACCGTCATAAAACAGTATGATTATATAATAGCAAAAACTCCGCCTGAAAAATTGATGAATATCACTAAAAATATAAAGCTTATAAAAGGCTCTTTAGAAAATTTAATAGTCGTACTCAGTGAGCAGGCTTTTGACAATACAGATATTGCCTTTGATACAGTGTGGCAGGAAAATATGTCTGACAAGAGGCTCAAATACAGCTTTGAAAAATTAGTAAAAGACATTGAAAAAGATAAAAACTATGATGACATACAAGAAGTGCTAGGCAAAATGATGAACACCACTAAAGATTTGATATGGGTCAAAGATTGCAAGGGTGCACATAAAATCTTTAACGAACCTTTTTTAGAGGCTTTGCCAAGAGCCAGTGATGGTCACAAAAAGACAAGAGAAGAATGCACCGACAGAGGGCATCTATTCCTATGGGAGCTAAGTAAAGAAGATTATTCAGAAGGGGAGTATATCTGCATGGAGTCAGAAGTTGACGTGATAAATGCTAACAAAACCCTAACCTTTGATGAAACACTTCTTGTAGGTGAAGGCGACCTTAGAAATCTATTTACGATGAAATCTCCTTTGCATGATAAAAAAGGAAATATAATTGGTACAGTAGGTGTGGCAAAAGATGTTACCCAAGAGTTAAGATACAAAGACTTGCTTGAAAGGCAGGCAAATGTCGACCATTTGACTGAGCTATACAACAGGAG
>QWCK01001960.1_pt1 | contig 27622 bp, 32 predicted proteins | sample 1972571 | NCBI WGS metagenome assembly QWCK01 (sample SAMN09866710, study PRJNA288562) | Human gut metagenome isolate term2_stool, whole genome shotgun sequencing... | isolation source: gut | host: Homo sapiens | place: USA: California | reverse complement strand
GCGGAAAGGGCTTCCAGCTCGCCGCCGCAGCTTCCGCCGTGGCCTTCGCCGCCGCCAGTTCCCTGACTGCGGATTCTCCGGCCTGCGCGGCGGCTTTCCATGTAGCGGCTTCCTGCCGGGCCTCCTGCGCTTCCGTCCGGGCCGTGTCGCGTTCCATTCGTAAGGTGAGGACGTACACACCAAGCCCGATGACAAAGAGGCACAGCGCCCCGGCCAACACCGCCCGCCGATTCATTCCGTAATCCCCCACCGCGCCACCAGCCGTTCGACCAGCGCCCGGCAATCAGAGGTACGGTTGAGCCAGCCGCGCAGGAATACGGCGGACTTCGGCTTTTGTGCCGCAAGGCGGCGGTACCACTGCTCACGTTCCAAGAGCATGAAGGACGCCAGTTCCCGCTGGTTGCAGGACGCCGCAGCCGCCAGCGTGTTCCGCCCGACAATGCCGTCCACCCCAACGCGCAGGAGCCGTTGCAGCATCCTCGCCGCACGCGGAACACCCGCATTGACGGCGAAGTCATAGAAGCACACCGCGATCAGCGGGGGCATTTCCCCGGCACGCGGCCTGTCCCAGAAGTGACGCTTGAAGATGTCGCGGGCCGTATCCTTGGTGACGGCCAGCACATCGTCCCGATCAATATCCCCGTCGCCGTCAATGTCCCCTTCCCAGAGGTCAAGCTCCTTCAGGAACATGAGGCTGACGCCGTACATGGTGACGCCGCCCGGATCGTTCGGATGGTCAAAGTATCCTCCCTCCCACTTGGTGACGTGGGCATGGGCGGCTTCAAAGACTTCCTGTTGGTTCGGCATAAAAAAACGCTCCCGCATTGAAAGATGGCAGGAGCGTAGCACGGGCTTTTGTGAGGCCACTGGCACAAGCAGGCACAGGCAGGGAGAGGCAGGGAAAAAGGGGGTTGACGACGTATTGGCATTGACAGAATATAAACTATAGATTATATTCACCTCATGAAATGGACAGTTGAATTCTTGAATGAAACGGTCATGGCCGAATTCGATGCCTTGCCTATGGATATGCAGGCCAGTCTTGCCCGTATTGCCGATATGATACGGGATAACGGGCTGGAAAAGACGGGTATGCCACATGTCCGTCATCTCCAAGGAAAACTATGGGAAATGAGAGGAAAGGGGCGTGACGGTATCGCAAGGAATATCTACGTTACCGTGACAGGACGTCGGATTGTCATTGTCCGGGCTTTCATTAAGAAAACACAAGAAACACCACAGGATGAAATAAAAATAGCCCTCAAAAGGGCAAAGGAGGTCAAGTAATGGGCATAGATTTTTTTGCACATCATGAAGAAAAAATGCGGGACAATCCTGAATACAAGGCCGCCTATGATGCCCTTGAACAGGAATTTGCCATTGCCAACGCCCTTATCCAAGCCCGTAGCGAAGCGGGCATGACCCAAAAGGACGTTGCGGAAAAACTTGGGGTTTCACAGCCCGCCGTAGCCCGGATGGAATCCGGCAAGAACATTTCCATCAAGGCCATTGCCCGCTACGCCAAGGCCGTGGGCCGCCCCATCAATCTATCCATCCTGCCCGTCTGAAATTGACTAAGAATCCCCCGCACTGCCGGGGGATTCTTTGCTTCTGGCCTCCTGCCACAGATAAAGCCGGTTCAATTCCGCCCTGTATCGGATGATCTCCCCTTTTTCATCACGGTCAACGACTATCGGGGCATCCGCCGCAACCCATTTCCGCACCTGCTCACAACCGACGCCGAACGCCCGGCAGATTTCCGACATGCTCCGCAGCACCACGGGGACATAATTGACGGACACCGGAATCACAGGCCGCTCCCGTACTTCTGGCGGTTCATCCCCTGCTCATAAACCTTGATGCCTTCCTGCATCCCCCACCTGTACGCCGCCACGCCTACGGCAGCCCCGCACAAAAAGACTATCCCGAAAATCATCCTTCTCGCCTCCTTTTCCCCGCCGACGCGCCGCCATTGGCGCATCAAATTGCAGCGACAGCGCCACCATACGCGACTGGCTTCTCAAAATCCATCATGCCGGAACACATACCGCGCCTTCCATGCTCTCGGCCATATCCCGCAAGAACTGCGGGACGGGCAGGCCCCGCGAACGCCGGATTTGGAAAAGCCCTTTCAAACCATCCCGCCACCGGGAATCCTCCTCGGCGGTCATGCGGGAAGTCCGGCGCGTGGGCGGCATGGCTTCAAGCCTTGCCCGTTCCGGCGTTCCGGGCGGGGGTAGAGGCCTCCCTTCCGGCATGGGCGGCGCGGCGGGCGCTCCTTCCCTTGCGCCCTGCCCCCCATGTCGGACGGTAGCGCACCTCCCGGCATCAGTACGGGCTCTGTCCTCGCCAGCCGCAGGCGGCAGGGAAGAAGCCCCGCACGCCTCAAAATCCTCCCACCGCCGCCCTTGTAACCAGTTCTCGGCGTACATGCGTATCCTGCCTTTCACCCTTGCGGCCAATTCTTCATGCTCCGCAGCCGCAGCACTGGCGGCGCTGATGATGACGGGCACCAACTCAGGGGCCTTGCGCGTAGCCGCAAGCCACATATCCGCCGCTTCCGCCTTCCCGCGCCGGTAGCCGTAGGCATCCCAGAACGCCTCGAAGTCGGCAAGAGCCTGCCCGGAAAGCCGACGCCCTTTTGCCGAGACGTAAAAAGGCTGTCCGCCGTCAACGCCGCTCCGCGACGGGCGACGCGGGAAAGAGGCAACGCCCTGAACCGCCGAAGCCTTGCCTTCCGGTTCCGGCACGGCCTCTCTTCCCCCTCCTGATGTGCCGGGCAAAGGTACGGCTTTCCCCTCTCCCATCGCATCGGGGAAAGCGCCCTCACTCACAGCCGCATCGTCCGATGCGGAAGAGAGTTCTTTTCTTGCCTTCTTATATTCTTTGATCGTGTCGGGCGGTTGTAAAGCCGGTTGTTCAGACGGTTGTTCAGCAGATGAACAACCAGCTTTACAACCAGAGGCATCCGATGACTGATACCGCGCCCAGTTCGTTACCGCGATCAGCGTGTACCTGTTCCCCACACTCCGCCGGGTCAAGAATCCATCCTGCTCCAGATCATCAAGGATAGACAAAAGCGTTGTCCGGCTGAGCTGGCATTCCTCGGCCAGATACGCACCGGAAAAGGCGAACTGCCCGGCCTTCAGCTCGTCGCCGCGATAGTAGCAATCCTTCCAAGCCACCTTGAGCAAAATGGTCAACATGACCCCGCGATGCAAGGCCCCCCGGCTCCACGCCCGGCTATCCTCGGCACATCGCCAACACTTGATAAAGCCGCGATACATCTTACACCGCCTTTCCCTTGACTCTCTGCTGCAGAATCAGCATACTGAACTCCTACGCGATTGGGATGCACTGCATCCCGTATTTCATGGCCTCGCCGTCTGATCCACGGTGAGGTCTTTTTATTCCACCGGGACAGCCGCGGGCGTCATGCTCATGTGCTTCACCCTGTCCCGCACCTCTGCACGCTTCGCATTGTTGAACCGCTCCACAGTCCCCACGAGATACCCGGTGATCCGCCGGATGCGCTCGAACTTCACGCCCTCGCCCACCTTGCCGTTTACAACCGAAAAAGAGTCCCATTTATCTTTTTTCATTTTTATATCACTATGTTACAAATTGATTTTTCCCAAAATGTAAACAAATACCCTCTCAATGCCAAAAATTTACAGATGCGCTTCTTCAAACCGTAATTGCCTCTGTTCACAGGTTATCGTGATGAGGCTGACACGATGCGCCGCCCGCTCTAACCTCGTATGGGCAATGGCAAAAAATGCAGGTTCAATCTCAATGCCGACGAAACGCCGCCCCTCCAAAAGAGCGGCTTCGCCTACAGCACCGCTTCCCATGAAAGGATCAAGGATAATCCCTTCGGGGCACTTCTTTATGAGCCGCCGCAGTAATGGAACAGGCTTCTCATTTGGATGTACCCGTCCATTTTTCGCCGTCCCCTGTACAGGCGGGCAGTAAATGACGGAACCTTCATCCCTCTTTCCGACAAACCCTTTTCCGAGTACATAAATGTCCTCGGCGGACGGTTTCCAAGGAAGATCAAGGGCACCCATCCCCAAAGCCGATCCTTTATCCCATATCAGGACATGCCGCGTTCCTTCGGGAGCCCTCGCCTTACGGGAGCCGAAGACCAGCATGGGAGAACAGAGGCGACGGCAAAGCCGTAACGCCTCATCCCTAACCGCCGTAGTCTCGTCTCCTGAAATCCTTTTGCCGGAAGCCCAAAGTTTTTCGGTCGCATACCCACTTTGATACGCAATGCCATAGGGCGGATCCGTCACTACTGCATTGACCGTATCCAGCAAGGGAAGAATGGAGAGGCAATCCCCGCGATAAATGACCGCGTTGCCGATGACGATCTTCTCATTCATACCCTCACCTCCATTCCCGCCCGTCGCGGCGGCAGATACGCCAGCAACGGCAGATACGGCTTCACCTCTTCCGCCCACGTCCCCGGCCCGTTGGCCGTAACCAGCGCGGCGACGAACTGCGGAGGAACGCTGTTCCCGCACATCCTCACCTGCGCCGTTTTGCTGATCGGCTTCCCGCCGCACTCCGGAGCGATGACGTATGTGTCGAGGAAGCCCTGCGCCCGGTACAGTTCGCGGGGGGCCAGCATCCTCAGGGCTATGTCGACGATCCGGTAGACGACGCCCCGGATTACGATCTCGGCCTCGGCGTCCGGCCCGATGACGCACCACCGCCGCAGCCAGTCCCGCGTCTGGGCGTACCGTGCGCCGTCCGCATCCAGTTCGGCGCACACAAGGCCCATGCGATCCTTGGCCGTGACCGTGTGCAGCGGCGCGTCGGCGTCACTCCCGCCGCCTGTCCCGTAGTATTTGATCAGCGTGGCCGTGGTGAGCGCATGGTGTTGACCCTGCGCTGATACCGTCCTCAGCGGCTCGTCAACCGGAGCGCCGATATTGGCGCCGCGCATCTTGATCATACTGGCCGTCACCAGCATGTCGTGATTGGATTGCGTGAGCGTAGGATGCGGCGCTTCTACCGTCTGCCCTACGGAGTTGCCGAACTGCCGGGACAGTATCGGGGCCGTTAGAAAGTGATGGTTCCCGGTGGCCACGGTAGGCACCGGGACGCCCAAACCGCTTGGAGCGTGCCCCGTGGTGTTCGTCATCAGCACGGGCGCAACCAGCCCGAAACGGTTCATAGTCGTTTGGGTAGGCAATGGACGGCCCATATCCTGCCCACGGAAATCGTCTGTGCTTTTGAGGCCATAATACGTCACGATGAACGGTTCCCCCGCTCCGAGCACATACCGCCGGATGCCTTCGGCGATGCGCCGTTGCGTGGCTTCGGCCAACGGTTTGCTTCGGACGAAAATCGACCGAGCCGGGGCAGTCCAGTCCACGCATTCCGCAGCCGTCCGATACGGCTTGAGTTTTCCGGAGAGGACGGCTGGCGAGTCTTTGGGGCCGTGCGTCGGTTCAGGCCAGACCACCGGGAGGCCGTCACGCCGCGCCACCACGAAAAGCCGTTTCCGCGTCGTCGGCGCGCCATAGTCGCAAGCCCGGAGTTCCCGCCAGTCAACGCGGTAGCCGAGCCGCCGCAGCCGCCGAACCCACGCCCGGAACGTCGCCCCGGCCTGTGCCTTGATCGGCTGGCCGTGGGCGTCGAGCGGCCCCCACGTCTGGAACTCTTCCACGTTCTCCAACGTGATCAGCCTCGGGCGCACCTCTTCCGCCCACCGCACGACGACCCACGCCAGATCCCGTATGTGCTGCGAACGTGGTTTCCCGCCCTTGGCTTTCGAGAAATGCGTGCAGTCCGGCGAAGCGTGCAGCACGTCGACAGGCTGGCCGCCCGTCGCGTACAAGGGATTGACCGCCAGCACGTTGGCGCACAGGTGCAGCGTGCCGGGATGGTTCGCTGCGTGCATGGCCAGCGCCTCGGCGTCGTGGTTGATCGCAATGTCAGGCGAATGCCCCAGTGCCCATGTCAGGCCTGTACTGGCCCCGCCGCCACCCGCGAAGAGATCGATGATCAGGCCGCAGGGCATGGCTCATCTCTCAAGCATCCACTACTTGCCAATGCTCCATCTAGAAAACTGGCAACGGGGATGCCTGCGGCCAGATACTTTTTTAGACTTTTCGTATCCGGTTCTACAACATCATTGCAATGTTTCCAAACAGTTGCCCTACTTATGCCTGACATACGGGCAAGATCCGAAAACGACTTGCCGGACTCTCTCCGGTAGGATTCGATACTGTTCATGCTCAGATTGTTTCTCAAAAGAAGCGAACAGTCAACAAAAAAAGATTCCCCAGAGAAACACTTTTCCAGCTATTGATAGGGTACTATGAATACTCAAAAGATTTTCGCACTGTTATGGGATACGTTCTTGGCTCGTGTTCGTGAAGAGTCAGAAAAGACCTCCCAATCTGACGTAGCTAAACGCTTAGGGGTAGCGCGCGGGAATATCACCAAATGGATGAACGGCACTATCCGCAGTACAGATATACATGATTTTTCTCGTTATCTTGATATCATGGGCGTCAATATTTTTGAGGTCATTCGTCTTGAGCTTTCCCCTGAACAAAAAAATCTTTTGGCTGAAAATGAAAACTTATCCAAAGAAATAGAAAGCTTAAAAAAAGAACTTCAAGAATCAAAAAATCAAAATTTCGTTTTACTCGGAAAGATAGAGGTTTATAGGGAAATTGCGAGTAATAATCCTAATGTTCCAGTCAGTTACGATAAGAAAGGGGCCTAAAATCATACGGAGGACTTGAACTAGTAAAAATTCTCAGAAAACTGAGTGGATTTACTCAGTTTTTTGTTAGGCCTAAAAAATGACTAAATGGAATAGCTCTCCTTTGGGGGAGCTTTTGTTTTGCCTACTTCGCTTCTTTTAGGAAACTTTTTCTTGACTAAATGCTTCTTTTAAGCAACAAAGAAAACACGGCATCACGGACAAGCAAAGAGGGACACCATCAAAAGGCACACAATGGACAAGGAGAAAAAATGACCAGATACGAACACGCCGTCCTGCACCGGCTTGACGCCATCCTTGACGAGTTAAAGGCCGCCCGCGAAGAGCGGGCGGCCATAAAAGAAGCGGCGAAACAAGCCGCCAAAGACAATTTAGAGGAATGGAATCAATGGATGGAAAACTGGAAATCCACCCGTGACGAAAGGCTCAAAAGATTCAACGAACGCTTTAAAGACATCTTTAAAGCTGACTGAATGGATTATCCCCAGTTTTTCCTTTCGTCGTATGCAGCGAGGAAAAGTGCTCGGTAAGAAGATCGGAAGCTGTTTTCTCAGCTTTGAATTTTTCTTCTTCAGTAAGAGGCGCTCCCTTTTGGTTCTGCGCCACAAGCACACTGAGTTGCATCGCGCAAACCTCAAAACCGAGAGTAAGAATTTTTTCAATACGTTTCAATTGTTCTGTGGTGTCAGTGTCTTTCATTTCGACGTCTCCTAATGGGTTGAAGGTTAATGCGATACGTCGAGCATAGTCGAATATGAAGAACAAGCCTAGTTGCTCTGACACTGCTGAACTCCCCACTTCCGGCGAGTGCGGAACTCCGCCGCTTTCCACGGTTCTACCGAGAAAAGCCTGAGCCGGAAGAGGGGTCACTACACCAGACACGCCGCCATTCTCGGCGGTCCTTGGACGAACACAATGGACAATGATGTGCCTGTCCTCCCGGCGGCGGTAGCCGGGGTTCCGAGGATCGCCGGGAGGGACGACCGATAAACGTTAGGGTGCGTTGGCAACGACAGGCGTTGCCAAGCAATCGGGCTCTCCCGGGCGGCGGGCTGCGTAGCAAAGGCGCAGACAGTCAATCCCGCCGCCCCGTCAAAAAACAAAACGCCCCCGGTACTGCGGTAACAGTGCCGAGGGCAAAACATCCAAGAGAGGACACTCATGGATGCACAAAGAACCTACCCACAGAGTCGGCAGAGTGTCAACACCGGGGATCGGCGCTTTTCCCTCATCTTCAACCGCAGAGAGTTTGCCGAGGTCATGTACTGGATCAAAAGCCAGTGTCCCGGTGGCAAAATGGCGGAACTTCTCGAAAAATGGGCGTGATGAACATGAACGGCAGACCAAAATGTCCTGTTTTTGAAGAAATTTTCCCCGGCCAGCGTTTCTACTACCGGGCGAAAATCGGCGGCGAACGTCAGCTTATCAGCGTGACCGTCGCAACGGCTCCATACCCCAAAGATTACGGGCAGGGCCGCACCTCCCTCTATGTGAACGCCTACGGCTACGGCTGGTCGGGAAGCGTCCCGGTCAAGAAGCTCATGGAACGGAAGAGGATAAATAAGGTGCAGAAATGAAACAGCAGACCAAAGAAAAAAACTTCGCCCAGATCAACGGCTCCTGCAAAACGGCCCCACTGGCCGGGAACTTCAAGAAAGAACCCTGTCCCCGGTGCGGCACCGTCCACAGCCTGCGCGAGTGCCCTTTCTGCCGCTTCCGCAGGGGGGCAAACCGATGACGTGGACATGGGCATGGCACTGGCTCCGCTTCCTCGCGCTGACGCTCGGCGGAGCCGCAACCCTTTTCATCGTCGGGCTGATTGCCATTGAAGCCGTCCGGCTGCGGCGGGCGCTCCGTGAAAAGGCCCTCACCCGCCGGATAACGTGCCGACAAGGGAAACCGCAATAAATATTACCCATAATAATTTGAAAAAAAGGATGAATAATGTTCATCACCCACGCCTTCACCCTTTGCCCGCTCTACGCCGAAGCTATCCTCAGCTACGGGAAGGATGTTGAAAACCGCTCTTGGCGGCTCCCGGAAGACTTCATCGGCGTGCCCATCGCCCTGCATGTCGGCAAACGGAACCCAATGTTGGCCGAACTCGCCATCTTCGCCAAGCCCATGTTGGAACACTTGCCCCACATCACGCCGAACGACTTGCCCCACGGCGGCATCATCGGATGGATACGGTTCGACCGCCCGGTGAGACGGTATCCCTCATCGTGGGCAGTCGGGGATCTCTGGCACTGGCCCATTCTCGAAGCCCGCCGCATCCCGGAACGTATTCCCTGTGACGGCCGCCTCAGAGTGTGGCCTATCCCGACCACCATCAACGGCGGAAAAATCGAGGTGAACAATGGCTGAAAAGATCTCTGAATTCACCTGCCTCGTCCGTGATATGCGCGAAGCCCAAAAGCTCTACTTCGATACGCGGGACAAGTCTGATCTCAAGAAAGCCAAAACGCTTGAGCAAAAGGTGGACAATGAACTGCAAAAGACTTTCGGGTGGATCAAAAACCGCCAGCCAGCACCACAGGGGAGGCTGCTCTGATGTTCACACTTGCAATTCCCCGCCGCGTGCGGACATGGCTGATACGGATCAAAGGCGTGGCCAGACTTGAGCACAACCCCGCCGTCGACGCCTCGGAACTCTGGAACCGGACGGCCACCCCCGAAGCCCTCGCAAAGCTGGCAGGGATGGCGTTGAAGCTGGCCAGCGTCCCCGACTGCCCATACCACAAACAGCATACCCTATGCCGATATGAAACCGGGGACGCCCCAAACTGCACAGAGTGCCGCCTGCAATGGGCGTTTGCACAGGGGCAGAGGAATGAAGGAACAAAACAAGGCTATTGACGAAAAGGCGCTCACCGAGTTGCGGAAGCTTGTCGTTGAACGTGAAAAGCTCGACGGCAGGATTAAGGAACTGCTCGGTATGAATACAGAAACACGCCCGGCGAAAAAGCCGTTATCTAGAGAACAATTCAGAATGTTGTGTGGTGTGTGATGGGAGTCCAGTTCTACAGTCCCCGGAACAACTGGTGCGTTCAGTGGCAGGAAAACGGCGCGCGCCGAAAACGGTACTTCAAAACCGAGCAGGAAGCGCACGCCTTTGAACGCGAACGGCTGGAACAAAAGGAAGGCCCCCGCCAACTCACCCTTGGCGAACTGGTTGCGCTCTACTTCCGCTCAAATCCTGACAAACACCCCAAAACCCGCAAGAACATCGTCTACTTCTTCGCCGGGCATGAAGACAGGAAAACGGGGAAGCATGTTGAGGGAACAGGGGAGTTCCTCCGGGACAAGTACGCCGAACGCCTTGACCGTTCCGATCTGGAAACCATGCGCGAAGCATTCAGGGCACGCGGAACAAGCAATGCCACAATGAACAAATACCAGAAGTACATCCACGCCATTCTCGCGTGGGGTGCGGATCAGGAGCTTGTCGCCTCCAACCCGTGGCGTGACTTCAAGTATCTGAAGGCGCAACGCCGCATCATCTCCACAACGCTGTGCGATTTCCAGATGATCCTGCCCCACTGTCCCGACTGGCTGGTCTGGGCCCTGAAAACCGCCTACGCGCTGGCCCTGCGCCCCGGTCAGGTGGAACTGTTCTCGTTGCCGTGGAGTGCCTTCAACTGGCGCTTCGGATACGTTCAGCTTCTGCAAGGCAAGACCGGCCGTATGAAACGCGTCATCCCGCCGCCGCTGTATTGGCAAGAAGCCCGTGGCCACTATGAAGAGGACATGAGCGCAGGTATCCCGTGGGTCTGCCACCGCGCCGGAAAACGTGTCCTCGACTACAATCAGGCTTGGCGCAAGGCCCTTGCCGACTCGGGAATGTCCGGGCGCGGAATCCGTATGTACGACATCCGGCACGTCGCAGCCTCGGAAATGCTCGCCGCCGGAGCCGACCTCCCCGCCGTCTCCGCGCAGCTCGGACACGCCAGCACCCAGACCACGGCCAGCACTTACGCCCATGTCGTGCCAAGGGCGCAGCTCCACGCGGCTGAGGTCATGCCCGTATTAGGTATGGACAAAAAGGAAGACGACTTTTGACAGTCCTCGGAAAAGATTTTATCTTTCAAAAAGAAGGGGGCCGGAAGTGCGGCAAACACCTCCAGCCCTTTATGAGGGTTCTTTTTCGGGACTCCCCAGATGAGAACATATTCTCCCCAGTCGCCCCTAACAGTCTTGACCACTGTTAGGGGCTTGCTTTGTCTGGAGAGCTGGTCAGGCTAGAGGAACGAATCCATCAGCCAGTTACACAGCCGGACAAGAGCAGCCGTAACAGCGGCTTTTGTTAGAGCTGGCAACCCTCTCACCTGTAGGGCAAACGCCCTACAGTGCCCTACAAAAACGCTCCAAAACGACACAAAAAAAGGCAGCTACGGTTTCCGTAACTGCCTTATTTCATTCTGGTACCGGGAGCGAGACTTGAACTCGCAAGATGTTGCCATCGGCGGATTTTGAGTCCGCTGCGTCTACCAATTCCACCATCCCGGCGTATCGAAGCCGTCTTATGCCACAATGTCTCCTCACGGTCAAGTGGAGAATAGTTCCGTGCCCTCTTTTCCCGCGTGGAACCTCGCTTTCCAAAGCATTCGCGGCTCAGCCCTTGCGTCATGCCGGATTCTCTGACACAACAACTGTGTTTTCGTTCACCTTTTTCCATAACTATGAGGCATCATATGTTCCAGTCTCTGGGTGCAAAAACATTCATTCTTCCGACTCCAGTATTCCTCGTAGGTACGTATGACCATACCGGCCGTCCCAACATCATGACCGCCGCATGGGGAGGCATCTGCGCCTCTCAGCCGCCGAGCATCGCCGTTTCCATCCGCAAGAGCCGTTGGACCTATAACGCCATTCTTGAGCGCAAGTCCTTCACCATCAACATTCCTTCCCGCAAACTCGCCGCGCAATCCGATTTCGCCGGGATGCATTCCGGGCGCGATACCGACAAGTTCACGGCCCTGAATCTTACCCCCGTTCCCGCCGAACATGTGGACGCACCCGGCATCGCCGAATGTCCCGTTATTGTTGAGCTGACGCTCTCCCATACGCTTGAGCTCGGTTCACACACCCAGTTCATCGGCGAGATCATGGACGTGAAGGTCGACTCCGCCTGCATGCGTGAAGACGGCCTCCCCGATCCCGCACTCATCGATCCGCTGCTTTTCGCGCCGCTCGTCCAGGAATATTGGGCTATCAGCCAGTTTGAGGCTCGCGCCTTCTCCGCAGGCCACGCCCTCACGCATTCCGCCGTATTGGGGTAAGAGGAAATGTGGGGGAAGGGAGAAGGGGACTTTCTGAAGAAAGTCCCCTTCTCCCTTCCCCCACACCCCCTCCCCTCATCCTTCAAAGACTTTTCCCTTTATCGAATCCCCCATCCGCAGTATTCACTATGCCCAAGAACCACTCCCCCATGACGATACCATTCCAGATCCAGCGGTGGTCATCAAAAAACGCCCGAATACACGAACGTATCCGGGCGTCTTCACTTTCTCATCCAACGGAACTGCCGCCGGGCGGCCTCCCAACCAGTCGAAAGTCTTAGGAGGGAAAAGGAGCCGTGGGGGTGCTCTCCCCTTCTCCAGAAAGGTTCCCCTTTCCCTCACCAATCCAACTCTCGCATTCTGTCTCTATCGCAAGTCGCGGAGCTTCCGCTGCCCCTCCTCGTCACGATACAACTTATACACGACAGAATCCACAAGCCCCTGCCAGCTGGCTTCGATGATGTCATGCGACACGCCCACGGTCACCCATGTGCTGTCGGCGTCGCCCGATTCGATAAGCACACGGACAACGGAGGCCGTCCCGCCCGTACCGTCGGAAGCGGAAAGGACGCGGACCTTGAAGTCCAACAGCTTCATTTCCTTCAAACGCGGATAGAACGGCAGAAGCGCCTTGCGGAGCGCGGTATCAAGCGCGTTGACCGGGCCGTTGCCGGTGGCTGCGGTATGCTCGACGGCACCCTCCACTTCCACCATGACCGTGGCTTCTTCCATCGGCAACTCATGGCTGGCATCACGCACGGCGCTCACATGGTACTGCACCAGCTTGAAGAAGTCCCGGACGCCGCGCCGCGCCAGTTTGCGCAGGATGAGCAGCTCGACGCTGGCTTCGGCGGACGCGTAGTCGTACCCGAGGCTGGCCTTCTTTTTCAGCTCGTTGAACAGCCCCTTGACCACGGGCTCGTCCTTGTCCAGATGGAACCCGAACCGGCGGGCCAGCGAAACGATGTTGCTCCGTCCGCCGAGCTCCGTGATCAGAATGCGCTGGCCGTTGCCGACCAACTCCGGCTCCATATGTTCGTACAGGGAGGAACAGCGGTTGACGGCGCTGACGTGCACCCCGCCCTTGTGCGCAAACGCGGAATTGCCCACGAAAGGCTGGCGGTTGAACGGCTTCATATTCGCCACTTCAGCGAAGTAGGACGACAGTTTGGTCAGCTGGCGGAGCCGCACATCAGCGGGCTCAGGCAAGCAGGTCAAACCGCATTTCACCTGCAATACCGGGATGATCGAGCACAGGTTGGCATTGCCGCAGCGCTCGCCCACCCCATTGATCGTGCCCTGCACCATTTCCGCGCCAGCCTGCACGGCAACGATGGTATTCGCCACCGCCATCTCGCAGTCGTTGTGCGTATGGATGCCAAGCCGCACTTCCGGCAAGGCCACGCGCAGATCCGAAACGATCTGCTGCATCTCGTTCGGCAGGGTGCCGCCATTGGTGTCGCACAGATTGATGATCAGCGCGCCCGCCTCGTGCGCGGCCCGCAGGACCGCCAGCGAGTATTCCGCATTCCGCTTGTAGCCGTCGAAAAAGTGCTCCGCGTCAAAATAGACTTCCGGCATGGAGCGCTTCAAGTAGGCTACCGAATTACGGATGATGTCCAGATTCCGTTTGGGGTCCAGACGCAGGGCTTCCTTCGCATGGCGTTCGCACGATTTGCCGAAAATCGTCCCCGCCGTCGCGCCGGAAGCGATGAGCGCGTTCAGATTCGGGTCTTCTTCCACCTTGTTGTCGGGATGGTGCGTGCTCCCAAACGCGGCGATACGGGCGTATTTCAGGTGATAGTTGGCGATCTCCTTGAAAAACGCCACGTCCACCGGATTGGAACCGGGCCAGCCGCCTTCGATATAGTCGATGCCGAATTCATCAAGGCGCAAGGCAATCTTGATTTTATCCGGGGTCGACAGGTTGACGTCTTCGGCCTGCGTGCCGTCGCGGAGGGTCGTATCGTACAGGACAATCTTCTGCGTCATGGCGTTCCTTTCCAGTGGTTACTCTGCGGAACCGCAGCAGGAGCACTGCCCGCCGCAAGCAACCGGGTATTCACCATTGAAACAGGCGAGACAGTACTTGTCCGGTTCGGAAACCGAGTTCAGCAGCCCTTCGATGGTGAGGTAATGAAGCGAATCAAGATTCAGCAGGCCGGGCAAGGCTTCCAGAGGGTGGTTGGCGGCCACGAGTTCCCCGCGGGACGAGAAATTGATCCCGTAGAAGCAGGGATGGCGCAACGGCGGACAGCTCACGCGGAAATGCACCTCACGAGCGCCCAGCTCACGCAGCTTGACCACACGGGTGCGAACCGTCGTGCCGCGCACGATGGAGTCGTCGACGATGCAGATACGACGGTTCTTGATCATGGAGCGCACCGGGTTCAGCTTCACGCGGACGCCGAAATTGCGCATGGTCTGGGAGGGCTGAATGAAGGTGCGGCCTACGTAGTGGTTCCGGATATACGCCTGTTCGTAGGGCACACCGGCGGCATGAGCAAAACCGATGGCCGCGTACACGCCGGAGTCCGGGAACGGCATGACCAGTTCGGCGTCGGTGGGCGCTTCCTTGGCCATTTCGTAGCCCATGTGCTTGCGGCACTGATACACGTCTTCACCGAACACGATGGAGTCGGGGCGGGCAAAATAGACCAGCTCAAAAATGCACTGGCGGACAGGCACCTTGCCGGCATTGTTGAGCGGGCGGCTGACGACCTTGTCGCCGTCGACGACAACCATTTCGCCGGGCAACACTTCACGGAGATATTCGGCCTCCAACAGGTCAAAAGCGCAGGTTTCGGAAGCGAACACATAGGCGTCGTCCACCTTGCCCATTGCCAACGGATGGAAGCCGTGGGCGTCGCGCAGCGCGATGATGCGGCCTTCGGACAGGATGATGAGGGAATACGCCCCGCGCACGCGATCGCAAGCGGAGAGGATGGCCTCCTCAAGATCCTTCTTTTTGGCAAGGCTGCGCGCAATGAGGTGCACGAAAATTTCACTGTCGCTGCTGGTCTGGAAGATGGCGCCTTCGCTTTCCAGTTCGCCGCGGAGTTCCGAGGCATTGGTCAGATTGCCGTTGTGGGCCAGCGCGATCTCGATGCCGCAAACCCGGACGACCAGCGGCTGGGCGTTCTTGCGAACCGAAACCCCCGAGGTGGAGTAACGCACGTGGCCGATGGCCCTGTTGCCCTGCAATTCCTGACCAAGCGTCGCTTCGTCGTATACGTCCGGCACGAGCCCCATGCCCGCGTGCAGCCGGATGTGCTTGCCGTCATAACTTGCGATGCCCGTGCTTTCCTGCCCGCGATGCTGGAGGGCGTACAGACCGAAATAGGCCATCCGAGCCGCTTCAGGATGTCCAGAAATACCAAAAATTCCGCACATACAATACCTTTTGTCACGAAGAGGGCGGAAAAAGCCCCTTGAAGAAAGGCTTCTTCCGCCCTCTTCAGGCTTTCCTTCCGCTCCGTCGACCTTTGTTGTGGTCAGTGGATAACGCCCGCGGAGGCAGGGCGTTCGTTGTACGCTTGTCGCAGTCCAGCGGGGCTTTGCCCCATTCCCGGCAAGGTCCCGCCCCCGTCGGCGGATAGCCTTCCGCCCCCCAAAAGGCAGGGATTCCGGCATCGCGTTTCCGCGAGAGGCCGCAGGCTGGCCTAAACAGGCAAGCCTTCCGGTACAACGGCATCACGGTTGCATACCGTTTCCGCCGCCGTCCCGGAAGGCCGGGTATCTTTTCAAAAAAGGAGGGAGAAATGATAAAAAAAACTTCCGGTTCTTGCAACACGCGGAGAACCGCCCCCTCCTTAAGAGGCTTTCAGCAGGGGAGGAACGAGGGAGGGCCTCCTTATCAGAAGCGCCCTCCCCGCGGGTTACTCGCCCTTATAATATTCCTGAAGGCTCTTTACGCGCACTTCGGTGGTCCGGGCCGCACCGATGGCGCGGGCAATGGCCTTCGCGCCGGACAACGTGGTGCTGTACGGCACGCCGTAATGGAGCGTAGCCTGCCGGATGGCCTTGGAGTCGTGCGCGGTGCGCTTGCCCGAGGCGGTGTTGATGACCAGCGAGACTTCGCCGTTCTTGATGAGGTCGACGATGTTTGGGCGGCCTTCGTACACCTTGAGCACGCGGGTGGACGGGATGCCCTGCCCAGCCAAAAGCCCGGCGGTACCGGAGGTGGCGAGCAGTTCGAAACCGAGATCCACATACTGGCGGGCGACCTCAGCCACAAAGCGCTTGTCGCGGTCGTTCACGGACAGGAACACCTTGCCGCCTTCCGGCAGCTTCTGGCCCGCGCCCCACTGCCCCTTGAGGAAAGCTTCCTCAAAGGTCGGGGCGATGCCCATGACTTCGCCGGTGGAACGCATTTCAGGTCCGAGCAGGATGTCCACGCCGGGGAAGCGGCGGAACGGGAAGACGGATTCCTTGACGGACACGTACCCGGAACGGCGCATGGACCAGGGGTCCAGTTCCTTGAGGGTCTTGCCGAGCATGACCTGCGTGGCGAGACGCGGCAGGGGCACGCCCGTGGCCTTGGAGACGAACGGCGCGGTACGGGAGGCGCGGGGGTTCACTTCGAGGATGAACACAACCCCGTCCTTGACCGCGAACTGGATGTTCATCAGGCCGACGACGCGCAGTTCCTTGGCAAGGGCCACGGTCTGGCGTTCGATTTCGGCGACGGTCTCGGCGGGCAGCGAATAGGGAGGCAACACGCAAGAGGAGTCGCCCGAGTGGATGCCCGCTTCTTCGATGTGCTCCATAACCCCGGCGACGTATACGTCCTCACCGTCGGACAGCGCGTCCACGTCCACTTCAATGGCATTTTCAAGGAATTTGTCGATGAGCACGGGATGCTCAAGCTTCTGCTTGCCGACATGCAGCGCGAAGTATTCCGCCATCTCCTCGTCGTCATAGACGATCATCATAGCCCGCCCGCCAAGCACATAGCTCGGGCGGATCACAATGGGGTAGCCGATGCGGTGGGCGATCTCGCGGGATTCTTCCAGCGTGGTCGCCGTGCCGTTGGCGGGCTGGAGAAGCGACAGCTTCTGGAGCAGAGCCTGAAAACGTTCGCGGTCTTCGGCGCGGTCGATGGCGTCCGGGCTGGTGCCGAGGATGGGCACGCCCGCGCGCAACAGCGGCACGGCGAGGTTCAGCGGCGTCTGACCGCCGAACTGGACGATCACGCCGTCGGGCCGTTCCTTTTCCACAATGTGCATCACGTCTTCAAAAGTCAGCGGCTCGAAATAGAGGCGGTCGGACGTGTCGTAGTCGGTGGAAACGGTCTCGGGGTTGGAGTTGACCATGATGGCCTGAACCCCGGCGTCCTTGAGGGCGAAGGAAGCGTGGCAGCAGCAGTAGTCGAACTCGATGCCCTGCCCGATGCGGTTGGGGCCGCCGCCGAGGATGATGACCTTTTTGCGGTCGGCGGGAACCACTTCCTGACCCGTTTCATAGGTCGAATAGAAATAGGGAGTGTAGGCTTCGAATTCCGCGGCGCAGGTATCCACCAGATAGTAGGTGGGCACGGTGCCGGTTTCGCGGCGCAGGGCACGGATGTCGCCTTCGGGCTTCTTCCACATTTCCGCAAGCTGACGGTCGGAAAAACCGAATTCCTTGGCCTTGCGGAGCACGGCGACCATTTCCGGATTGTCGGGCGTCATGGAGTTGGCCAGCGCAAAGTCGCGGATCTGCCCTTCCATATCCACGATTTCCTTGATCTGGCGCAGGAACCACGGATCGATCAACGTGATTTCATGGAGTTCTTCCAGCGTGAACCCGACAAGCATAGCCTGACGGATGGCGAACATACGGCGCGAGTTGGGCGTACGGAGCTTACCCATGAGTTCTTCGCGCGAGGGCAACGCGGCGCGGAAGTTGCTGCCGAGGCCGATAGCCCCGATTTCCAGCGAACGCAGCCCTTTCTGGAGCGATTCCTTGAAAGTCCGGCCAATGGCCATGGTCTCACCCACGCTCTTCATGGAGGTGGTCAGTTCGTCCTTGGCTCCGGGGAACTTCTCAAAGGTGAAGCGGGGAATCTTGACCACGCAGTAGTCGATGGTGGGTTCGAAGGACGCGGAGGTTTCGCGGGTAATGTCGTTGCGGAGCTCGTCCAGCGTATAGCCGACGGCCAGCTTGGCCGCGATCTTGGCGATGGGGAAGCCGGTCGCCTTGGAAGCCAGCGCGGAGGAACGGGACACGCGGGGGTTCATCTCGATGATCACGAGTTCGCCGTTAGCGGGATTGACGCCGAACTGCACGTTCGATCCGCCGGTCTCCACACCGATTTCGCGCATGATGGCGAGGGAGGCGTCGCGCATCTTCTGATATTCGCGGTCCGTGAGGGTCTGCGCCGGGGCCACGGTGATGGAGTCGCCGGTGTGCACGCCCATGGCGTCCACGTTTTCGATGGAGCACACGATCACGCAGTTGTCCGCGGTATCACGCATGACTTCCATCTCAAATTCTTTCCAGCCGATGACCGACTGCTCGATCATGACTTCGCTCACCGGGCTGGCGGTCAGGCCGTCGCCCGCAATTTCCTCAAGGTCTTCCATATTGTAGGCGATACCGCCGCCCGTGCCGCCGAGCGTGAAGGCGGGACGGATAATCATCGGAAAGGGCATCGAGGAACCGATGCGGCGCACGTCGTCCATATTGTGGGCGATGGCGCTCTGAGGGACCTTGAGGCCGATGTTTTCCATCGCCTGACGGAACAGCTCGCGGCTTTCGGCCTTCTCGATGACTTCGGCCCGCGCGCCGATGAGTTCCGTGCCGCACTCGGCCAGCACGCCGGATTTCGCCAGCGCGAGCGCCGTGTTCAGGCCCGTCTGCCCGCCGAGAGTGGGCAGGATGGCGCACGGGCGTTCCTTGCGCACGATGGCGGCAACCGTTTCCGGTTCGATAGGTTCGATGTAGGTGCGATCCGCAAGCCCGGGGTCGGTCATGATGGTCGCCGGGTTGGAGTTCACCAGTACGACCTCGTATCCCTCTTCTTTCAGGGCCTTGATGCCCTGAGTCCCGGAATAGTCGAATTCGCACGCTTGGCCGATGACGATCGGGCCAGAACCGATTACCATGATCTTCTTGAGATCTGTACGCTTGGGCATATCGCTCCCCGCTGGGCAAGGGTAGATTTGTTTCGTCCGCAACCGGCCTCTCCACCGGCTGACACCAATGGCCGCACGCCGAAACAGCGGCACTCCATCATATAGGGAAATGAAGAATAATGAATCCCTCAGTTCCTACACGCCATTGTTCCCGCTGGCAAGAGGAAGAAGCGCACCTTTTCCGGAAATCCCGCCGCTCCTTTTCCCCTTCCGGACGCGCGACGGAAGGAATACAGCCAGCCGTTCCGTACGAAAAACGCGGCTTACCTCTTGCGTTTTTTTGGGAGAGCGTATATGAAACCAGTCTTTGGTGCGGACAGTCCGTGCCCCTAGAAAGATTTTTTCGGGCGACCGTCCGAATATATGGAGGATGTCATGTCCAAGCAGTGCGAATTTTGTGGCAAAAAGCCCCAGACCGGCAACTATGTGAGCCATTCCAACATCAAGACCAAGCGTGTGTTCAACCCCAACCTTCAGAACGTGCGTCACCAGTTCGCCAACGGCGAAGTCCGCACGGTTTCCGTGTGCACCCGCTGCCTGCGCTCCGGCGTGGTTACGAAACCCGTTGTCCGCAAGGCCGACTAGTTCCCGTGTCTGCGGCATGGTTTTCCAAAAATCCCCGGTTGTCCGCAGCCGGGGATTTTTTTGCTTTTTGGAGAACAGGCCTTACCTCAAGGACATGACACCGCCACCACGCCACCTCTCGCCCACACGGCAGGCCCCCCCCCCTTCGCGCCGCCCTCCTCTGCGCAGGCGTAAACTGCGCCTGTGGATGCGCCCCTACAGCGTCCCCCGTTTTTGGAGGATGATCGACGACGGGGAAAAGCGGCCTACCCTCCCTCCTCCGCACCTGTTCGATCTTTGGATCACAATACTCGCCTCCCGGAACATCCCGTACCTGCTTACAGGACGAGGCAACAAGCTCCGCCTGTACGTCCCCGCCCTGCTCGAACGCCAGGCCCGTTCCGAGCTGGAGGCCGTACTGGCCGAAAGCAGAAAGCCACGCCCTGTCTACATCGAGCCCCCCGCGCACAACAACGCGCACTGGGTGCTGTCAGTGCTGCTTCTGCTCATCCTCTGGCATGGCGTCAGGATGCATTGGGGATTTTTGGCCCATCTTCCCGGCCTGCCGGATCTGCCATCTGAAGAATGGTCGCGGCTCGGCTCACTGGATGTTTTTCGCGTGAAGACATTCGGGGAGTGGTATCGTTGCGTTACGGCATTGACCCTGCACGCCGACAGCCAGCACCTCTTCGGCAATGTCCTGTTCGGCGCGCCTTTTCTGATCCTGCTCTGCCGCAGGGTGGGCCTCGGGCTTGGCCTCTTTCTTATCTTGCTGGCCGGAAGCTTCGGCAACGCCCTCAACGCATGGTACCGCCCCGCCGGGCATATCAGCCTCGGCTTCTCCACGGCCCTTTTCGGCACGGTGGGCGTGCTTTCCGGATTCATGGCCCTTCAAGGATGGGGCAGCAGAACGCAGAGCGATACCGGAAAGCTCTCCTGGCGCAGAGGCATCCTCCTGTTGGCCGCAGGCACGGGCATCCTCGCCATGCTCGGCACGGAAGGCGACAAAACGGATTACGCCGCACACCTGTTCGGGCTGCTCTCCGGCTTCATCGTAGGTGGAGCCTCAGGCTGGATATCACGGCGTACGGCCCCCTCTCCGGTCATAAATACGCTACTCGGCCTGAGCGCCGCAGGGCTGGTCGTGCTGTGCTGGAGGTTGGCGCTGTAAGGAAGCCGCGATCTCTCTGCCGTAAACGAGCCCCATCGGGAAGAAGAGCAGGACAATTCCATCCTCTCTATCCAAAGAAAATTCGAACAATCCAAATACACTATAGAAAATAATGACTACTTGAAAAAACAAATCTTTTTGAGCTAGAGCCTTCTTTAAAGCCAGCCCAACAGACCATATAAAAAGAGTCGTTCCCACTATTCCATACATGAAAAGCAAGCCAATAAAGATGTTATGCGGATGATATACTGTTTTCTCTACTTCCCTATATCGTGAGTTCAAATCTTCCGCATTTTCCATGATATAATTATGATGAAAAGCTTTAAACGCTCTTATTGATTTACCAAACCATGGAGCGGATTCAATACCTGCAATGGCAGCTTCCCAAATAGGCTTACGTGTTTCAAATGTTCTGTCATTTAAAGGAGATTCAACTGAAGATATTACACGATCAAGCTGTTCTTGTGGCAAAACAAATATAGTAACAATACAAATACTTACTGTAATTACTATTGGAACAATTCTTTTCTTTGATAAATAGAATATCAGAAAAGATAATGAAACAAAGGTTGCCAAATAAGCAGCCCTATTCGCACTTAAAATAAGTATCAATGTGATCAAACAACCTATTCCTGACAAAATATAACGAGATATCCCTTTCCATTTATTGCAATATGTTATAAGAAAAAGGAGAGCGATAGCTGAAACAGCTCCGAGAATATTAGGATGCTTCAAAAAAAGGACAAGGCGCTCATCACAAGAAATTAATGGCTTTGAAAATATACCTACCATAAACCCAATATAGGTAACTGATAGCGCTATAGGGAGAAAGAGCATTGAAATAAAATACCTATCCTGCAATAACAGAATAGCCATTATTCCAATCAAATAGACAGAAAGTATTTCATAACCGTTTCTTATATCTGCAAACAGATATCCAGGGGTGAACATCGTGTATAAAGCTGCTGCAATTGGTAGTAATGCCGCTAAAGGGATACGACGTATAAATCGGTATACTTCCGCCTTCCAAAGATAATACCCACCTATAAACAGAGGAATACTGATCCGCTTCCATGTCAACGAACCTGTCCCCAGCCACCAAAAAAGAACACACAATGATATAAAAAAAAGTGCATATTCATTAAAAAGGCTTTTTACCCATTTAGCTTCCCATATCTGCACAGTATGAACCTTTTCATATTTTAAATGGATTTACCTAATTAGTAGCCCATAATCATTAAAAAAATCAATAAATGTTAAAAAGCCATTCTTCAACTTTTCTGGCTTGCTCTTCAACATGAAAACCTTGCACTGCATGAGCATAAAAATCTTTTTTGATTCCAAGCAAAGCTTCACCAGGCAAGGTCAACAGAGAATACAAGGCTTCGGCCATGTTGCTACCATCATCATGGGCTTGAACCAACAATGAACCTTGATCGGTTGGCCAAATTTCAGGTACGCCTCCACTTCTGCGTGCAATACAGGCTAGACCCTGAGCCATAGCTTCTTCCAAGGCAATCCCGAGCGCCTCGCAGTAACTCGGGAGCACATAAATATCTCCCTTTCCCAGTTGTTCCTGAACATTCGAAACATGTCCTGTGAAAGTTGTGATATCATCAAGCCCCATTGACGAACACTGCTCTTTGACAAGCTGTTCATCAGGACCAGTCCCCACAACGATACAACGAAAATCCACCCCCTGTTCCCGCACTTTTTTCAGAGCATAAAACATGTCTTTATGTCCCTTGTCTCTATCCAACTGACAAGAGGTAATAACTACCCGTGGCTTATGAATAGTTGAGGGGGGTGTCGGAGCAGGAAAAACTCCAGGGTGGATAGCCTGAAAGTCATATTTGCCGAGCATCGGAACCGAACGGATCAAACCCGCCTTACAAAACTCGGAGCACGCCAAGAGCCGGGGTTTCAAAAAATATTGCGTTGCCCAAGTTTTAAACCTGTTCTTAAGATCTCCCGGATCCCCAAGGCGATGTATTATCGGAATACCAAGGAATTTTGCAGCGATTCCAGCCGTTCGCAGGTCTTTAGAAACATTGCATATACAAACGTCAATATTATACTTGCGAAATTCTTGGAGAAAAAACCAAATGGTCAATGGGTTTCCATCAACGCCAAAACGGACTTCCTGCGCATTGAGACCCAGCTCTTGAGCTTTCTTGGGAAAAGGCCCGGGGCGTCCGTACACGTATACCCCATGCCCTCTCTCTTCCAGAGCCTTTCCAATGTTGAGGCACCATGTCTTGACTCCGCCCCATCTGCGGGTGGAATTCACAAAAGCGATGTTCACGAGCTCACCTTACAGAACCCGGCAGCCGTCTTCAGTGACCAGCACCATGTGCTCCCAGCGGATCCCGCCCCATTCAGGGAAGTACAGGCCGGGCTCCACGGTCACGATCATTCCGGGCTCCAGCGGGGTTTTATTACGTCCATTAAGGCTCGGCCCCTCATGGGTTTCCAGTCCGACGCCATGCCCGAGCCCATGCGTAAAGGCTTCGGCAACGCCGAGAGACTCGAAGTGCCCTCTGGCCGCCTTATACACATCACAGGCCAGAACACCGGGATGGATAGCCCGGATAGCCTTGTGCTGCGCTTCTTGTACGGCCTCCAGCGTCTTTTTGAAGCGCTCCGTCGGCTTTTCGCCGACCCAGAAAGTCCTGGTCTGATCGGAACAGTAGTCTTCCAGACGGCACCCCACATCCACCAGCACAAGATTTTCCGCCTCGAGAAGGGCGTCTTTGGAGGGCAGGTAGTGCGGGAGCGCCGCGTTGGGGCCATGCCCCACAATGCTCGTAAAGGCCAGCTCGGTCGCCCCGTGATGCCTGAAAAACATTTCAATGTCCCACGAGACGGCGGCTTCGCTTCGCCCGGGAACGAGCACGCCGGGCAGCCACTCCATCATCTGCTGGTTCAGGCGGCAGGAAATCTCCATACGCCGGATCTCTTCCGTATCTTTGATCACGCGAAGCCGTTCAACCAGACCGTCAGCCTTTGAAAGGCGGCAGCCCGATCCCGCCAGCGTTTCCGCGAATTTTTCATAGAATTCCAGCGTGACCGCGCGGGCCTCAAAGCCGATGGTTTTGCCGGGCACAAGCCCTTTCAAGAGCTTGGCGATATCTTCCGGCGCGTCCGCGCCATAGATGAAAACCCGCTCGGGCTCCCACAGCCGCCGGGCCGCGTCCAGATAGCGCGAATCCGTCAAGATCCAGTCTTTACCGTCCGCCATCACAATCAGGCGGCCGGCGCTTTCGTTCAACTGCACATCATGCAGTTCGAAACCCGAAAGATAGTACCGGTTCGCCGCGTGGCTGATCAAAAGCGCTTCGATTCCCTGTTCCCGCATCAACGCACGCAGGCGTTCGCGGCGCTGTTCGCACATCTGTTCGGACATAATCGCATCCGTTTGTTTTTATAAATATTTTCAATAAATAAGCTGAAACATATACAGGCAAATACCATATACGGGCACGTCACCCTTGTCCAGCGAGGGGAGGGGCATGGGAATCCCCTTTTCTATAATTATAAGGGACATTCCTCTTTTCCTCGATGAAATGCTCATTCCGCGCTTTTGGGTTCCTCTTCAAAAAGTTCACCGAGGATACTGTTGGAAACAAGCATCCCCTCATCCGTAAGCCGAAACACCCCGTTCTCCATGCGGGCCAGCCCCTCAGCACAGAGGCGGTAGGCGAAGGGACCGTGATCCCCCAGAAACGAGCGTCCGGCCAAGGACTCATAGGCATCCAGCGGCAAACCATCCACGGTTCGCAGGCGCAGCATCATGAGCTCCAGCGCCCGCGTTGCCCGATCCAACGGTTCCCGCTCAGGGCAGCGGCGCCCTTCCCGCACCTGCTCCAACCAGCCTTCCCCCTCCGGATTGGTCCAGCGCTCCCCGCCGATCGTGGATGTCGCCGCAGGGCCGACCCCCAGATAGTCCCGGCCTTCCCAGTACCCCAGATTGTGGCGGCACCGGAAACCATCCCTGGCAAAGTTGGATACTTCATAATGATGCAGCCCAGCCTCCTCAAGCAGCCGGATGCCTTCAAGATACATGGCGCACTGCACGTCTTCCGAAGGCAGCTCCGCATCCCCGCAGGATTCCGCAAGAGGCGTCCCCGGTTCCAAAGTCAGCCCATATGCGGAAATGTGCTCCGGCCCAAGCGCGATTGCCGCGCGCGCATCCTCCAGCCACTGCTCCAGCGTCTGCCCCGGGAGCCCCCACATCAGATCAAGGCTCAAATTGGCGCAGCCCGCTTCCCGTATGGCCCGGAACGCCTCCCGCGCCGCATTCGCCCTGTGCAGCCGTCCGAGCGTCTCCAGCATCCCGTCATGCAGCGACTGCACGCCGAGCGAAATCCGGTTGACGCCCGCCGCCAGGAACCCGCTTGCCTTTTCCGCCGTATGCAGGGAATCCGGGTTGGCTTCCATGCTGATTTCCGCTCCGGGCAACACTTCAAACGTCCGTCCCACACAATCCAGCACGCCCTCCAGTTGATCCGGATCAAGCAGGCTTGGCGTGCCGCCGCCGAAGAAAACGCTCTCCACGGGCACTCTGCCGAGACGCCGCCCCCATTGTCCCAGCTCGGCATACAGCGCTGAAAGATACACGGCCATTTCATCGCCCGAACGGGTCAACGGATTGGAATAAAAAGCGCAATACCGGCATTTGCGGCGGCAGAACGGTACATGGATATACAAAAGCATAGATACTCCGGGATACGGTTCACGGGATGGCCTCTCTTATCCCGTTTTACGCTCCGGCACAAACCCATGCAAAAAAAGCTTTACATCAAGGGGCAGTCCGCATATTGTACCGTGTGGGCATACGCCCAAAAAACGTCAACCATCTCAGAGAAGCCGAATGCTCTTTATCCTCCGCCGCCACGAATATCCCGAAGCCATCCGAAACGGCATTGCCCCGGTTTCTCTCTATTCCCCGTTGTTCCAGCGGGGTTTTTTTTGAGCTTTTCCGTTTTCCGCCGATACGCTATCGGCCTGCCGAGACGACAGGCTCCAACGTCAACCCCCGAGAAGCCGCCATGCAACAGGAAACCTTCCATTGGCCTCACAAAGACTTGCTGGATGTGGACCAGTTGACGCAGGAAGAACTTTTCCACCTGCTTGATACTGCCGCAAACCTGCACGAAATCAACTCCCGGCCAGTCAAGAAAGTCCCCATCCTCAAGGGAAAAAGCGTCGTCCTCTTCTTCGCCGAACCGAGCACCCGCACCAAGACCTCTTTTGACATGGCGGGCAAGCGCCTTTCCGCCGACACCTTCGGGCTGGCGAAATCCGGTTCCAGCCTCCAGAAAGGCGAAAGCATGAAGGATACGGCCCTGACCCTCCAGGCCATGAACCCCGATGTCATCGTCATCCGCCATTCCAGCAGCGGCGCGGCCCAGTTCCTCGCCGAACGCCTGCACTGCGGCGTGGTCAACGCCGGGGACGGCTGGCACGCGCATCCCACCCAGGCCCTGCTCGACGCCTTTTCCCTGCGTCAGGTCTGGGGACACGACCGGAACGCCTTCAAGGGCAAAAACCTGCTTATCCTCGGTGACTGCGCCCACAGCCGCGTCTGCCGCTCCAACGTACTGCTGCTCACCAAGCTCGGCGTGAACGTCAGCCTGTGCGCCCCGCGCACCCTCCTGCCCGCGGGCGTGGACAACTGGCCCGTCACGGTCTACACGGACAGCAAGAAAGCCGTGAGCGACATGGACGCCGTCATGTGCCTGCGCCTCCAGCTCGAACGCCAGCAGGCGGGCCTGCTCCCCGACCTGCGCGAATATTCCAAACGCTTCTGCCTCACCACGGCCCACATGGAATTGGCCAGGCCTGGCGCACACATCATGCACCCCGGCCCCATCCTGCGCGGACTCGACGTTTCCGACGCCCTGGCGGACAGCTCCCAGTCGCTGATCCTCGATCAGGTCTCCGCCGGGGTTTCGGTTCGCATGGCCGTTCTCTACCTCCTCGCCACCCGTCCCGACATCAAGGACAACCTCTAACAACGGAGATCGCCGATGTCCTCTCTTCTTATCAAAAACGCCCGCTATCTGGGCGACTCCGTGGACCTGCTCGTCGTCGACGGCAAGGTGCAGTCCCTCAGCGCTTCCATCAATGCCCCCGCCGACGCCGAAATCGTGGATGCCGCCGGAAAAATCCTGTTCCCGAGCTTTATTGATGTGCATACCCACCTGCGCGAGCCCGGTTATGAATGGAAGGAAACCGTAGCCACGGGCCTCAGCTCCGCCGCGCACGGCGGGTTCGGAGCCATCCTCTGCATGGCGAACACCGACCCGGTCAACGACGACGCCGCGGTAACGGAACAGATCCTTGAGTCCGCCCGCCGCTCGTGGCCCAACGGTCCCCGCGTCCATCCCATCGGGGCGGCCACCGTCGGCCTCAAGGGTGAGGAACTCACCCGCATGTCCGAACTCAAGGATGCCGGATGCGTCGCCATCTCCAACGACGGACGCCCAGTAGGCAATACCGAAATCTTCCGCCGGATGCTGGAATACGCCGCCGATCTCGATCTCATCGTCATCGACCACTGCGAAGATCCCTATCTTGCCGCCAAATCGCACATGAACGAAGGCGCGACCAGCGGCGTCCTCGGCGTCAAAGGCCAGCCCGACGTGGCCGAGACCATTCAGGCTTCGCGCAGCATCCTGCTGGCCGACTATCTCGGCGTGCCCGTGCACATCGCGCACGTTTCCGCCAAACGCAC